>RRZT012194427.1_pt1 | contig 13572 bp, 10 predicted proteins | sample 2165551 | NCBI WGS metagenome assembly RRZT01 (sample SAMN10456910, study PRJNA506462) | wastewater metagenome | biome: wastewater; feature: sludge; material: wastewater sludge; isolation source: wastewater sludge with Escherichia coli K12::gfp cells carrying plasmid... | place: USA: Moscow, Idaho... | reverse complement strand
TCGTGGATCTGTTGGTTCAGCTTGAAATAATCCTCAAGCTCGCGGGCCAGGTAATGCTGATACATGCGTTCATGCAGCGCCTCGACCTCGGCGATCTCGTCATCGGTGATGTTCTTGCAGGCCAGCTCGCCCGCCAGCGCCTCGAGCGCGCCCATGATAGGGAAAAGCTCGTCCAGTTCCTCGACCGAGATGCGGCTGACCCAGGCACCGCGATTGGGTTCCAGATGGACCAGCCCGTCGGTCGCCAGCACCTTCAACGCCTCGCGCAGCGGGGTGCGCGACACGCTGTAAAGCTCGCACAGATCCTTTTCCGGGACCTTGTGGCCGGGGCGCAGTTCCCCCGACACGATCAGTTCGCGCAGCGCCTCGGTCAGCTCTTCGTGCAGCGAACGGCGGCGGATTTGCGGGCCGGTCGTGGCGGTCAAATTCATCGTTCCGGCGCCTCCTGCAGCGCAAGGTCAAAAAGCCGCGAGACATGTATCGCCTGCCGCCCGGTGCCGTCCGCGATCTGGTGCCGGCAAGAGGTTCCGTCGGCCACCACAATGGTGCCGTCCGGGGCATCACGCACAGCCGGGAACAGGTCAAGCTCACCCATCTGACGCGATATTGCCTCGGTTTCGACACCATAGCCAAAGGCCCCGGCCATGCCGCAGCAGCTCGTTTCCACCACATGAATATCCGTTTCCGGCAGCAGCGCCAATGCTTTCCGGATCGCAGGCATGACATCCATCGCCTTCTGATGGCAATGTCCGTGCAACAAAACGCGCGCGCCAAGGGGTCGAAGCCGCAGATTCCAGCGCCCGGCATCGGCTTCGGCGGCGATATATTCCTCGAACATGAAAGCGGCGTTTGCCACATCCTGCGTGGCCTTACCGGGAATCAGCGCGGGAATTTCATCGCGCAACGTCAACAGGCTGGACGGTTCCAGCCCGACGATCGCCCGCCCGGCGCGGACATGCGGAAGAAGTGCGTCAATCAGTCGCTGCCCCTCGGCCTTTGCCCGGTCGACAAGACCCACGGAAAGAAGCGTGCGCCCGCAATCCAGCGCCCGCCCCCCTTCCAAAGGACGCGCCGGGGTGACACGGCGACCGGCCGCCCGCAGCACGCGGATCGCGGCGCGCAGATTCTCGGGTTCGAACCAGCGGTTGAACGCATCGGCAAAGATCACGACATCCGCATCGTCACGCGCCGGCAGCTCGGCATCGCGAAACGGGCGCGCCGACCATTGCGGCAACGCGCGGGCGGCGGAAAAGCCGGTCGCCCGCTCGGTCAGCCGCGCAAGAACCGGGCTGCGATTGCGCAGATTCATGAGCCAGTGCAGCCGCGCCGCATAGGGCGCATAGCGCGGCAGATCCGCCACCAGCCGGTCATGCAGCGTCAGCCCCCGGTCGCGGGCGCGGGCGGCCATGACCTCGATCTTCATCCGCGCCATGTCGACGCCGGTCGGGCATTCGCGCTTGCACCCCTTGCAGGACACACAGAGCCGCAGCGTCTCGGCCATTTCGTCCGAGGTCAGCGCATCGGCCCCCAATTGCCCCGTGATCGCCAGCCGCAGCGTATTGGCGCGCCCGCGGGTGACATGCTGTTCGGCCCGCGTCACGCGATAGGACGGGCACATGGTCCCGCCCGCCAGCTTGCGACAGGCGCCGTTGTTGTTGCACATCTCGACCGCGCCCTGAAAGCCGCCGCCCGCACCCGGCCAGGCGGACCAGTCGAAGGCGGTTTTCAGGGGCTTGGCGGCATAGCCGGGCGGATAGCGAAACAGGCTGCGCTCATCCATTTTCGGCGCATCGACGATCTTGCCGGGGTTCAGCCGGCTTTGGGGGTCGAAGCGGTCCTTGACCTCGCGGAACAGGGCGGTGATTTCCGGGCCGAACATGCGCTCGTGAAATTCCGAACGCACGATGCCGTCGCCATGCTCGCCCGAATGCGACCCCTTGTATCTGGCGACCAGCGCAAAGGCCTCTTCGGCGATGGCGCGCATGCGCTTGACGTCGCCGTCCAGTTTCAAGTTCAGCACCGGCCGCACATGCAGGCACCCGACCGAGGCATGGGCATACCACGTCCCCTTTGTGCCGTGACGCGCAAAGACCTCGGTCAATTCGCGCGTATATTCCGCCAGATCGGACAGCGCGACGGCGCAATCCTCGACAAAGGACACGGGCTTTCCCTCTTGCTTCATCGACATCATGATGTTGAGGCCGGATTTGCGGACCTCGGCGATGCGGGTTTGCAGGCGCTGATCCTCGATGGCGACGACGCCGCCCCAATGCGGCCCCTGCCCCCGCCAGTCAAAGCCCAGATCGCCCATGCGCCCGGCCAGCTCGCGCAGCTTGCGGGCATTGGCATGGGCCTCGCCCTCGTCGAATTCGACCAGCAACAGCGCCTCGGGGGTGCCGCGCACGAATTGCTCGATGGTGGGGCGAAACAACGCGATCTGACGCGACAGGCCGATCATGGTGGCATCGATCAGCTCGACCGAAAGCGGGTTCAGACCGACCAGATGCTGGGTCGCGTCCATCGCCTGATAAAAGCTGGGGAAATGGCACACGCCCAGCACACGCTGACCGACCAGCGGCCAAAGCTTCAGCTCGATCTTGGTGAAATAGGCCAGCGTCCCCTCGCTGCCGACCAGAAGATGCGACAGGTTGACGGGCCGGTCCCCGGGCACCAGCGCGTCGATATTATAGCCGCCGACGCGCCGCGTCAGCTTGGGGATACGCGCGTCGATCAGCGCCGCATGGTCGCGCCCCATCGCCAATAGCGCATCGACCAGCCCGGCCGGGGGACCGCCATCACCGCCACCGTGACCGTCAACGTCAACGGGGCCGAAACGGGCAAGGCGGCCATCGGCCATGATCGCCTCGATCGACAGGACATTGTCGCGCATGGTGCCATAGCGCAGCGAACGACCACCGCAGGAATTGTTCGCAGCCATCCCGCCAATGGTCGCGCGCGAGGCGGTCGAGACATCGACCGGAAACCACAGCCCATGCGGCCGCAAGGCCCGGTTCAGATCGTCGAGCACGATCCCCGGCTCGACCACCACCCGGCGGTTCGGCACGTCCAGTTCAAGGATGCGGTTGAAATGCACCGAATTGTCGAGGATCAGCCCCGAATTGACCGTCTGCCCGCATTGCGAGGTGCCGCCGCCGCGCCCGGTGACCGCCACGCCGTGATCGCGCGCCACCGCCAGCGCGGCCGCGACATCGGCCATTCCGCGCGGGATCGCGACCCCCATCGGCATGATCTGATAGAACGAGGCATCGGTCGAATAGCGCCCCCGCGAAAAGGGATCGAACAGAACTTCGCCCTGAAAATCCTTTCTTAGCGCCTGATCCAGCATGAAACGCCTTTCTATTCCCTGTTGACTCGGGGCTACCTGAAATGGATACATAATGCAAAATTAAAAACACAATTCAGTGCGGCAGCTCGTCGCAAACGGAGAGGTCTCATGACACATCGCGCCGGCCGCCATTTCCTTCAGATCCCCGGCCCCAGCCCGGTGCCCGAACGCGTGCTGCGCGCGATCTCGGCGCAGGTGATCGACCATCGCGGCCCGGATTTCGCCGAGGTCGGTCGGACCGCGCTGATGGGAATGCGGTCGATCTTCAAGACCGGGCAGGATGTGGTCATCTATCCCGCATCCGGCACCGGCGCCTGGGAGGCGGCGCTGGTCAACGCGCTGTCGCGGGGCGACCGGGTGCTGATGTATGAGACCGGCCATTTCGCCACGCTGTGGAAAAAGATGGCCGAAAAGCTGGGCCTGCGCCCCGAATTCATCGAAGGAGACTGGCGCGGCGGGGCGGATCCCGACGCCATCGAGACCCGCCTGCGCGCCGACCGCGCGCATGAGATCAAGGCCGTCTGCGTGGTCCATAACGAGACCTCGACCGGATCGGTTTCGCCCATCGCCCAGGTGCGGGCGGCCATCGATGCGGCGGGGCATCCGGCGCTGTTGATGGTGGACACGATTTCGGGGCTGGCCTCGGTCGATTTCCGCTTTGACGAATGGGGCGTCGATGTCGCGGTCTCGGGTTCGCAAAAGGGGCTGATGCTGCCGCCGGGCCTGTCCTTCAACGCGGTCAGCGCCAAGGCGATGGCAGCATCCGAACAAGGCGGGATGCCGCGATCCTATTGGGACTGGCGCGAGATGAAGGCCAGCAACGCCAGCGGCTATTTCCCCTATACGCCCGCGACCAACCTGCTGTTCGGCCTGAACGAGGCCATCGCCATGCTGCATGACGAAGGGCTGGAGAATGTCTTTGCCCGGCATGCGCGCCATGGCGCCGCCACCCGGGCCGCCGTCCGCCATTGGGGGCTTGAGGTTCTCTGCCGCCGTCAGGGACAGGAAAGCGGCGTGCTGACCGCCGTTCTGATGCCCGAGGGGCACAGCGCCGACGCCTTTCGCAAGACGGCGCTGCGCCATTACGACATCTCGCTTGGCAACGGGCTGTCCAAGGTCGCTGACAAGGTGTTCCGCATCGGCCATCTGGGCGATTTCAACGACCTCACGCTGGCCGGCACGCTGACCGGGGTCGAGCTGGGCCTGCGCAAGGCGGGCGTGCCGCATCGCGACGGCGGTCTTGACGCGGCGTTGAAGGTGCTGGACGACATGCCCGCGCCCGGCATCGCCGCCGAATAGAGACAAGGCACGACCATGGGTTGCATCCGGCATGCCCCCTGCTTTAGCTGATGCGGGTCAATGACTTGCCATCGCCATTCCGGCCCGGCCGCACGGGTCGGTCCGGCCCCACAGGGAAAGGAACGCCCATGGATCTGACGCTGAATACCGCGCAAAAGCTGGCCGCGAACTGTCTGTCACTGGCTGCCGGGATGGGGCTGAAGCCGCTGACCGTCGCGGTGCTTGACTCGGCCGGCAATCTGAAGGTGCTGATGCGTCAGGACGGGACCAGCACGCTGCGCCCCGAAATCGCGCAGGCCAAGGCCAAGGGCGCCATCGCCCTGGGCATGGGGTCGCGGGCGATCTTTGAACGCGCCAAGGAACAGCCCTATTTCATCCAGGCGATGAACGCGCTGGCCGGCGGCGCGCTGGTGCCGGTGCCGGGCGGCGTGCTGATCCGCAAGGACGGCGCCATTCTCGGCGCGGTGGGCATCACCGGCGACAGTTCCGACAATGACGAGGCCTGCGCAATTCGCGCCATCGAGGATGCGGGCTTTACCGCCGATGCGGGCTGATTTCCGGGGACCGCGCCCGTCGACCGGTCGCGGTCGCACGATCAGGGGCCACACGATCCGGGGCGGCGCGATCCGGGGTGACGGCGGTCACGACGCGGCGGCAAGCGGCCCCGCGCACCGCCCCAGGGTCAATATTCATTCGCGCCCTTGCCGGCGATGATCTTGTCGCGGAACCGGGCGATGCGCTCGACCCGGGTGCGCGATTGCCTGGCCCCGTTCAGGTTGATCACATAGCTTTTGCGGCGGCCGGGCGTCAGCGCGTGAAACGCCTCGGCCAGTTCGGGATCGCCGTCCAGCGCCTCGGCCAGCTCATCGGGCAGATCCGGCTCGCTTTCGTCGCGGGGCGGGCGGATGCCTTGCGCCGCATAGCCCATCGCCTCGGCCAGATAGGCGCGGATGACCGGTTCCAGCTCTGCGACCCGATCATCGGAGGTGAACCGGATCATGTCGGCATGTCTGGTATTCGGCCCCTGCCGTTCCAGCACGCCCTGCGGATCGGTCATCAGCGCGGCGTTGAAAAAGCTCAGCCGGAAATCATCGCGCACCGCACCGATGATCGCGATATTGCGGCCGGCATGCATATAACAGGGATGCCCCCATTTGACCCATTCCTCAAGCCCGGCGGCAAGACAGATCGCGCGCAGCCGTTCCAGCCCCTGCGCCCATATCCGCGTCGCGCAATCGGGCGTGTCGAAACGCGCGCAGCGGCCGCAGCCTTTGGTGAAATAATCGCCGACTTCGGAGATCATGGTCATGGTCTTTTCCACCTCTGGCCCGCCTCTTGCGCGCCAACAGACCTAGCACAACAGATGGAAATCATGAATCGTTCATTCCACGCGCCCCGGCCGGCCCAGCCCGCGCCCCGGGCGGTTCTTGACGCGAAAGGCGGGGGATGAACCTCTATCTCAGATCATTGCGGCCGGTGCAGCTGCGGCTGGTCGCGGCAATCGCGCGGCATGGCAAGCTGCGTCTGGCCGCCGCCAGTTGCGGCATGACCGTGCCCGCCGCGTCGCGCATGCTGACCGATATGGAAACGCAACTGAACGCCGCGCTCTTCGAGCGCACGGCCAAGGGCATGCGCCCCACCCCCTCGGGCGAGGTGCTGGCCCGGCATGCGCGCAAGCTGACCCATGATCTGGACCAGATGGCACAGGATTTCACCGCGCATCTGTCGGGGCGCGGCGGTTCGGTCCGGGTGGGGGCGGTGACGGGCGCGGCGCTGGCGCTTGTGATCCCGGCGATCCTGCGCCTGAAACATGAGGCCCCGCAGGTCGAGGTGCTGCTCGATGTCTCATCCTCATCGCGGCTGATGTGGGGGCTTGAGCGCGGCGAATACGACTTTACCCTTAGCCGGCTGGCCCCCGAAGCCCATGCCCCGGATTACGAGATTTCGGCCGGGCGGGACGAATCCATCCTGTTGATGGTGCGGCGCGGCCATCCGATGGCGGGGCGCGATCCGGCCGCGCTGGCCGATCTGGTCGAATATCCGTGGACCATGCAGGACCGCGGGGCGCCGATCCGCCACGCGCTGGACATCGCCTTTCACGACGAAGGCATCGCGCTGCCCGAAAACCTGATCAAGACCGCCTCGGTGGTGGCGATCATGGCCCTGCTGCGCGATTCCGACGTCATCGCCGTGGTCACGCATGAGGTCGCCGACCTTTTGCTGTCGCCGCCCTTTTCGGCCGATCTGGTGCTTTTGCGGCTGCCCCGGCCGATTGTCATCGAACCCTATCACATTCTGCGCCCGCGCGACCGCATCCTGTCGGCGGCGGCGAAACGGCTTCTGGATCTGGTCGAACAGAACCTTGCCGGCATGACAGTTACCAATTCTGTCAACGCGAGACGCCAATAAGTAAATTGTCCGGCAACGTATCCCTGCCCTAAGCCTGTCCCACCGCAAGAGACCGCAATCGGAGGGAACCGTGAAAACCCGTGCGACCGTCCACCGGGACTTCACCATCGCAGGCATTGATGACCGGCTTTATTCCGCCTTCATCGAACATATGGGCAGAGCCATTTACAGCGGCATCTATGAACCCGGCCATCCGACCGCCAATGCGCAGGGCTTTCGCAAGGATGTGCTGGAACTGGTGCGCGGGCTCAGCATTCCCGCCATCCGCTATCCGGGCGGCAATTTCGTGTCCGCCTATAAATGGGAGGACGGGATCGGCCCGCAAAAGGACCGCCCCGTGCGGCTGGACCTGGCCTGGCGGTCGCGCGAAAGCAATCAGGTCGGGATCAACGAATTCGCCGGCTGGGCCAAGGATGCGGGCATCGAGATGATGCTGGCGCTGAATCTGGGCACCCGCGGGATCGAGGATGCGCGCAATTTCGTCGAATATTGCAACCACCCCTCGGGAACGTATTGGAGCGATCTGCGCCGCAGCCATGGTGTCGAACAGCCCTATGGCGTGAACATGTGGTGCCTGGGCAATGAAATGGACGGCCCCTGGCAGATCGGGCACAAGGATGCGGTCGAATATGGCCGGCTGGCCAATGAAACCGCCAAGGCGGTCAAGGCTTTTGGCGCCGGCATCGAAACCATCGTCTGCGGTTCCTCGAACGACCAGATGCCCACCTATCCCGAATGGGAACGTCAGGTGCTTGAGGAATGCTATGAGAATGTCGAATACATCTCGCTGCACAAGTATTTCGGCAATAACAGCCATAACAGCCTGAATTTCTTTGCCAAGATCGAGGAAACCGGCCGCTATATCCAGTCGATCGCCGGCGTGATCGACTATGTCAAGGCAAAGAAGCGGGCGAAAAACGACGTCTATATCTGCTTTGACGAATGGAATGTCTGGTATCACAACCGCGAACAGGACAGCCGCAACTGGCGCGAATGGGACTGGCCCGAGGCGCCGCCGCTTCTGGAAGAGGATTACAACCTCGAAGACGCGCTGTTCGTGGGCGGCCTGCTGAACGAATTCATCCGCCGGTCGGATCGGGTCAAGATCGCCTGTATCGCGCAGCTGGTGAACGTGATCGCGCCGATCCGCGCCGAACGCGGCGGCAAGGCCTGGGCGACCTCGATCTATTACCCCTATCAATTCGCAAGCCTCTATGGGCGCGGCACGGCGCTGAATGTCGCCGTCGACGGCCCGCGCTATGATGCCGAGGCCGCGCAGGACGTGAACTATCTCGACATTGCCGCCGTGCTGGCGCCGGATGGCGCGTCGCTCACCGTCTTTGCCGTCAACCGCAGCCCAGATGAGGCGATGGAGCTGGACCTTGCGCTTGGCGGCTTTGGGAACGCGCGGCTGATCGAACATCAGGTCATCGGCGGCGACGGCACCGGGCCGCGCGTCGCCAATACCGCCCAAGAGCCCGACCGCATCCGGCCGCGCAAGGGCACGGGAATGGGCGTGGCCGATGGCGGGCTCAGGGGCGAATTGCCGGCCTTTTCGTATCACCTGCTGCGTCTGGCGCTGAACTGAAAGGCGGATCGGGGAATGGAGGGGGCAATCCGGGACAATGGCGTTCACCTTGCTGCGGTCCGCAAGAGCTTTGGCGCGGTCGATGTCATTCGCGGCGTCGACATGGACATCCGCAAGGGCGAATTCGCCGTCTTTGTCGGCCCGTCGGGATGCGGGAAATCCACGCTTTTGCGCATGATCGCCGGGCTTGAGGAAACCAGTTCCGGCACCATCCGCATCGGCGACCGCGACGTGACCCACGAAGACCCCGCCCGGCGCGGGGTCGCGATGGTGTTTCAATCCTATGCGCTTTATCCCCATCTCAGCGTCTATGAAAACATGGCCTTCAGCCTGCGTCTGGCCCGGCGCCCCAAGCCCGAGATCGACGAAAAGGTCCGCGCCGCCGCCGACATCCTGCAACTTGGCGCGCAGCTCGACAAAAAGCCCGCCCAGCTTTCCGGCGGCCAGCGCCAGCGCGTGGCGATCGGCCGCGCCATCGTGCGCGCGCCGGACCTGTTTCTTTTTGACGAGCCGCTGTCCAATCTGGATGCGGAATTGCGCGTGCAGATGCGGCTGGAACTGGCGCGCCTGCACAAGGCGCTGGGCGCGACGATGATCTATGTCACCCATGATCAGGTCGAGGCGATGACGCTGGCCGACACGATCTTCGTGCTGCAAGGCGGGCATGTCCAGCAATCGGGCAGCCCGCTCGACCTCTATGACAATCCCTCGAACCGCTTTGTCGCGGGGTTCATCGGCTCGCCGTCGATGAATTTCTTCGATGCCACGGTCACGGATCACATGGCGGACGGCATCGTGGCGCGGCTGGACGGCCAGCCGGACCTGAGCTTTCAGATCCCGCTGCGTGCCGCCACGCGCCCCGGTCCCGGCGCGCCTGTGACGCTGGGCATCCGGCCCGAGCATCTGACCATCACCACCGGGCCGGGACTGCGCGTCACCGTCGACGTGGCCGAGGAACTGGGCGGCGTCTCGTATCAGCACGGCACGCTTGCCGGGGGCGATGCGGTGGTTTTCCAGCAAACTGGCGCGCGGCACGGCATGCGCGGCACCGTGCAGACCGTCACCCCCCAGACGGAACGGATCTTTGCGTTCGGGGCCGATGGCGCGCGGCTGCGCTGAACCACCCGATCATCCTGATATGAGGAGGAAAGTCAGAATGAAAACCAAGATTGCGAAACTTGCGGCCTCGGCCGCGCTGATCCTTGGCCTGTCCAGCCCGGCATGGGCGGCGGTCGAACTGGAATGGTGGGATTTCCTGGCCGGCGGCGACGGCGTGCGCATGAAGGCGCTGATCCAGCAATTCAACGAGGAACATCCCGACATCCGCATTCAGGGCACGACGCTGGAATGGGGCGCGCCCTATTACACCAAGGTGCGCACCGCCGTCGCGGTCGGTCAGGGGCCCGACATCATGACCTATCACCTGTCGCGCCTGCCGCTGGCGCTGGAAGAGGGGGTGCTGTCGCCGATCAGCGATGCCGATCTGGGCAAGGCCGGGCTAAGCCGGGACGATTTCTTTCCCGCCGCGATCGAGGCCGCGACCGGCCCCGATGGCCAGTTGATGGCGGTGCCTTTCGACATCCACGCCATCGTCGCCTATTACAACAAGACCGCGCTTCAGGGCTCGAAATGGCTGGATGGCGAAGGCAATCTGACCGGCATCGGCTCGGTCGAGGATCTGACCGAATTGCTGAGCTGGGCCAAGGACAAGGGCTTTTCCGATCCGCTGAGCTTTCAGACCGAGGGCGGCGGCGGCGTATGGCGGATGTTTTACACCCTGTTCCGCCAGCAGGGCGGCGAATTCCTAACCGATGGCGAGGTTCTGGCCGGCGACAATCTGGCCAAGGCCGCCCGCGCCATTCAGATCATGGCCGACTGGCGCGGCGCCGGGCTGATCCCTGAACAGGCATCCTATGAGGCCTCGGTAGCGCTGTTTTCCGGCGGCAAGGCCATCCTGCACACCAATGGCGTCTGGGAGGTCCCGACCTTCAAGGATCAGGCGGCGGCCGGGACGCTTGGCTTTGACTGGTTCGCCAATGAAATCCCGCAACTGCTGGATCAGCCGGCGACCTGGGCCGATTCCCACGCCTTTGCCATCCCCAACGATGCGAACATGACCGCCGAGACCCGCGACGCCGTGCTGACGGTCATCGGCTGGATGGAAAAGCATTCGCTGGACTGGGCCGGGGCGGGCCATATCCCGGCCTATAAGCCGACGGTGGAAAGCGCCGAATATCAGGCGCTGGAACCCAATGCGACCTATGCCTCGCTGGCCGAGCATGCGGCATTCGATCCGCGTTCCAAGATCGCGGGCGTGGCCTCGCCGGCCTATGACGCGGTCGACAACCTGATCGCGCCGGCGATCCACGGCTATCTGACCGCTGACGAGGCCGCAGCCCAGATGAAGGAACAGCTTCAGGCGCTGATGAACTGATCCATCCGCACCGATCCCGGCTGGCCGCCCCCGGCCAGCCCGCCCCGCAACAGGAGGAAAGCCATGTCCCGCAAAAGGCGCGAACGCCGCGAGATCCGCTCGGCGATCCTGTTGGTCGCCCCGTTTCTGATCGTCTTTTCGCTGTTCTTTCTCTATCCCACGGCGCGGGTGATCGCGCTCAGCTTTACCGACGCGCCGCTGATCGGGGACGGAAACTGGATCGGGTTTGGCAATTACATCAAACTGTTCAATGACCGGCTGTTTTATACCTCGCTCTGGAACAACATCTATTTCGTCCTGTTGACGGTGGTGCCGACCACGGCGATCGCGCTGATGATCGCGCTGGCCGTCAACCGCCTTGGCGGCCGCATTCAGGCGCTGGTGCTGACGCTGTTCTTTCTGCCCTATGTGCTGCCGGTTTCGGTGGTGACGATGATCTGGTGGTGGATGCTGGATTTCCAGTTCGGGATCCTGCAACCGCTGATCGCCGCGATCACGGGCCGCCCGGTCGCGGTGTTCAAGGACCCGGTCTGGGTCATGCCGATGATCGCGCTGGTCACCATCTGGTGGACCAATGGTTTCAACGTGCTGCTGTTCATCGCCGGGCTGCGCAACATCCCGCCCGACCTTTATGAGGCGTCGGCGCTGGACGGCGCCGGCCCGTGGCAGCGTTTCCGGCGCGTGACCTGGCCGCTGCTCTGGCCGGTGACGGCGCTTGTGCTGACCTTGCAGCTGATCCTGCAATTAAAGCTCTTTGATCAGGTTTATCTGCTGTCCAAGGGCGGGCCGTTCAACCAATCCTATGTCATCTTGCTGCAAATGTACCGCGAGGCATTCCAGCTGAACCATGGCGGTTATGCGGCCGCCATCGCGATGGTCCTGTTCGTGGTGATCGTCATCGTCTCGGTGCTGCAATTCCAGCTCTTGCGGATCGGAGGCCGGAAATGACCGCGAAACGGGTCCGCAACCTCGCCTTTATCGGGATCGTGCTGATCGCGGCGGCGATCTGGGTGTTTCCGCTGTACTGGGCGCTGGCCACATCCCTGCGCAGCGAGGCGCGCATCGTCGCGGATGCCGGTGTGCTGCTGGATGAGGTGAATTTTTCCGCCTATGCGCAGGTGCTGGGCAATTCCAAGCTGGCGCGCTGGTATCTGAATTCGGTGCTGGCTTCGTCGATCATCACGGTGATCGTGCTGCTGATCGGGATGATGTGCGCCTATGCGCTGTCGCAGCTGCGCTTTCCGGGGCGCAAGGCGCTCTATCTCATGATCGTGGCCAGCTTCATGGTGCCGGTGCCGGCGCTTTATGTCGCGCAATTCGTGCTGATGAACGATCTGGGGCTGGTCAATACGCTATGGGGAATCATTCTGCCCGAACTGATCGTGCCGGTGGTCATCATCGTCTATAAACAGTTCTTCGACGCCATCCCCAAGGACATGCGCGAGGCGGTTCTGCTGGATGGCGGCGGCGAATTTACCCTGCTGTTCAAGCTCTATCTGCCGCTGAACTGGGGCATCACGGCGGCGCTGGCGATCATCACCTTCATCAGCGCCTGGAACAATTTCTTCTGGCCCTTCCTGATCGCCACAAGCGAGGACATGATGACCATCCCCGTCGGCATCACCCAGGTCAATGACACATTCGGCGTGGCCTATGCGCGGATGATGGCGCTGGCGCTTCTTGCTGCGGCCCCGGTGATCGCCGCCTATCTGATCTTTCAGAAACGCGTGACCGAGGCGGTGATGATCTCGGCCGGGGTCAAGGGTTAGGGGCGCGGCAAACCCCGGCGCCCGATGGACCCCGGGGGCGGGGCAAGATCGCCGTCATCGCCCCCGTGCCGTTTCGGCATCGCCCGACCCGTCACACCCCCGTCGCCGGGATCCCGGACCGCGCCACCGGCCTTGGCGCGGTCAATTCCTTCCACGCCGTCAATGCCCGGTTCACCGTGCCGCGCGGCTCGCGGCCGACAAACGCACCATGGCCTTCGCGCGAGTCCACGCGGCCCTCGGTCACGGCGACCACGCCCCGCGTCAGGGTATAGCGCGGCAGGCCCTTCACATGTTGCCCCTCGAAAACGTTGTAATCGATGGCAGATTGCTGCGTGCCCGCCGAAATGGACTTTTCCGCCTCGGGGTCCCAGACCACCAGATCGGCATCCGCCCCCACCAGAACCGCGCCCTTCTTCGGATAGCAGTTCAGGATCTTGGCAATATTGGTCGAGGTGACGGCGACAAATTCGTTCATGGTGATCCGCCCGGTGCGCACCCCGTGGGTCCAGAGCATCGGCATCCGGTCCTCAAGGCCGCCCGTCCCGTTGGGGATTTTGGTGAAATCACCGACACCGAAGCGCTTCTGCTCTGACGTGAAGGCGCAATGGTCGGTCGCCACCACCGACAGCGACCCCGATTGCAGACCGGCCCAGAGGCTGTCCTGATGCTTCTGGTTACGGAAGGGCGGGCTCATCACCCGCCGCGCGGCGTGGTCCCAATCCTTGTT
>RRZT010152559.1_pt1 | contig 13572 bp, 9 predicted proteins | sample 2165551 | NCBI WGS metagenome assembly RRZT01 (sample SAMN10456910, study PRJNA506462) | wastewater metagenome | biome: wastewater; feature: sludge; material: wastewater sludge; isolation source: wastewater sludge with Escherichia coli K12::gfp cells carrying plasmid... | place: USA: Moscow, Idaho ... | reverse complement strand
TTCTTTCGGACTTTCTGCTTTCAGGTCTTTAGGCTCGATACGGATTTTATCAAGCATTTCATCCGCAGCAGATGTCGGATTCTTGATATTCTCTTGAATAATTTTTACTGTCCGTTCAGTGTCTTCGGGTGCTATTTTGAAGAAACTGAAACGGGTCGGGTCTTTTAGCTGGTTGAAAAAGTTCTTCAAGAAATTTTCAAGTGCGTTACCCTGCTTATCCACTTTCAGGAAATCGTTATTATGTTCCTGCTTCGGCGGAACGGTTTGCAGTTCCCCGTTTTCATCAATACCCTTTACGGCATTAATCGTTTTCTTTTCCTTGTCAAAGACAAGAAGAATGTCCATCATCTGTTCATCATAGCCGGACTTGTTGTTTGAATTTACATCCATAACTTTTGATTTTTAAATGAATAAATATTTGATTATCAAATCAAAGGTATGGAATAAAAAAAAGCTGCCACCTTCCTAAAGACAAGGTGGCAGCAGATGTCTTTGGATGGTATTAGATGGCTGCTATTCAGTTAAATTGTATATTGTAAAAGGTAATTGAGCAAGTTTTCCCCTATTTTCCTCTGTTAATGTCGGTATTGAAATAAACAGTCTGTTTTTTGCCCTACTCATAGCAACATAAAAAACACGATGATCTGGGTTATTATCCAAGTTGGGCGAAAACAAAAAACTTAAATCTTCCTCCTTGTCAACAACTAACATGACATTGTCAAATTCATCCCCTTTTGATTTATGAATAGTCCGATGCAAACTATTATCTTCAACAATATTTACGCATACCGCTAATTGCTTATAGGTATTATCCATATAGAAATCTCGGATTCTTCCTGCTCGAAGCGCCGATACCACCTTAATATTTGCACATATAAAGGTGTGAAAATCGAACAAACTACCATTACTATATTCATGATACCTGCTAACTAATAAAGTCAAATGTTTTAAGGCTTCTTTCCTTGTAGTATCCTTATTTGATATTATTTTTTCAATTTCTTTTAAAGCTTCTTTAAACCGATTGTGCATAGCAAGCTCTATGGCTCTTATATATGCAGAAACTAACGATTGCCTTTCTTTGTTTGAATCTTTCTCTGATAATGATTTGAGCAAATTACTTGAGGGAACATTGACATCCATTTCTTTTTTTATGGCATTGGAAGTAATATTCTTATATGAGAGCGAATGGACAATATTGGAAGAACATAGTTCTTTGCATTTGTTGAGAGCCGATTTTGTATTACCAACTATAATATGAGGAATTTCACCGCTTGCATTATTGACCTTGTTTTGTATAAATCCCGGTCGAATCAAATTAAGGCAGTCTATAATTTGATTGGTACTTCTACGGTTATCCAACATCTGATAGTCTATCATTCCATCTAAACGAAAGGTTTCAAATTGACTAGCATCTGCTCCTTGGAACCCGTATATAGATTGGGCTTTATCCCCAATGATTCCTACCTTCGTTTCGGCTTGTCCTATCATCTTCAAAATTCGAACTTGAATAGGATTTGAATCTTGAAACTCATCAATATAAAAATAAGGAAATTTTGCTCTTAGAATGGTCAATATAAATGGATATCTCATTAATAATTGGTAACTAAAAAATAAAACGTCATCATGATGCAAAATTCCTCTTTTCCAATATTCTTTTTTCAGACTTATCAAATCCGTTTCTAATAAATTCAAACATCTTTTGTTCAGATATCGCCGATTAGCGTCATTAGAATAAGCATATTTTCTATCGCAGGAAATGACCAAATTGTCAGTTGAATCAAATGCAAAAGACAATTTTGACAACCAATTGGCTAAAGCATTAATATTATCTTCGAGTTTTATCAATTGATTAACCGTATATGGATGCGATAATAAACTTGCATTAGGATGGTTCGTAACCCAATTAATAATTCGACCTATGCTTATGGTTACTTCGTCATGCCCATCTATTCTACTGACATTAAGGTCGTATTCATTCGCAATAAATTGGATATAAGGTTTTACAATATGCTTGTATAAGAAACTATGAATAGTACTCACTTCTACTCTATCGGAAGAAGAACCAAGCCTTGTTAATATCGTTTCAACTGCGATATTGGTGTAAGTAATGCAAGCAATTTTCCTTGTTTTATATAATCGGGACGATGTATATAAAACGTTTTTTATGTGATTTATCAACCAGTGAGTTTTCCCTGCACCAGGGCCTGCCGATACTCTAAAATGCTGCTCTATCGGGATTAAATCAGCAGAAGTTATTGAAGTAGCCATTCTATTGCATCTTTTATGTATTGTGGAACATCAAAGGATCTTCTTTCATTTGCGGGCAACAGAAGGTTTTCTTCCAAGATGCTGCATAACTCTAACGCATTTTCACCCTTACCAACTGAATTCAAGTATCGAGAGGCCACCAATGCTTTTTTCTTTTCTTCTTCGTCCCACGAAGAAGCCTCTAAAGATTGTGCTATTCTTTCATTTTCGGCACTTGTCCTTAATTTATTCAAAGCATCGGAATAGTTATTTGTCATTAATTCCTTTATCTCTTCTTGATTCTTCATGGAATCTGTGACAAGTATATCCAACGTAGGATTATGCAAAATTAAATCATATTCAAAAGTCTTGCTCTTTAACTTGTCCTGACTAAAAAAGTGAATGGTATCATTGGCATTAAATGCATTGATAATATCTTCGGCATTTTCAGCATACTCATAATTTGCAACTTCACAACAATACTCATAAGGATAGCATTTTTCGAAATGCTGGCCGCCATTCCGTTTTTTTCTACTGGGGTCTCTATCCGTCAAACAGATTACCTTTTTAGGTATAGAGTATGGATTAGAAGTATCAAATAACTTTATAAAGTGGCTAAAATATCTTCCTCCAACGTTAATCACAGCAATATGACTATCTTCCAAAGAATGTCCGATATACTTTGCCATTGTTGCTAAAAGTAATTCTTCTGCAATGCCCTCTACTAAAATCACTTTTTGTGCAAAAAGCATATCCGATTTGGTGGCATCTAAAAATCGCTGAACATACGCTTTTGACTTTTTATCTTCATCAGTTTCACTGAAAACTTTACCCGGATATCCTACCGACAAAATATCATTTTCGCTGTGCAGACAAATTATTTCATCCAAAGAAACAGCCGATGTAATTTGCGTTGAATGGGTAGTTATAAATATTTGGCGCACTTTCTTTTTTACATCTTTGTTCTCTTTTAAGAATTTCAAAAACTTATACTGCATAGCCGGATGAAGGTGTGCCTCGGGTTCTTCAATTGCTAAAATCGGGAATACCTTAGCATTACTTCCTAAATAATTTCCATCAGAATTAACTTGCATTTTTGCCAAAAGCAAGGACATAAAAATAAGGTTATTGTATCCTAAGCCATTATGAGTTGCAGGAATCGTTATCCCTGTTTCATATTCAATGATTAATTTCAGTGCGGAAAATAATTCCACATCCGATAAACTTCCGTCAAAGTCCGGATTCGCATGATTAAACGAAGCCCCTGTTTGTTTTGCATAGTCAAGTATCTGTACCTTGCCTTCCTTCATTCTATCTTGCAATGTTTGAAGTAATGCATCTGCGTTTGTAGAAAAGGTTTCCTTCAATGATTTTATTTCTGCTAATTTAGCCTCTGTGCTTTTGGTTGCATCATTCTTGATATTATAATCCATGAAAAAGTCTAATACTTCTCTTAAAAGTGTATTACGACCGGAAAACATATCACGCTCAACATCTCGAATAGCATCTAAAAATTGAAAATCGAATTTTTGTAATGATTCGCTATCCGCCTGCACTTGCAATGTTGGGTCACCACCCCAGATTCTTGAAGTGTAGAGCCGTAAGAAATCGTGTTGGATTACCTTCCATGCTTTCTTCGTATCATCCACTTCGGACAAAGCATCTATATACTTTTGCCTTTCGTTTTCAGGCAAGAAAAACTCATACGTAAGCAAGGCTTCGTATGGTGATGCGAGCTTTATTAAATAATTTCCAACAGTAACCAAGTCATCTGAATTGGGGTCTTCATCTTTGCTTTGAGAAATCGTAAGGTTAATAGATACTTTGGGCGGATTGGCCTTTAGTTCCTCAATTGTAGTATGTTTATTGAAGTCATGTACATCTAATCGTTTTGAACTTTGTATATCAATGGCTAAAGATATTGCCTTCAATACATTGCTTTTCCCTGCATTGTTATGGCCAATGATAACATTTATTCCGTCATTGAATAGGATTTCTTTTTCTTTGAAATTTCGAAATCCTTTGATTTTTATTTTTGATATATACATGATTGTATCTTTTAATTTATACTTTAGCTAAATAAGACGCCTTTGGTTGGATAAAAATAATCCATCCGAACATTATTTATTTGGCTGTCTTTAATACCGATATTTTTAAGTGCTTGCCGATGTTTCGGAATATCTTTTTCATTATGATATGAAACAGTCCATTTTGCCTTTGAATTATCAACACTCTTAAATATTTTCTCAAAATATGGAATATCAACATCTTCAAGAGAGTGACCCAAAAGAACCACATTATCTACATTTTTCATATTCTCAAAGAATGCGTTATTTTCTTTGATGATATCGCTTGTCGGTTTATATGTATCTGTAAAATATAAGTTTATAATATCATTCCCTTCAGCTACTCGGACATCTTCTCCGCTCAGTTCTTCTAAATATTCATTATATACTTCTTCTCCTAATTCTCGTCTGATTTTTTCTAAATCAGGTTTGTCATTAGGTTTTTTGTAATCATGCCCTAGGATTAAATTTGAATCAGAATTTATCGCCTTGCCATGAATATGTTTAATATTAGCATTTTTTATTTGATATAGCTTTTCTAAAGTTGAAGTGTAATTAAATGAAAAAAACAGAGAATCCTTATCTAAATCAAGCATCTGATTCTTTTTATGTTGAATTTCAATTTGAAGTACCCAATCAACAAAACTTTGTTTTAACCCATTTGTTAGCGGCTCTATAATTCTATTTATTTCATACTGGTAATCATGATGATTGGCGTCACTCCAATCATCAGCTCCATAGCTAACTAGATAGTTTGAAGCATGGTCTAATATCTGATCTTCATCTAAAAGAGCAAGATTTTTTTCAAAATCCCACCAAAAATCTTCTATATTTCCCAAATATGTATCAACCACATCATAAACATCAGGGGCATTCTCTTTTAAGAAGTCTTTAAAGTTGAAATAACTTGATTGAATACCATGATGCAAATCAAAACCGTTACCTATAACATACAGTTTCGTGTAGCATTGTTTTTTCTTTTTCTTCGATTGTCTTCTTTTCGCGCGTAATTTCTTCTTACGCACTATCCTTCTTGTATGCTCGTTTTGCTTCATATCACTTTTACATTATTGATTGGCAATAACTTTAAGATTAATTCCGGCAACCTCTTTCAGATAATTTTCTGTCACTCCTAATAAAGTTAGTATTTCATTGGTTGCTGTTGCTTTAGAGAATCCCGGTTGAACGATATATATTTCATACTCCATAGGAATTTCCTTTTTGGCAATCGACAATAATTTTTCCAAATCTTTCTTTGTTCCAACCTCTAAGCGGCTACATGTGTGACCATTCCGATTTTTAGTTTCTCGCCTAAGCAAATGGTTGATAAATTCTGTCCCTACCTTATGTTTCCAATGAACTGATTTTTGGGCTTGTCCACAGACTTCATATAGATTCTTCACTTGTTCGGTTACTTTTCCGTCAATGGCAAATTTCAAGTGATATAAGCCTACACTAAGTTTATCGGGATGAAGTTTCAAGGTAACAACATCTGCAATTTCACCGGAATAATCATCGTCATATATAATGTCATAATTGTCTTTTTTAAGTTCTTCAATAACTTTATACTGTATAGAATCTGTTATTTTGGGACTTACATGTTGTGATTCTTTTTCCAACGAAACTCCTTGCCAATTCCAAACAAGTATATTGTCTTTGGGATAGACATTAATAATCTGTTTTAATTGGACGTATTCATTTCCTGTCAAGGCAGAACCATCCGCAAACCAAATTATCGGAATATATTTTTCAAAAAATTGAACTCCTGTGTAGGTTTTACTTCCATTGGAAACTTCAACCTTCTCCTTGCTTAGTTGAATAATACTAAAATCGGCATAAGGTTCATCTGTCGTAGTATTTTCAAATAGTTTTAGTTCAAAATCTGCTTTTTTATGGTCGGTGATTATTGAAAACAATAGTTTGCCGCTTTCAAACGGACTTGTCAGGCTAATGTCTGTATTGGCTACTGTTGTATTGGAACCGCCAATTGAAACCCTAAAATGGTTCTCATGGCTCATGTAAACGTCTTCGTCCCAATCAATGCAAACCGGATAAACATCAGGTACGATTGAAATGGTCTCTGGAATCAACGTCTCTTTCAAGATTTGATTAGAATCAATATCTTTGTTTATTAATTTATCTCCTATTTCAAGACACCATTGTTTGAAATCCTTTAAGTCTCCTTTTTTTATCACGTTCCAGATGCGTCCCTTATACGAAGCCCCTATATTAACTGGTTCGCCCTCTTCAAACCCTGAACCCACAACAAATGCTTTTTCGCCTTTTTGCTTTTCAGCAAGACTCAACGCCTCCGCGACATCCGACCCAACATGCATTCTAAATCGAATATCTTTCCCAATAAAGTATTTAAGCCCGACGTTTCTTAACTTGGTTCTGTTTATATTATAGAAGGTTTTGAATACGTCAATACCTTTTATTATTTCGGGTTTCTTTGCTTCACCATCTCCAATAATTGCTTCTGCAAGTTCTTTATACAGACTTCCATTATCAGAACTGTTTATGAAAAGAAGATTGTTTTTTGTATCCCAAAAAACAACAATCATATCCCAAACAACTTGTTGAATATCCTTGTGGTTTACCCATTCAACACTCCCCCTTCTCGCAGTTATGATTACAAGTATTTTTTCTTCTTTATTGATGTCATGAAATTGGTATTCCAAATCGTCGAATCCAAGGATTCCCTTGCTGAAATTGCTAGGGAACCACCCATCGGTTTTATTTTTATAAACAACAACACTAAACTTAGGTCGAATATTACTGAATGGAATATTTGAGTTGTTTATGTTCTCAAAGCCATCCATAAGACTTTTATATTCTTCCTCATCATTAATCCGTCCAAAACTTGTGTCGGAAAGAATTTGATTCCAATTCGCACCATCAGCATACAATTCTTCCAGTTCCGCACGAACATCCAAATCTGCTATATTAGCTATAAATGAGGCACTTCCAAGTTTTTCATCGTATTTGGTGCGGGTAAAACGTCCTGCAAATTGTAATGTGATAGGAAGGCTCTTTCGGATATCGTGAAAGGCCGCTACCTTTAGTTCCGGTAAGTCAAACCCTTCTCCAAGCATATCAACACAAACAATAATTTTTGCTTCCTTTTGGGTAATTTTTCTGTATGTTTCTTTATAGTCAGGGCAATTGGAATATATAATAACAGGATTCAAATCCACATATTTTTTATATAATTCAAAAATCTTTTCTGCTCGTTCTTTTTTTGCACAACGAGCCATTAGTATATGATTATGGGTTTTCAAATCTTCCCTTAAACGTTGAACTGCAACTTCTGCTATTTTTTCATCGGCTTTATCCGAATCATATTCCCGAATAGGTATAAAATCTATTTTAGTGAAGTACCCCTGTTCTTGGGCGTATTTAAGTGGAAAGTTATATATTATCTTACCATCCAATCTTTGTCCGTCATTTCGGAAGGGTGTTGCCGTAAATTGAATTACTTTTTCCGCAGGGAACCTACTTTTAAATTGATTCCAAGAAGGGGCTTTTACGTGGTGCGCCTCGTCAATAAATATATTTGAACATGCTGACACTACAATTTCTTGTTCATTATCAGAACATCCAATAAGAATGTGCATAGTTGTTACTATCACATTGCACTTTTCGATAAACTCTTTAAGTTCTTCGGGTGAATTAAATTTTTCATTAATAATACCTACGATTGGATATAATGATTTCTTTCCAATTACTCCGAATTTTTTAAGCAATCCAAAAGTTTCAAATTTATCAAAAAGTTGTATTCGCAACGAATTGGAAGGAACGGTTACCAATAATCTCTTACACTTATTGGCTACTAATGCAGATAGCATTGTTTCAGTTTTTCCTGTTCCTGTTGGAAGAACAATAGTAGCGGTATCTAAAGGAAGTTGTAAATGGCCAAGAATCATGTGCAAAGCACCTAATTGCGGCGACCTTAATCCATTAATTTCCTCTACTCTATTTTCTTCTTTGAAAAAGAAATCATCTTTCCATGATGAAATAACCTCTTCTACTGTGTATTCCTTTTGTAATGGATGTTCTAGCCATCCTTTTATAGTAATTGTTTTCGCTATTAATCGTTCAGATGTTGGTCTAACATTGGTAAGAAGAACATATTCAATATCATTAGGATAAGAATCTGAATTACAAGTTAAGCAATATTTAATCCCTTCAAAATCTATAATAATAGAACTCCTATCATTCGTAACAATGTTGATAGGTAAATCCATTTCCGGAGCAATTAGCTGCTTGATTTTATTTTTACAACCTGTTTGCTGAAACACTATGCGCTCTAATTGGGGTAGCTTAATTGTATCCATATTCTTCTATTGTTATTTTTCCTTACTATTCCTATTTACTCATAATCCAAATGATTCGCCAATATTCCCGATGGCCTCGTCGAATGGATTCGGCGGAACTTTTTCGTTTGTATCAATCTTTAAAATCTATGGGCTTTTCTTGGGTTGACCAAATATTATGTCCTATGCCAGATTGATACTGTCTGAAATATTTTGACCTATATTGAGCCATTGCTGCGTTAAACTGTCCAATTATTAAAATGGAATCGCTATTTGAAGGTAAAGAATCATCATCCAGTAAGTCCAAAAATTCATTTGTCGGTTCATTCTTCATAATTTCTTTGACTTGCTCCAGTACCCGATTTACGTTTTTTACTTTGAATTTATTCAAAGGTTCATCGGGTTTCTTTTTAGAAAACTCCTTCATTTCCTCATAGATAGACGCAAGCAATTTTTCAAGCATTTCATACTTGTTTACATCTGCTTCGGATGGTAAATTTTGATTTACTTCCTTTTCTTTTTTTGCCATATTCTTTATTGGTTGTTTCATTTTTTTTAATTAAATTATTTGTTTATTCGATTATATCTGATATTTTTCCGTCAACCACCCAAAAAGTTTGATAGGTATCTACTCCCCAATCAGATTCAATTTTTTTAGATTTAATATTATTTGCTCTTAAACGATGTAACGCTGCTATATACTGTTCAAGTATCATAACGACATCACTTGTTGTTGGTGTTGTATCATCGCCAAAAATATCAAAGTTTGCATAAGGCTTAAATTCCTGTCCTAATAAATCGTTTGATTCTTTTATCGTCTGATTGATAAATGTCAACTTAAATTTATTGACTGCATCATTGGGATTTTTTTTGGATAAAAGTCCTATTTCCTTATACAATCCATTAATCTGCGATAATACTTTTTTAAATTGGATTACATTTTCTCTTGTCATATTTATTGGATATTAAGAAGGGCATGCCCTTATAAATTCTATATATTTCGCTTTTATTACGTCAATCGGGTACCGTTGTTTGCTATTAAAGATTTGAACCATAAATTTCAAATCTTCATCATCAAGAATAAGAATACACCTACGTTGCCCAGACCATAAATCAATGGTACTTTGTAATATGTTTCTTTTGGGTCTATTCCGTGTAATAATCACACCAAATCTTCCCAAATGGTCGTTCAGATAACGGTTAAGTTGAGATATATGGTCTCTTGTTATCTCCTGTACATTTTTGAGTTCAAACACAATTTGCTTCGAGCCATAATCACCATAAATATCTTTCAGAAAATCAGATGACTGATTATTATAAAAAATTAAATCTCTGATTAATACATTTGAATCTGTTCGGCTTTGTTCCTGTGCAAAATCAAGGTGTGGGTACAACAAAGAAGCCATAAGAGGACAAACATTATCTTCATATTGCCTATCCGCATTATCTGTCTTACCTGTTGGTAATTTGATGATAGTAGATAATTTCCTTTTGGCAGATGTTACCGGAATTTGAGTAAATAGTGGGTCGTTCTTACAATTCTCAAATTGCCGTTCTTTGATTTTAGTGTAAGTTTGAACTACATCATAATTGTGTCGGTTATAGTCTAACAATTTTATGCGGTTAATCGTACCATTGCTCTCTTTATCTATTTCTGTAGAATAGTAATTCCGGAAATAGTCATCAGGATTAATCCAAGGAATAAAGCGTAACCATCTTTTCGGGACAAACACTATTGGCTGCTTGGTATTGGGATTGATAGGTAAGTAAGTTTTTTCTTCTTCAAACTTATATTTTTTTGAAATATATACATTTTCAAGAGTAACATTGTTAATTGGAATATTGTATTTTTCACACTGTTCAATTGTATAGTCAATTAAAAATGAGAACATAAAATTGCATGCTATATCGCTTACTCTATCTTTTGAAATATTATCAACCAATAACTGTATCTCCTCAAAATGTGTAAATCCTGATTGAGAAATTTGCGGAATTACCTTAAATGTATTCAACATTGAAGATGCTAATTTCTCTCCGATGCGTTTTCCCTCTTTTGTCTTTGAGTTACCAAGTCCAACTGCATTGCATTCAGAAGAATTAATGATGATATTTATTGCTTCTGCCTCATTTCCTTTGTTAACCAAAGCCCCCAAATGATTAAAACTATTTGTTATCAGTGTATGCAAGGCATTATCTTGTTGTGATGGGGATTTCCATAATAGGAAGGGGTCAACATATAAAGGAATATCTTCATCAAGAAAAGGAATAGCAAAATCAACTTCCTCTTGTGTAAAAGGAATATTGTAAAAATCATTTAATCGTGGTCGAATAATACTCATATTCTATTTTTTATCGAAACAAGCAAATATTTAATATCAATATTCAACACATTAGCAAAATTAACTAATGTTTCAAGCGAAGGTTGCATTTCATTAGTACACCAGCGGGAAATAGTTGCTTCGTTCTTTCCAAGAGTTACAGCCAACCATTTTCCAGTCTTATTCTGTTCTACTAATACGACTTTCAGTCTATTGATCTGTTTCATCAGTCAAATTATTGATGTGTTTCGCAAATATAATGATTATACATTACATTATAAGTCAAAGCTTACATTTCGTTTTCAATAACTTACGATTATTCTTTCCCCTTAACCAAATGTTGTAACTCTGGATCGTTCTTGATACGTTCCATTTCATCAATGACAATCTGCCTCACATCTTGTTTTATCTTATCGTAACTAAGCTGAATTTGCTCTTTCATTAGGTCGTTGCCATCTGCATCCCGGAAGTTGATTATCTCCGGTATCTTTTCATAGCGGGAAGTTTCACGTTTTACCTTCTCGTTATCCACTACAATTTCAGCGTGGAAAATCTTTTGGTCTATCCGTTCGTCGAAATTATCACTAACCGCACCCACGAACATCCCCTGCGTAAGATTGGATATTTTACTGGCTGGTATCAGGCTATCCATCTGCGTACTGATTGAAGTTGATTTATCCTGACGGTTGATTGTCATGGACTGGCGTTTCTGCAATACTTTCCCGAAACGGTCTGACAATGTTTTTGCTGTTTCTCCCACTACCTGCCCGGAAAAGATGTTTCCGACCATATTTTGGATTACCTTACTTTCCTTATCGCCGTAGTCCCTTGTTAGCTGGCTGTAATCCTGAAAGCCCAAACAGACAGCTACTTTGTTGGAACGGGCAGTCGCTATCAGGTTATCCAATCCACGAAAATAAATAGTCGGCAGCTCATCAATAATAACCGAACTTTTAAGCTGTCCCTTCTTGTTAATTAACTTCACGATACGACTATTGTACAGTCCCAAAGCGGCGGAATAAATATTCTGCCTATCGGGATTGTTACCGACACAAAGGATCTTCGGTTCGTCCGGGTTGTTTATATCCAGTGTAAAATCATCACCTGTCATTACCCAGTACAATGCCGGGCTTATCATCCTCGATAGTGGTATCTTAGCCGATGCGATTTGCCCTTGCAACTGATCTTGCGCTCCACCTTGCCACGCATCCATAAATGGACTTAGGTAGTTTTCCAATTCCGGGTAAGAAGTCAGAATAACGAATGTATCCGCATACTTCCGGTTCAGGAATTCAATGGCGTGAGGAAAAGTGCAATATTGTCCGCCTTTGTATATCTTGAGAAACCAAATAATTGCTGCCAGTAGAATAATTGGGGATTCCACAAAGAAGTCGCCCTGCTTCTGAATCCAGCTTCGGTTCAGGTTCAGCATAATGGTGTATGCCGATTCGTAAGCATCCGATATGTCTGTCATAAATGCCGGATTGATAGGGTTACATCTGTGGCTTCTGCGTGGGTCGTCAAAATTGATAACATAGAAGGTGGGCTTTACCTTATAAGCATCCGAATGGTTCATCAGGTGATTGTATGCGATTTCCGATAAGTCCGGGAACTTATAATCATAACAATAGAGTGCAAAACCCTTCTCTATCTGCTGTTTAATGTAATTATTTACCACTGCATAGGATTTGCCGCTACCGGGAGTTCCCAGCACAATAGTAGCCCGGAACGGGTTTACCACGTTTATCCATCCCTTATGTTGTTTCTTCTTATACCAAAAACGTGATGGAAGATTCACTGAATATTCATTCTCCATCAAGCGGGTTTCCTGCATGAAGCTTTCGTTCTCCAAATTGAAAACATCGTCCATCATATTGTTTTTGAGTAGCCGGGACATCCATACCCCAGCAACCAATAAACATAAATATCCGCCAGCCATTGACAGAATATAAAATGTAGCGTTTGCCGAAAGTGGTAATGGCAAATACAGCATCCACCAGTTCAGGAAAAACAGGATAAAACCAATAACAAGGAAAACGTAAATCTTTGTCCATGTTACCTTTTCATCCTTCACTCCTTTTGTTCCCAAACAACTCAAAGCAAGGAATACCACTGCAAATACCTTCGTTATCAGGATATGGCTGAACAGCCCTGCGGTTCGCTGAAAGTTTAACAGTATCTTATTAAGTACGCCGATATTGATACCCCAGTTTACTATCGACTGGTAACAAAACCAGTAAATGTTGATTACCACAAATAAAATACTGATTGCCCGCATAAAGTCCATGACTTTGGCAAGTCCTCTTAAATCATCTTCATTCTGCATAATTGATTATTTTTTAGATTATTATTACATCTGCCGTCCGTAACGGCGTTTTTTCTTTTTCTTGGGAGTTGGCGGGGTTTTATCATTTCCTGCCGAAGAATCGCTGCCACCGGGCAGGATACTGAAAAGGCTTCCGATTGTAGATTCCCCGTTTTCAGATTGCTGTTCTGACGGCACGAACGGTTCTGCCGAAGGTGTGAACGGTTCTTTCGGAACAGCTTGTTTTGTGTGTCCCTCGTTTACATGGGATTCTCTAAACAGGTCATTAAATACATTGGCTGAAAATTCCTTCCCTAAAC
>RRZT010837976.1_pt1 | contig 13574 bp, 11 predicted proteins | sample 2165551 | NCBI WGS metagenome assembly RRZT01 (sample SAMN10456910, study PRJNA506462) | wastewater metagenome | biome: wastewater; feature: sludge; material: wastewater sludge; isolation source: wastewater sludge with Escherichia coli K12::gfp cells carrying plasmid... | place: USA: Moscow, Idaho... | reverse complement strand
TGGCGCTCGGCCTGACGACGAAGGAGGTCCGGGCGAAGTTCGACGAGATCGTCGACTTCTCCGGGCTCGGCGACTTCGTGTACCTGCCGATGCGGGCCTACTCGGCAGGGATGTCGGCCCGTCTGCGCTTCGCGATCTCGACGGCGGCGACGCCGGACATCCTGATGATCGACGAGGCGCTCGCGACGGGCGATGCCGCCTTCCGGGAGAAGAGCCGTGAGCGCATCGACGAGATCCGGGAGCATGCGGGCACGATCTTCCTCGTCAGCCACTCGCTCGCCTCGGTGCGCGCGATGTGCAACCGGGTGATCTGGATCGACAAGGGCCTGATCCGGATGGACGGCGACGTCGACACGGTCACCGAGGCGTACCGCGAGTTCACCAAGGACCGTCGCAAGCGCTGAGCCGCCGGACGCTGCCCGGCGTCAGCTGGTGATCGACGTGACCCACGCGGCCGGCAGGCCCAGGAGCGACCGGAGCTGGTCCGCCTTCTTGGTGATGGTCGCCGTGGCCCCGCTCGCCGTCGTCGCGGTGAGCGTCTTCATCTGACCGCTCGAGTAGGTCGCGGTGACCTGGATGCTCACGATGTCCGGCACACCGAAGATCGACTGTGCCTTCGCCTGGGTGAGCGCGCGGCTCCATGTGCGTATCGAGTTGTTCGCGGCGTCGAGGCTGTACGTGTCGGGCACGGACCTGAGATAGCTGACGGTCGCGGACCAGACGTCCTCGCTGTTGGCGGTGCGGCCGCCGCTCGAGGAGAAGTAGTAGGCGTTCGCGAGCTTGCCGTCGACGAGGAGCACCTGAGCGGACGTCGGGGAGGTGACGGTCGCGTCGACGGCGGCGGTCCAGCGCTTGCCCCACTGTGCGTTCGCGCCCTCGCTCTCCTTCCTCCAGCCGGTGAAGTTCTGGGACCGGGTGTCGTCGTAGACGTGGCAGTCGCACGTCGCCGAGCGCTTCTTCGCGGCGGCGGTCGAGGCGTAGTTGCGTCCGGCGATCACCTGCGCCTGGAGTGCTGCAGGCGTCCATGAGGACGGCATCTCGCCGAGGCCGTAGAGGTACTCGGTGTTGAGCAGCAGCTCGTTGACGATGTTGAGGTGGCCGTTGATGACGCGGACGGTCATCCGGCCGTGCCGGTACGTGCCGTGCGTGCCGGAGAGGCTCGCGACCGCCTGCGTGCCCGTGGCGGAGTAGTAGCGGGTGCCCGTCCAGTGCAGACGCAGCACGGACCGGTCGCCTGTCCAGCTCGCGCTCGGGTAGGTCGTCCCGCCCACGACGGCGACGGGGCGGCCGTCGACGACCTTGAGCGTCACGCGCGAGGACTGGTTACCGCTCGCGAGGGTCGTGCCCTCGCCGCTGCGGACCCGCCACGACCCGGTGTTGACCGAGAAGGTCGTGGTCGCTGCGTCGGACGAACCGAAGACCTGGACGGCGACCTCCTGGGGCGTCGGCGCCGTCGTGACGGTCGCGCCGGTGTAGTAGTGGCTGAGGATCTCGGCGGCGGTCCGTCCTTCTTCGGCCATGCGGTAGGCCCCGTACTGCGACATGCCGATTCCGTGACCGAACCCGGAGCCCTTGACGGTGAATGACGCCGGCGGGGTCTTGGGGGCCGTGCTGGTCGGCGGCTGGTTGCCGTCCTGCGGGGTGCCCCCGAGAGGCGCGGAGACGGTGACCTTGACGGTCTTGCTGCGCACCCCGAGCCCCGTCGTCGTCACGCGGTACGACGTCGTCGTGGCGGGCTTGACCGTGAAGGTCGCCTTGCCGGACGTGACCGCCGCGCGTGAGAGTGTGACCCACCCGGCAGTCGTCCTGTGCTGGAGCTGGACGACGCCCTTCGCGACGAGCCTGCCCTGCGCGCGATAGGTCGCGGTGATCGTGCTCGCCTGGCCGGACGTGACCGTCGGTCGCGACGCCGTGACGGCGATCGCGGAGCGGACCGTGACCGTCCTGGTCGCGGAGCGGGTGTTGCCGCTCATGGTGACGAAGCGGTAGCGCGTCGTGACCTTGGGCTTGACGACGACGCTCGCCTTCCCGTTCTTCGGCTTCACGGTGCGGACGTTCTTCCAGCCGCCGGTGGTCTTCGACTGCAAGCGCACGGAACAGCACGTGATGGGCTTCGTGCCCTGCCGGTAGGCGACCTTGAGGGTGACCTCGCCGCCTCGGTCCACCGTCGTCGCGCTCTGGGTCGCTGTGAGCGTGACCTTGGCGGCGGAGTTGGCCGTGGGAGCGGCGACGACCCCGAGGGTACCGAGCAGCGCCGCGAGGACGACGGCGAGGGAGAGCCGGGAGCCCGGGCGGTGGCGTGGGGCAGGCGGCGGGGGAGCGGGGCGCATGGAGACAGTGTGCAGAATGGGCGGCGCTGATAAAAGACCGTGGCGCAAACTCACACCTGCCTCAGCAGTCACCCGGGGGTGCATCGTGGTCAAACCGGGCAGGCCGGGCGCGAGAGGCTCTCGCGAAGGCGGTTCGCGGCCGCGGTCGGGCGCTCCCCGCAGACGGGCCGGGAGCGTGCCGCAGGCGCGCGATAGCCTTGGAGCACCCGTCCCGCCCACCCTGGGGAGAAGCATGTCCACGTTCGACGAGGTTCCTGGCCGCTACAAGGTGCGTTCGCTCGCGCTCGCCGAGGCCGGGCGCCACCAGATCCGCCTCGCCGAGCACGAGATGCCCGGGCTCATGGCGCTGCGCGCCGAGTACGGGCCGAGCCAGCCGCTCGCGGGCGCCCGCATCGCCGGCTCCCTGCACATGACCGTCCAGACGGCCGTCCTCATCGAGACGCTCGTGGACCTGGGCGCGCAGGTGCGCTGGGCGTCCTGCAACATCTTCTCGACCCAGGACGAGGCCGCCGCGGCGATCGCCGTCGGCCGCGAGGGCACGCCGGACGTGCCGGCGGGCGTGCCCGTCTTCGCGTGGAAGGGCGAGTCCCTCGAGGAGTACTGGGACTGCACCGAGCAGATCATGCTCTGGCCGACCGAGGACGGCGGGCTGCAGGGCCCCAACATGATCCTCGACGACGGCGGTGACGCGACGATGCTCGTCCACCTCGGGGTGGACTACGAGGCCGAGGGCGGCGTGCCTGCCGACACCGCGGAGGGCGATCTCGACCACTCCCACGAGATGAACGTCGTGCGCGCCGTGCTGCGTCGCTCCCTCGAGACGGACCCGCAGCGCTGGACGCGGATCGCCCCGGCGATCGTCGGCGTCACCGAGGAGACGACGACGGGCGTGCACCGCCTGTACCACCTCGCCGAGAAGGGGGAGCTGCTCTTCCCCGCGATCAACGTCAACGACTCCGTGACGAAGTCGAAGTTCGACAACAAGTACGGCATCCGCCACTCGCTGCCGGACGGCATCAACCGCGCGACCGACGTCCTCATCGGCGGCAAGGTCGCGTTCGTGGCCGGCTACGGCGACGTCGGGAAGGGCGCCGCCGAGGCGTTCCGCGGGCAGGGCGCGCGCGTCATCGTCTCCGAGGTCGACCCGATCTGCGCGCTCCAGGCCGCGATGGACGGGTTCCAGGTCGCACGTATCGAGGACGTCCTCGACCAGGCTGACTTCTTCATCACCACGACCGGCAACTTCGGCGTCATCACCGCCGAGCACATGGCGGCGATGAAGGACAAGGCGATCGTCGGCAACATCGGCCACTTCGACAACGAGATCGACATGGCCGGGCTCGCGCGGATCCCGGGCGTCACCCGCACGGAGATCAAGCCTCAGGTCCATGAGTGGACGTTCACCGACGGCCGCTCGATCATCGTCCTGTCCGAGGGGCGCCTGCTCAACCTCGGCAACGCGACCGGGCACCCGTCGTTCGTCATGAGCAACTCGTTCGCCAACCAGGTGATCGGGCAGATCGAGCTGTTCACGAAGGCGGGCGGCCCGGACGCGTACGAGACGGACGTGTTCCGGCTCCCGAAGGTCCTCGACGAGAAGGTCGCGAGGCTCCACCTCGACGCGCTCGGGGTGCGCCTGACCGAGCTCAGCCAGGCGCAGGCGGACTACCTCGGCGTCAAGGTCGAGGGCCCGTACAAGCCCGAGCACTACCGCTATTGACGCGAGCGCCGTCGCTGCTCACGCGAAGCCCGGGCCCCAGAGGGGCCCGGGCTTCGCTCGTCGCCGCGCGCGCCCGGCTCAGCTGAGCGGGTCCGGCACGCCGTACGGCAGCCGGTGGATCATCTCCTCCTGCTCGCGGGCGAGCGCCCGCGCCCGCTGCGCGGCAGCCCACTCGCGGTCCCGGCGCGCGGCGAGCACCGCCATGAGGAACGCCTCCGGGTGCGTGCCCCCGGGCGGCCCGGGAGCCACGAGCTCCTCGACCTCCGCCGCGAGCGACATGCCCAGCCGGGCCCGGGACTGCACAGCGAGCCTCGGGGCGCGGCCGAGGAACTGGCGCACCGCGAGCGCGAGGCCGTCAGGCAGGCGGCGGATGTCGGCCTGCGCCGCCCATCCGGCGAGCTCGGGCGGCATGACGATCGTCGCGTTGTCGACAGCCCCGCCGCGCGAGCGTACGGCGTGCGTTCCTGCGAGCAGGTCGCCGACGCGCTTTCCCGAGGGGTGCGCGAGCGACACGATCAGCGCCACGGCGCCCATCGTCAGCCAGACCTCGCCGACGCCGACGAGCGCACGGACGAGCGCGTGCCGCAGCCGCACCGGGCCGCCGTCGTCCCGCACCACGCGGATCCCCATGACGACCTTGCCGAGCGACGCGCCGCGGCTGAGGGTCTCGATCGTCGTCGGGATCACGACGAGGAGCAGCACCATCCCGGCGATCGCCACGATCGTCACGGCGTACGGCGTCATGAGCCCGTCGGCGAGCCCCACGATGACCACGCCCGCGACCGCGAGGAGGGCGAGGGCGACCATGTCGATCGCCGCGCCCACCGCTCTGGTCGCGAACGATGCAGGTCGAGCGTCGACGACGACGCCCTCACCGATGATGATGCCCTCGCGCACGTGCTCCCCCGGCTGGTTCGTCGGACGTCGCCGCCCGTCAGCGGCGCACTCTCGATAGGGTAGCGCCCGTGGACCTGGACGCCTTCAGCGAGACGCACGCCCCCGAGTGGGACCGCCTGGCCGAGCTCACGCGACGGCGCGTGCTCGACGGTGCCGAGGCGGACGAGCTCGCCCGGCTCTACCAGCTCACGGCGACGCACCTGTCGATGGTGCGCTCCGCCGCCCCGGACCCGGCGCTGATCTCGCGGCTCTCGACGCTCGTCTCGCGTGCCCGCGCGCGCATCGCCGGCGCGCACGAGCCCGCCTGGTCGGACGTCAAGCGGTTCGCGCTCGTCTCCGCTCCCGCCGCGCTGTACCGGATCAGGTACTGGACCTATGTCGTCACGGCCGTGTGCGTGGCCATCGGGGTGATCGCCGGCGTCACTGCCGTCAACGACCCTGACGTGCTCGCGATCCTCGGGACCCCGTCTCAGCGTGCGAGCTACGTCGAGGACCAGTTCGCGTCCTACTACGACCCGGGCATCGGGTTCGCGGGACGCGTGTGGACCAACAACGCGTGGATCGCGGCGCAGTGCGTCGCGTTCGGGATCTCGGGGGCATGGCCCGCGTTCGTCCTGTTCAACAACTCGGTCCAGGTGGGCGCGATGGGCGGTCTGATGGCCGAGGCCGGCCGCCTGGACATCTTCTTCTCGTTGATCCTGCCCCACGGTCTGCTCGAGCTGACGGCGGTCTTCGTAGCCGGCGCGGCGGGCCTGCGGCTCTTCTGGACGGTCGTGTCGCCGGGGCGGAGGCCGCGCGGCCTCGCGCTCGCTCAGGAGGGGCGCGCGCTGTTCACGGTCGCGGTGTCGCTCGTCGTCGTCCTGGGGGTCTCCGGCCTCATCGAGGGTTTCGTGACCGGCTCCGGGCTGTACTGGTGGCTCAAGATCGCGATCGGGGTCGTCGCGCTCGCCGCGTTTTGGACCTACGTGATCGTGCTCGGCCGTCGCGCCGTCGCGGACGGCGAGACGGGCGACCTCGCCGAGGACCGCGCGGGAGCCGCGCTGCCGTACGCGTGACCAGCGCTGCGTACGCGTGACCAGCGCTGCGTACGCGTGACCAGCGCCGCGTACGCGTGACCAGCGCCGCGTACGCGTGACCAGCGCACCCGCGCGCACCTGACGCCGCCGCGGCGCGTCAGAGGAAGAGGATGCCGATCGCCGGGAGCGCGACGGCGGCGAGCATGGAGACCGCGACGACGAGCGCGACGCGGCGCTGGTGACGCTCGCGGGCGGCGGGGCTGGAGTACCTGCGCATCATGGTTCCAGTCTGCCAGGGACCGCGAGGCGAGTGCGCCAGGCCCCTGTCAGCGCCCCGCGCCAGGGCGAGCGCCGCGTGCCACAGCCCCGGCCCGGTGCGTCAGAGCCGTCCGGCGGACTTGAGCGCCAGGTAGAGGTCGGCGAGGGCGGGTGCGAGCGACTCGGGCACCTCGTGCAGGACCTCGGCGCCGTGCCGCCGCAGCACGACGGACGCGGCGGTCCGCTCGAGCTCGGTGCGCTCGACGGCGGCTGCGTCGAACAACGCGGCAGAGTCGGTGCGGTCCGTGCGCAGCTCCTCGAGCTCCGGGTCCCGCACCGATGCGACGACGACGACGTGATCCTGCGCGAGACGCCCGAGCACCGGCAGCAGCCCGGACTCGACGGGGGCGGGGTCGGTCGTCGTCAGCAGGACGACGAGCGCGCGGTGGGACAGCCGCTGCCGGATCGCGCCGACGAGCGCGGGCCAGTCCGTCTCGAGCAGCTCGGGCTCGACGGGGGCGAGGGCGTCGGCGAGCGCGGGCATGAGGCGCGGGCCTTGCGCCCCCGCCACCCGGGCGCGGACGCGGCGGTCGAACGCCATGACCTCGACGCGGTCGCCGGCGCGGGACGCGAGGGCGGACAGCAGGAGCGTCGCCTCGATGCTCGCGTCGAGGCGAGGTTCGTCCCCGACACGCGCTGCGGACGTGCGGCCAGAGTCGATGACGACCATGACGCGACGATCCCGCTCGGGGCGCCACGTGCGCACGACGACCTCGCTGCGCCGCGCGGTCGCACGCCAGTCGATCGACCGGACGTCGTCGCCGATCACGTACTCGCGCAGCGAGTCGAACTCGGTCCCTTCGCCGCGCACCTGGACCGCAGCCCGGCCGTCCATCTCGCGCAGCCGCGCGAGCCGCGACGGCAGGTGGCGGCGGGACCGGAACGGCGGAAGGACGCGCAGCCGTGCGTCGACGGCACGCGTCGACTGGCGCCCGGCGAGCCCGAGCGGGCCGATCGACCGGACGGTGACGCCGGCGGCCTCGCGGTCGCCGCGGCGCGTCGGGACGAGCAGCGTGCGCAGCCGGACCGACTCGCCCGCGGGCAGCCGGAAGGGGTGCACGGGCTCGACGGCGCCAGCCGAGGGCTGCCACGCGTCGCGCAGCCGACCGCGCGCCGCGCGGCGCGACTCGTTGGTGAGCGTGACCGTGCACGTCGCGTGCTCGTCGAGACGCACGGCGTCGGGCACCGCGCGGCGCACCGTGAGGCGCTGGGTCGGAACGGCGAGCAGCGTGTCCAGGACGCAGAGCGCCACGACCGCGAGCAGCCATGCGACGACGGTCGACCCGTCCGGCCGCAGGACGACGGCGATCGCTCCGAGCGCGGCCAGCGCGACCGCACGGCCCGTCACGACCACGGGGCCTCCCGACTCGAGCGTGCGGCCAGGTGGAGCGAGGTCATCGCGGCACCGGGACGTTCGCGAGGACGGTCGACAGCACCGTCTCGGCGGTCACGCCCTCGAGCTCGGCCTCGGGCCGCACCTGGACGCGGTGCCGCAGCGTCGGGTGCGCGAGCGCCTTGACGTCGTCGGGCGTCACGTAGTCCCTGCCCGACAGCCACGCCCACGCGCGGGACGTCGCGAGCAGCGCCGTCGCACCACGCGGCGAGACGCCGAGCGAGAGCGACGGGGACATGCGCGTCGCGCGGCACAGGTCGACCGCGTATCCGAGGACCTCGGGCGCGACCTGGACGTTCGCGACACGGTCGCGTGCGGCGTCGAACACGCCACGGTCCGCGACGGCGGTCACACCCGCGCCCGCGAGGTCGCGCGGGCTGAAACCGGTCGCGTGGCGGCGGAGCACCTCGATCTCCTGGTCGCGCTCCGGCAGCGGCAGGACGACCTTGAGCAGGAAGCGGTCGAGCTGGGCCTCGGGCAACGGGTAGGTGCCCTCGTACTCGACGGGGTTCTGCGTCGCGATGACGAGGAACGGGTCGGGCAGCGGGCGCGGCGTGCCGTCGACCGAGACCTGACGCTCCTCCATGGCCTCGAGGAGCGACGCCTGGGTCTTCGGAGGCGTGCGGTTGATCTCGTCGGCAAGCATGAGGTTCGTGAAGACGGGGCCCTCGCGGAAGGAGAACTCCGCGGTGCGCGCGTCGTAGATGAGCGAGCCGGTCACGTCGCCGGGCATGAGGTCGGGCGTGAACTGGACTCGCGACGTGTCGAGGTCGAGCGAGGCGGACAGCGTCCGCACGAGCAGGGTCTTCGCGACGCCGGGGACTCCCTCGAGGAGGACGTGCCCGCGGCACAGGAGCGCGATGAGGAGGCTCGTGACGGCGGCGTCCTGCCCGACGACGGCTTTCGCGACCTCCGCGCGCACGGCCGCGAGGGCCCCGCGCAGACGGTCGTCCTCGGACGTCGCGGCCGGTGCCGTGGGCGTCGGCGGCGCGACGGGAGCCGGAGGTGCCGGGGGAGCCGCGGGCGCCGCGCCCTCGGACGGGTGGTCGGGCGTGGCGGGGAAGGGCTGGTCGGTCACGTGCGGTCAACCTCACTCTCGAGCTGGTCAAGCATCTGGGTCAGTCGGACGAGCGCTGCGTCGTCGGCGGGCGGGGGGCCGTAGAGGAGCTCGCCGACGTCGGCGGCGCGTCGACCGGTAGCGCGGCAGACGGCGTCGACGACCTGCGGCCCGGACGCCGACCTGGGCAGGCCGGTACGTCGGGCGAGGCGGTCGGCGGTGCCGGCGCGCAGCGCGGCGCCAGCGTGCCCGTGAGCCCGGCCGCGCCGGTAGAGCCGTGCGCGGCCGCGCGTCGCCTCTCCCGCGTGCACGACGACGGGCAAGGGTTCCGCGACGACGGGGCCGAGCTGGCGACCACGCCACACGATCGCGACCACGAGGACACCGGCGGCGAGCCACAGGAGCTGGGCCGCGGGGCCGGGCAGGAGGTCGAGGATCGAGACGTCCGCGTCGCCCGCGGACGTCTCGATCGCGAGCGGCTGATACCAGACGAGCGACTCGGTCCTGCCGAGGACGCGCAGCGCGAGCGCTGCGTTGCCCTCGTCGATGATCTCGGCGTTCGTGAGGAAGTCAGCGGAGGAGAGGGCGGTCGTGCGGGATCCGTCGACCCGCGTCACCGAGGCGACGGCGTGGAGCGGCTCGCCCGCGCTCGACGTGGCGCCGATGGGGAAGCAGAGCGAGGTCGAGGGGTCGCCGGTGAAGCCGCGGCCGCCGGCGCGGATGGACTCGGCGGCTACCGCGTCGGGGTCGGTGCACCCGGCGTCGAGGACGGTGCGCGCGACCGCCTGGTTCGGGCGGGTGATCCTGCCGTCGCTCGCCTCGGAGACGAGGTCGCTCTGCGGGTCCGCGAGCACGAGGTCCGCGCCCGACGCGAGCAGGACCGCGCGTGCCTCGGGCGTCATGAGGTAGTCGTCGAGGACGAGGACGGTCGTGCCGGGGCGCGCGCGCTGCTCGAGGTCGGCGGTCGCGCGGACGTGCGAGACCTCGACGCCCTCGCCTCGCAGCACCGCGGCGAGCGCCATCGCGCCGCCGGGGTCGGGATTGTCGGGGGCGTACGGGGTCGACGACGTCGAGGGGGTCACGAGCAGGAACACGAGGCTCCCGACGACGAGTGCGCCGACCACGGCGAGCGGCCAGCGCGCGCGGGAGAGGCGGTCGCGCCACGTCGTGCGTGCGGTCCGTCCGGGCGCGGCGTCGTCCGTGGGCAGGCCGGTCGTCGCGTCGTCGAGCGGCGGAGCCTCGGCGACGGGCGCGTGCGGGGGCGGGACGGTCATCGCTGAACCCCCGTTCCGTCCAGGCCGGACGACGCACCGGCGAGGACGGCTGCCGACGGCTCGTCGTGCGCGCGGACCGGGCGTGTCTGCGCGAGGGTCTCGTCGAGGGTGGCGGCGCTCGCGTAGCCCGCCTCGTCGACAGTGCGGTGGCCGTAGAGCACCGCGTCGAACAGCCGGGCGGCGGTGAGGATCGACTGTGCGTACGTCGGGAAGAAGACGCCTGCGTCCGCCGCGGCCTCCTCGGCCGTGCGGCTGGGCACCTCCTCGAGGAGCGCGCGCTCCTCGAGGGAGCGGACGATCGCGCGGAACCTCTCGACGGTCGCGAGGGCGAGGTCGCCGTCCGCCGCGGCCGCGACGGCGCTCGCGCGGATCTGCGCGGCCGTCCGGGCGTCGTCGCGGCCCAGGACCGCTCCGACGGTCGTCCGTACCGCACGGCGGCGACGCACGGGCCCGGCGACGACGAGCGCGATCGCGGCGACCACGAGGACGACTGCCATGACGATGATCGCGATCCACGTCCCGCTCAGCTCACCGCCGAGCGACCCGAGCTCGGAGAGCCTCTCTCCGACCCACTCGAGGAGACGTTGCAGGAGGCCCTTGGTCTGGCGGTACGCGGGCTTGCCGAGCTCTTCGACGACCATGCGTCGAGCCGTCTCCCGGTCGGGGTCGACGGGGATGCTCGCGAGCACGTCCGCCGCGGGGTGCCGCAGGCTGCCTGGGACCATCCGTCAGCCGTCCTGGAGCCGCGCGGCGGCCGCGGTGAGCTCGACGTCGAGCCCCTCGCGGCGCATCCGCACGTCGATGTAGAGGAGGGCGACGACCGATGCCAGGAACGAGATCGTGATCGTGTAGACGAGCGCGTAGAGAACGCCCTGCGCGATCGAGAGGGCGAGGATCGACGTGGTCGAGAACATGACGACGGCGAGCCCGAAGGACAGAGGGACCGAGAGCACGCCCGTGACGACCTGCACGATGATGTTGGTGAGGATGTAGAGCCCGAGGAGCCGCCAGAATGCACCGCGGCTCAGGAGCCAGCCGCGCTTGAGCGCGACGAACGGGCCGAGCTTCTCGAGGACGAGTGCCGGTGCGGCGAGCATCGTGCGGACCGTGAACCAGACGAGACCCACGGTGGCGGCGAGCCCGGCGAGGATCCCGGTGATGACACCGAGGCCGACGGACACGGTGTCGCCGAGAAGGTAGGCCCCGAAGATGCCCGCGCCGCCCGCCGCGACGATGAGCGCCGAGCCGAGCCCGACGAGCAGCGTCAGGAGGAGCAGCCACCCGAGCCGGGACCGGCAGGCCTTCCACACCTCGGCGACCGTCGCCCGCTGGCCGAGCACCGACCGGCTCACGGAGTAGGTCAGCATGCCCGTGATCATGGGCGTGACGAGGACCATGAGGAGCGCGGACGTGATCTGGAAGAACACCCCGGCCTCGTCCTCCCCGGAGATGAGGATGACGGACGGGTCGGACGCCGAGGAGGTGCCCGCGATGGCCTTGACGATGCCCGGGAGGTACTTGGCGACAGCGAGCTGGACGAGGACGGCGACAACCATGACTGCGCTCATCGCGACCGCGGTGAGGCCGAGCATGACGCGCGGGTTGGAGCGCAGCGCGCCGAACGAGCCGTCGAGGAACTCGCCGACGCGCATGGGCCGCAGCGGGACGATGCCCGGGCGCGCTGCGGTCGTGTGCCCGACGTAGGCGCCCTGCGCGCCCGTGAAGCCCGTCGGGGCCTGCGGTCCGCCGGGCTGCCCGTACTGCGGCTGCCCGTACTGCCCTTGGCCGTACTGGGACTGCCCGTACTGGGCCTGCCCGGAGCCGGGCTGGCCGTACGGGGGCTGCCCGTACGTCGGCTGTCCGGAGGCCGGCTGGCCGTAGGCCGGTGGCGCGGGCGGAGCTCCTGCTGGCGCCGTCTGCCCGTACCGGGGAGCCGGTGGTGCGGGCGGCGGAGGTGGTGCGTACTGCCCGTAGCGCGGAGCCGGGCGCTCGTCGGGCGACGGAGTGTCGTCGCGGTCGTCCGGGCTCGTCATCAGGGCTTCCTTCCCAGGTCCAGGCACGCGCCGCCCCCTGCGGCGCACCAGGCGCCATCGTGCCACGAACGGGCCCTCCGGCGCAGGAATGGTGGCACACTGTCGGCATGAAAGAACGCGTCCTGGTGGTCGACGACGACACCGCGCTTGCGGAGATGATCGGGATCGTCTTGCGCGGCGAAGGATTCGAACCGTCCTTCTGCGCGGACGGCGACTCGGCGCTCGCGGCCTTCCGCTCCGCAAAGCCGGACGTCGTGCTCCTCGACCTGATGCTGCCCGGCAAGGACGGCAACGAGGTCTGTCGGCTGATCCGCGCCGAGTCTGGCGTCCCGATCATCATGCTGACCGCCAAGTCGGACACCGTCGACGTCGTCCTGGGGCTGGAGTCGGGCGCGGACGACTACATCTCGAAGCCGTTCAAGCCCAAGGAGCTCGTCGCGCGCATCCGCGCACGGCTGCGCCGCAACGACGACCCGGAGCCAGAGCGCCTGACGATCGGCGACCTCGAGATCGACCTGACCGGGCACCGTGTGACGCGCGCCGGCAACCCCATCCTGCTGACCCCGCTCGAGTTCGACCTGCTCGTCGCGCTCGCACGCAAGCCCTGGCAGGTCTTCAGCCGCGAGGTCCTGCTCGAGAAGGTGTGGGGTTACCGCCACGCCGCCGACACGCGCCTCGTCAACGTCCACGTGCAGCGCCTGCGCTCCAAGATCGAGCACGACCCGGAGAAGCCGGAGATCGTCGTGACGGTGCGCGGCGTCGGCTACAAGGCCGGCGTCTCGGTCTCGTGACCCCGTGAGCGCGCCCACGCGCCCGCTCGTCGCGCGTGTCCGGCGCAGAGTGACGCTCCTCGCTGAGGGCGTGCGGCGCGGAGCGCGCCGCTGGCGCACCTCGATGCAGCTCCAGGTCGTCACGACGTCGCTCGTCGTGGGGCTCCTCGCCGTCGGTGCGCTCGGTGCGTACCTGACGACGTCGATCCGCGACGGCGTGTTCGACCAGCGCCTCGAGGAGATCCTCATGGAGAGCGCACGGTCGACCGAGCAGGCGCAGGCACAGTTCGACTCGGCGACCGCGGGCACGGGCACGCAGGTCCAGCAGCTGCTCAACGACATGCTCCCGCGCCTGCGTACGAGCGGTGCCGGCAGCCGCGAGGTGTTCTTGTGGCGCCCGGAGAACAGCACCGCCTCCGCGGCGGTCATCGACCTCACGACCGCGCCCGCCCTCAACGGGCTCGTCAGCCCTCAGATGCGCGAGCAGGCGGTGCGCGGGGAGGGGCAGGTGTGGCAGTCGGTCGCCATCCCTGAGGACCCGGGCGCGGAGGTCTCGGGCGTCGTCCCGGGGATCGTCGTCGGCTCCCTCGTGGAGGTGCCGCTCGCCGGGCCGTTCGAGCTGTACTACGTCTACTCGCTCAAGGGAGAGGCCGAGACCCTCGGGTTCATCCAGCGGATCCTGGGTGCCGGTGGCATCACCCTCGTCGGCATGCTCGGCATCATCACGTGGATCACGACGCGCCAGGTCGTCCAGCCGGTGCGCAAC
>RRZT010124634.1_pt1 | contig 13574 bp, 14 predicted proteins | sample 2165551 | NCBI WGS metagenome assembly RRZT01 (sample SAMN10456910, study PRJNA506462) | wastewater metagenome | biome: wastewater; feature: sludge; material: wastewater sludge; isolation source: wastewater sludge with Escherichia coli K12::gfp cells carrying plasmid... | place: USA: Moscow, Idaho... | reverse complement strand
GCCGAGGAGGACTGGAAGAAGTTCGAGACCCTGTACCGCCGCCGCGGCCGCGCCCGCCTGTACCTGGACATCCGCATCCTCGCGGCGAGCGGCGAGACGGCGGTGCATCTGCACGGGGAATACGTGCTGCACCGGTAGGGCTGGCCTCGACGGTGGACAATCGCTGCGCGAGTCGTCGCCCCCTACGACTGCCGAGCCCCTGCGCGGGGTGGAAAACCGCGCAGCGGTTTTCCACCCATGCCCGCGCCAAGGGGCGGACTGTAGCGCCCCATGGCCTGCTCGGCGGGTAATCGCGGCGCGAGCGAGACCATCCCGTGAACGATGGCCTGTCGTCAATCCAGCGCCAGAGCCAGCCGCAGCAGCTCCTCGCGCCACGGCGCCGCCTGCGGCAGGGCGAGGAAGTGCGGGTTGAGGAAGTCGGCGCGCGCCGTATAGGCCAGCGGCGCACCGTGCAGGTCGAGCACCTCGCCGCCGGCGCCTTCCAGCACGCCCTGGGCGGCGGCGGTGTCCCACTGCGAGGTCGGCGCCAGACGCGGATAGCAGTCGGCGGCACCCTCGGCGAGCAGGCAGAACTTCAGCGAACTGCCGACGCCGGCCAGGGCCAGATCGCCGAAGCGTTCGGCCAAGCCGTTCAGCAGACGCTCCTGGGCCGGGCTGGAGTGGCGGCGGCTGGCCACCACGGTGAAGGCCTCGGCCGGCGCCAGGCGCACGCCGATGGGCGCGAGATCGCTGGCGCTGCGGCGCCAGGCGCCCAGTCCGGCGCCGCCGTAGAAGCACAGCCCGTCCGCCGGCACGCCGACCACGCCGAACACCACCCGGCCCGCCTCGATCAGCGCGACATTGACGGTGAATTCGCGGCTGCCGGCGATGAACTCCTTGGTGCCGTCCAGCGGATCGACCAGCCACCAGCGGCTCCAGCGGCGGCGCTCGGCCAGGGGAATCTCGCAGGCCTCCTCGGAGAGCACCGGAATCCCCGCCTCCAGCTGCGCCAGGCCCTCGGCCAGCAGGCGATGGGCGGCCAGGTCGGCGGCGGTGACCGGCGAGGCGTCGGCCTTGGTCGTCACCGCCAGCTCCTGGCGCCAGAACGGCAGGGTCGCCGCACCGGCGCGCTGCACCAGGTCGACCACGGCGGGCAGCAGCGGATGACGCATGGACGGGCTCACGGCTGGAACTCGCCGCGCTGGGTCAGCAGGTCGCGCACCAGGTAGAGCGCGGCCAGGGCGCGGCCCTCGCTGAAGTTCTCGGCCATCGCCAGGCGCGAGATGTCGCGCAGGCTGAAGCGCTCGACGCGGATCGCCTCCGGCTCGTCGCCAGGCAGGCGTTCGGGGTACAAATCGCGGGCCAGCACCACCTGGATGCACTGGCTCATGTAGCCCGGCGACAGCGACAGGCCGGTGAGGTGTTCGAGCTGGCGGGCGCCGAAACCGGCTTCCTCCTTCAGCTCGCGGTTGGCGGCAGCCAGCGCGTCCTCGCCCGGCTCGATCAGCCCCTTGGGCAGGCTCAGCTCGTAACCGTCGGTGCCGGCGCAGTACTCCTCGATCAGCAGCACCGTCTCGGCGTCCTCCATGGCCACCACCATCACCGCGCCATAGCCCAGCCCGCGACTGAGCAGCCGTTCGTAGGTGCGCTCGACCCCGTTGGCGAAGCGCAGCTGCAGCTCCTCGACGGTGAACAGGCGGCTCTTGGCCACGATGGCGCGGGCGAGAACATCGGGTTTCTGGCGCATATGCGGGACTCCTTGGCGTGGTCGACACGGTATCATAAAGCGCCCTTTTTTCGACTCCCGGCAGCCCGCGCTGCCGCCCTGCCCGAGCCTTCCGCGACCATGCCCCAGCTGCCCTGGAACCAGATCGACACCGTCCTGCTCGACATGGACGGCACGCTGCTCGACCTGCACTTCGACAACCAGTTCTGGCTGCACCACCTGCCGCAGCGCTACGCCGACAAGCACGGCATCGCCCTCGACGCCGCGCTGGCCGAGCTGCTGCCGCTGTTCCAGCGCCACGCCGGCCAGCTCGTCTGGTACTGCCTGGATTTCTGGAGCCGCGAACTGGACCTGCCGGTGCGCGCGCTGAAGGAGGAGATCGCCCACCTGATCGCCCTGCGCCCGGACGCCGACCGCTTCCTCGCCGCCCTGCGCGCCGCCGGCAAGCGCGTGGCGCTGATCCCCAACGCGCATCGCGACTCGCTGTCGCTGAAGATGGAGCGCATCGAGCTGGCGCCGTACTTCGACCGCCTGATCAGCTCCCACGACTACGGTTTCCCCAAGGAAGACCAGCAGTTCTGGTTCGCCCTGCAGCAGGACTTCGGCTTCGATCCGGCGCGCAGCCTGTTCATCGACGACAGCCTGCCGATCCTGCGCAGCGCCCGCGACTACGGCATCGCCCACCTGCTCGGTGTGCGCCAGCCGGACAGCCGCGGGCCGGCCAAGGACACCGAGGAGTTCGCCGCGCTGACCGACTACCGCCGCCTGCTCGACGGCCTCGCCGCGCCCTCGGACGACGCTACACCAGAGCGCTGAGACAGGGCCATATTCGGCAAAGTTCCGCCAAAAAAAGGGGAAAATAGAAAAAGTTCGAAAAACCTGCCGGTCGTCGGGTGATGCCTTGCCAAGCCTGCGGCAACTGCGCAGGATCGCCGCGACTGCAACCACAGAGTGATAGCTCTCATGAAATACGCACCCCTGCTCCTGCTGTCCCTGAGTCTGGGCGCCGGCTCGGCCTGGGCCGACGGCGATGCCCGCACCGCCATCACCGGCGCGCTCGGCGGGGTTCTCGGTTCGGTCGTCGGCCAGCAGGTCGGCGGCAGCACCGGCGCGGCCATCGGTGCCGGCGTCGGCGGCGCGGCCGGCGGTGCCGTCGGCGCCAACCGCGGCAGCAAGACCGAAGCGGCGATCGGCGGCGGCCTCGGCGCGGCCGGCGGCAACGTGATCGGCAACCAGATGGGCGGCAGCACCGGCGGCCTGATCGGCGCGGCCCTGGGCGGCGCGGTGGGCGGCGGCCTGGGCAACAACATCGGCGACCGCAATACCCGCGAGGAGCGCTACGACGGCCGTCGCGGCTACCGCGAGGTGCATCACCACTACCACGGCAAGAAGCGCAAGCACCGCCACTGGGACGACTGAGCATCCGCCCCGCGTCCGCGCAGCCCGGACGCGGCAGGAGGCAGCGCGGCGCCACCCACGGCGCTGCGCTGATTCCTCCCCGCGCAACACATCCACTCGCCACCCACGCTACCCGGCGCCCGCAGCCGGCACTGGCCAAGCTGCCACCGCTTGGGGACACTAGACGCCTTCTTCCCGCCCGAGCGTCCTGTCCATGAGCGAACCGACCCCAGCCCCCTCGCCTTTCGCCGACGCGCCGCTGTCGGCCGCCGAAAGCCGCGTGCTCGGCTGCCTGATCGAAAAGCAGGCCACCACCCCGGAAAGCTATCCGCTGACCCTCAACGCCCTGCAACTGGCCTGCAACCAGAAGACCAGCCGCGAACCGCTGATGAACCTCGCCGCCGGGGAGATCGGCCAGGCGCTGCGCAGCCTGGAGCAGCGCGGACTGGTCCGCCTGGTGATGGGCAGCCGCGCCGACCGCTGGGAGCAGCGCGCCGACAAGCAGCTGGAGCTGGTCCACCCGCAACTGATCCTGCTCGCCCTGCTGCTGCTGCGCGGGCCGCAGACCCTCGGCGAACTGCTGGCGCGCAGCAACCGCCTGCACGCTTTCGACGACACCGAGGAAGTCCGCCACCACCTCGAACGCTTGGCGAGCCGCGCCCTGGCCGGCGTGCTGCCGCGCCACGGCGGCCAGCGCGAGGAGCGTTATGTGCAGCGTCTGGGCGATCCGGCCGAGCAGGAAGCCCTGCTCGCCGCCCGCGCCATGGAGGCGCCGGCCGGCACTGCGCAGGAGGAGCGCCTCGCCGCCCTGGAAGCGCGGCTCGCCGAACTGGAGGCGCGCCTGGCCCGCCTGGAGCACGGCGCCGACTGAGCACGCCCGCCACCGCGACGCGCCGCGAGCCGGCCAGCGCCGACGCTACCGGCGCGGCGCGCACGGGGCGCCGGCAGCGGCCCCGTACAGCGGACTCAGAAACGGTCGCGCAGCACCACCTCGTCGTAGCCGAGACGACCGATGCGCGGCGCTGCCGGCGCGACGCCGCGGCCGATGGCCAGCATCAGGCCGATGCAGTGGTCGGCCGGCAGGTTGATCAGCTGCGCCACGGCGGCGAAGTCGAAGCCGTCCATCGGGCAACTGTCGTAGCCCATGCCGCGCGCGGCGAGCATCAGGGTCTGCGCGGCGATGCCGCAGCTGCGCATCGCCTCGTCGCGCTGGTTCTGCGGCTGGTCGCGAAAGATCCCGTCGATGGCCGGCAGCAGGGCGTCCTGCACCGCCTGCGGCGCGTCCTGCCAGACCCGCGCGGCCTGCTTCTCCCAACTGGCCAGATCGGCGCACAGCAGCACCAGCAGGCTGGCGTCGGTGACCTGCGCCTGGTCCCAGGCCACGGCGCGGATCTGCCGGCGCAGCTCGGCGTCTTCCACCACCACGAAGCGCCAGTGCTGCAGGTTGAAGGCGGTCGGCGAGAGCATGGCCAGCTCCAGCAGCTCGCGCTGCTCGGCGGCGCTCAGGCGGTGGGCGGGATCGTAGGCGCGCACGGCGCGGCGCGTGCGGATGGCTTCGAGGGTATCCATGTCTGACTCCTGATGGGCATGGGGGAGCAAAAACGCGGCCCGGGCAACGTTCCGGGCCAGGTGCCGCCCATGAAAAAACCGCCCGAAGGCGGTTTCTTCATGAAGGCTCGCGGCGGATTACAGCTGCGGGCCGGCGTTACGGATGGCGTCGGAGACGTCGAACTTCTTGAAGTTGTCGACGAACAGCGCGGCCAGGGCGCGGGCGGCCTGGTCGTACTCGCTCTTGTCGGCCCAGGTGTTGCGCGGGTTGAGCAGCTGGGTCTCGACGCCGGCGACGGCCTTGGGCACGTCCAGGTTGATGATCGGCAGGTGCTCGGTCTCGGCACCGACCAGCGCACCGCTCTGGATCGCCGCGATCACCGCGCGGGTGGTCGGGATGTTGAAGCGCTTGCCGACGCCGTAGCCGCCGCCGGTCCAGCCGGTGTTGACCAGGTAGACCTTGGAACCGAACGCCTTGATGCGCTTGATCAGCAGCTCGGCGTACTCGCCGGCCGGACGCGGGAAGAACGGCGCGCCGAAGCAGGTGGAGAAGGTCGACTTGATGCCGCTGCCGCTGCCCATCTCGGTGGAACCGACCAGCGCGGTGTAGCCGGACAGGAAGTGGTAGGCGGCCTGCTCGTTGTTGAGGATCGACACCGGCGGCAGCACGCCGGTCAGGTCGCAGGTCAGGAAGATCACCGCGTTCGGCTCGCCGGCACGGTTGGCCTCGACGCGCTTCTCGATCAGCTCCAGCGGGTAGGCGGCGCGGCTGTTCTGGGTCAGGCTGGCGTCGGCGTAGTCCGGCTGGCGCGAACGCTCGTCGAGCACCACGTTCTCCAGCACGGCGCCGAACTGGATGGCCTTCCAGATCACCGGCTCGTTCTTCTCGGACAGGTCGATGCACTTGGCGTAGCAGCCGCCCTCGATGTTGAACACCACGCCCTCGCCCCAGCCGTGCTCGTCGTCGCCGATCAGGTAGCGGCTCGGGTCGGCGGACAGGGTGGTCTTGCCGGTGCCGGACAGACCGAAGAACAGGGTGACGTCGCCCTCTTCGCCGATGTTGGCGGCGCAGTGCATCGGCAGCACGTCGGCTTCCGGCAGCAGGAAGTTCTGCACCGAGAACATGGCCTTCTTCATCTCGCCGGCGTAGCGCATGCCGGCGATCAGCACCTTCTTCTGGGCGAAGTTGAGGATCACGCAGCCGTCGGAGTTGGTGCCGTCGCGCTCCGGCTCGCAGACGAAGGACGGCACGTTGAGGATGCGCCACTCGCTCTTGCCGGCCGGGTTGAAGGTTTCCGGGTTGATGAACAGGCAGCGGCCGAACAGGTTGTGCCAGGCGGTCTCGGTGCTCATCTTCACCGGCAGGTAGTGCTCGACGGCGGAGCCGACATGCACGTGGGAGACGAAGTGGCTGCGCTCGGCCAGGTAGGCCTCGACGCGGTCCCACAGGGCGTCGAACTTGTCTTCCGGGAACGGACGGTTGATCTTGCCCCAGGCGATCTTCGCCTCGGTGCTCTGCTCCTGGACGATGAAGCGATCCATGGGCGAACGGCCGGTACGGTGACCTGTGCGCACGACCAGCGAACCATTGGCAGCGAGCGAGCCTTCGCCCCGCTGGATGGCCTGCTCGATCAGTTCGGCAACGCTGATATCGGTGTACACGGCAGTATTGGCTTGCGTCATGTGGTCCCCGTCGGCCCGCGGCCGAGTCCTCCAAACGTTGTGTAGTCTGTGCGGAAACAGGCTACAGCGAAAAATTGCGCGCGATTATGCCAGAAAATCCACGGCCCCGGTGCAGTGCACTCAGTGCCGGGTCGGCGACGGTTCGGCAGTGCCGCCGCCGGCGAACAACTGGATGACGTCCGCCGCATCGAATTGGTAACGCGCATTGCAGAACTGGCAGTCGATGGTCACCTCGCCACCCTGTTCCTCCAGCAACGCGCGGGCGTCGACCTCGCCCAGGCTGACCAGCGCCCGGGCCGAGCGCTCGCGCGAGCAGCTGCAGGCGAATTGTAGCGGCTGGGCGTCGAACAGCCGGACTTCTTCCTGATGGTAGAGACGATGCAGGATGGTCTGGTTGTCCAGCCCCAGCAACTCTTCGTCGCTCAGGGTGTCGGCCAGGGTGACCACATGCTCCCAGCTGGCGGCGCGCGCCTCGGCATCGGGCAGGCGGTCGGCCGGCATCTGCTGCAGCAGCAGGCCGCGGGCGTGGCTAGCGTCGGCGCGCAGCCAGAAGCGGCTGGGTAGCTGCTGGGACAGCGCGAAGTAGCTGGACAGGCACGCGGACAGGCTGTCGCCGTCGAGGCTGACGATGCCCTGGTAGCGCTTGCCGACCTTCGGGTCGACGGTCAGGGTCAGCACGCCCTCGGGCATCAGCTCGCGCAGGCCGCCGGCGTCGGCGCCGATGTCGCTCTCGTAGCGGGCGATGCCGCGGATCTCGCGGTCGCTGGAGCATTCGACCATCAGCAGCGGCAGCGGGCCGCTGGAGCGTGCCTGCAGCACCAGCAGGCCGTCGAACTTGAGGGTGCTGCCGAGCAGCGCGGCGGCAGCGAGCAACTCGCCGAGCAGCCGGGCGACCGGCTCGGGATAGTCATGCTTGGCAAGCACTTCGGCGTAGCTGCGGTCGAGTTCGACCATCTCGCCGCGGACGTCGTTGTCTTCGAACAGAAAGCGCTGGGTGAAATCGGACATGCCTACTCGCTCACAAGGCCACGGAGGACCGCAAAGCTCGCGATTTTAGGCGCAAACCGCGGCGCGACCAAGCATCGCTCGTCTATCGGCCGGCAAGAGGCGCTCTATCGATGGCGCGCGCGGCATGCGGCGAGAATTAATTCCATCAAGGAATAAGCATATTCCCAAAACATGGTTAAGCCCTCGCGCCTGTGCTACGGTCGCCGCGACCACCATATCCTGTCGCATCCCCCATGCCCCTGCGCGCGCCTTACGCCACGCCGGCGCATGGCATCGCAAGGAGGCTTCTCCATGAACCGCTCCCGCTTGCCCCTGGCAGGCCTGTGCGGCCTGCTGCTGGCGCTGCAGGCCCAAGCCGCCGACGGGCTGAAGATCCATACCCAGGGCGCCGCCAATCCGGCGGCGATGGCCTGCGCCAGCTGTCACGGCGCCGACGGCATGGGCATGGCCGCCGCCGGCTTCCCGCGTCTGGCCGGCTTGTCGGCCGAGTACCTGGCCAAGCAGCTCGCCGACTTCCGCAGCGGCAGCCGCGCCAACCCGATCATGCAGCCGATCGCCGCCGCGCTCAGCGCCGACGAGAGCGCCGCCGTCAGCCAGGCCCTCGCCGCCCTGCCGGCTCCCGAGTACCCGCGCATCCTGCGCTCGGCGCCGGCCGAGAGCCGTGGCGCGGAGCTGGCCCTGCGCGGCGCCTGGGAACGCAACGTGCCCGAATGCGTCTCCTGTCACGGCCCCGGCGGGGTCGGTGTCGGCGACGCCTTCCCGCCGCTGGCCGGGCAGTCCGCCCAGTACCTCGGCGCCCAGCTCGACGCCTGGCGCCAGGGCACCCGCAAGAACGATCCCAACGACCTGATGGGCCATGTCGCCCGCGCGCTCAGCGACGACGAGGTCAAGGCCGTGTCCGACTACTTCGCCGGCCTCGCGCCGCAGGGAGGTGCCCGATGAAACCGTTGCTGCCCGCCTTGCTCGCCCTCGCGGTGAGCGCCCCCGCTCTGGCGGCGAAGATCGCCATGGAAGACCAGTCGCAGATTCCCCCGGCGCCGGCCAAGCCGGAGGGCCAGCAGTGGTTCCAGCCGCCGCACGAGCGCGACCTGCCCGACGACGCCTTCGGCCGTCTGGTCCAGCAGGGTCGGGCGATCTTCGTCGATACGCGGAATCAGGCCAGCGAATATGTCGGCAACGGCATGAACTGCACCAACTGCCACCTGGATCAGGGCCGCCTGGCCAACTCCGCGCCGCTGTGGGGCGCCTACACCATGTATCCGGCCTATCGGAAGAAGAACGACAAGGTCAACAGCTACGCCGAGCGCATCCAGGGCTGCTTCCAGTTCAGCATGAACGGCACCCCGCCGCCGGCCGACGGCGCGGTGATCAACGCGCTGACCGCCTACTCCTACTGGATGTCCACCGGCGCGCCGGTCAACCAGAGCCTGCCCGGACGCATGTACCCGGTGATCGCCGAGCCCCAGGGCGGCTACGACCTGGCGCGCGGCAAGCAGGTCTATGTCGAGCAGTGCGCGATCTGCCACGGCGACAACGGCCAGGGCCAGAAGTCCGGCGACGACTTCGTGTTCCCGCCGCTGTGGGGCAAGGACTCCTACAACTGGGGTGCCGGCATGCACCGCATCAACACCGCTGCGGCCTTCATCAAGACCAGCATGCCGCTGGGCAAGGGCGGCAGCTTGAGCGACGCCGACGCCTGGCACGTGGCCGCCTACATGAACAGCCACGAGCGCCCACAAGACCCGCGCCTGGTCGACGGCTCGGTGGAGAAGACCCGCGTCAGGTTCCACGCCAACGACGGCGTCAACCTCTACGGCCAGAAGGTCAACGGCGTGCTGCTCGGCCAGGGCACCCGCTGAATCCCGGGCGGCGCTCAGGCGCCGTCGCGGAACTGGTGGATCTGCCGGCGCTGCTTCTTGCTCGGCCGGCCCTCGGTCTGCACGCCCAGCGCACCGGCCTGGCGCAGCGCCTGGGCCTGCTCGCGGCGGGCGAGGCTGTCGGCGGTTTCCTCGTAGAGCTGCTGGGCCTCGGGCGCGCCGCGACGCACCATCGACAGCGCGCGGACGATCACCGTGCGCTCGTCGAAACCGCAGCGCACGGTGAGTTCGTCGCCGATCCTCGGCTCCTTCGACGGCTTGCAACGTTCGCCACGGCAATGCACCTTGCCGCCCTCGATGGCGGCCTTGGCCAACGCGCGGGTCTTGTAGAACCGCGCCGCCCACAGCCATTTATCCAGTCGGACCTTGTCGTCGTTATCGCTCATCTCGCCTTCCTGTAGGTATGCCGCCGCCGTGCGCGGCGCCTTGCTGCAACGCAATAGCCGGCGCTGCGGCGCTTGCGCATAATGCCAGCTGCACGCCCGCGCCGGCACACCCGCAGCGCGGCCCCTGTCCCGAGGCAGCATCGTCATGCGCAAGCGCCACTGGCCGATCCTCATCTGCATCGCACTCTGCGCCGCCTCCGCCGCCCGGGCGGCGCCGCCCGTCGAGCTGAACGCCTCGCAGCGCGCCTACCTGCAGGCGCACCCGACGCTGCCGCTGTGCGTCGACCCGGACTGGTGGCCGTTCGAAATCATCGACAAGCACGGCCGCCATGCCGGCATCGCCGCCGAACTGATCGGGATCATCGCCGCACGCACCGGCCTGCAGATCGCCCTGCAGCACACCGACAGCTGGGAGGACAGCCTGCGCGCCTCGCAGGCCGGCCGGTGCCTGGCGCTGAGCTTTCTCAACAGCACGCCCGACCGCGAGCAATGGCTGATCTTCACCGCCCCGCTGCTCAGCGATCCCAACGTGATCATCACCCGCGAGGAGCACCCGTTCGTCTCCGACATCGCCAGCCTCAGGGGCAAGCGCATCGCCCTGCCGCGCGGCACCGCGATGGCCGAGCGCGTCGCCCGCGACTTTCCCAACCTGAGCATCGTATTCACCGACTCCGAGCGCGAGGCGCTGGCGCTGGTCGCCGAACGCAAGGTCGACATGACCCTGCGCTCGCTGATCGTCGCCGCCCACACCATCAAGGCCGAGGGCTGGTTCAGCCTGAAGATCTCCGGGCAGATTCCCGGCTACGACAACCAACTGCGCATGGGCGTGCTGAAGTCCGAACAGACCCTGCGCGAGATCCTCGACCTGGGCATCGCCAGCCTCAGCGAGGCCGAGCACCGGCAGATCGTCGACCGCCATGTGCCGATCCAGATGGTCACCCGCGAGGTCACCGACTACACCGTGGTGGCCTGGCTGGGCCTGGTGCTGGCCGCGGTGCTGGCTACCAGCCTGCTGTGGATGAGCCGCCTGCGCAGCCTCAACCGCCAGCTCAGGAACCAGGCCGAGACCGACGCGCTGACCGGACTGCCCAACCGCAATGCCCTCAACGCCTCCTTCGAGCTGGATGTGGCCCGCGCGCAGCGCTTTTGCCGCCCGCTGTCGGTGATCCTCCTCGATATCGACCACTTCAAGGCGGTCAACGACGACTTCGGCCACCTCACCGGCGACAAGGTGCTGGTCGAGTTCGGCCAGCTGATCAAGGCCCAGCTGCGCACCGTGGACAGCGTGTGCCGCTGGGGCGGCGAGGAATTCCTGGTGATCTGCCAGGAAACGACGCCCGAGCAGGCCTGGCAACTGGCCGAGCGCCTGCTGCTGCAGGTGCGCGGCCACACCTTCCCCTGTCCGCGCCAGCTGACCGCCAGCGCCGGGGTCGCCACGGTGCGCGCCGGCGACAGCGCCGCCGGCCTGGTGCAGCGCGCCGACGAGGCGCTGTACGCGGCCAAGCACGGCGGGCGCGATCAGGTCGGACTGGTCGGCCACTGCGAATCCTATGTCAACTGAGCCCGGTCGCCGCAACGCGCCCGGCGCTCGCCCATCCCCCCACGGAGGCCGGCCTGCATGAAAACCTTCGACCACCTGGCCGTGATCGGCCTGCGCGAGTGGATCGCCCTGCCCGAACTGGGCCTGGCCGGGCTGCGCGCCAAGATCGACACCGGCGCCGCCACCTCGACCCTGCACGCCAGCGACATCGAACCTTTCGAGCGCGACGGCCAGCCCTGGCTGCGCTTCACCGCCCACCTGGGCAGCCGGGTGCAGCGCCAGCATCGCCTGCGCGAGGCGCCGCTGGTCAGCGTGAAGACCATCCGCAGCTCCACCGGGCACACCCAGACCCGCTACGTGATCCGCACCGATCTGGTGCTCGGCGACCGCCATTGGCCTGTAGAATTCACCCTCGCCTGTCGCCGCAGCATGCGCTACCGCGTGCTGCTCGGCGCCAAGGCGCTGATCGCCGGGCAACTGGTGGTCAACCCCGCACTCACTTACGTCCAGGGCAAGCCGCAACGCGCGGCGCCCGCAACCCTCTCAGGTGTCCGATGAAGATCGCCGTGCTGTCGCGCAACCCGCGCCTGTATTCCACCCGTCGCCTGGTCGAGGCCGGCCGCGCGCGCGGACACGAGATGCAGGTGATCGACACCCTGCGCGCCTACATGAACATCGCCAGCCACAAGCCGCAGATCCACTACCGCGGCCAGGCGCTGGAGGGCTTCGACGCGGTGATCCCGCGCATCGGCGCCTCGGTGACCTTCTACGGCTGCGCGGTGCTGCGCCAGTTCGAGATGATGGGCGTGTTCCCGCTCAACGAGTCGGTGGCGATCAGCCGCTCGCGGGACAAGCTGCGCTCGCTGCAGCTCTTGTCGCGCAAGGGCATCGGCCTGCCGGTGACCGGCTTCGCCCACTCCCCCGACGACATCCCCGACCTGATCCAGATGGTCAACGGCGCACCGCTGGTGATCAAGGTGCTGGAAGGCACCCAGGGCATCGGCGTGGTGCTGTGCGAGACGGAAAAGGCCGCCGAGTCGGTGATCGAGGCGTTCATGGGCCTCAAGCAGAACATCATGGTCCAGGAATACATCAAGGAAGCCGGCGGCGCCGACATCCGCTGCTTCGTGGTCGGCAACAAGGTGATCGCGGCGATGAAGCGTCAGGCCAAGCCCGGCGAATTCCGCTCCAACCTGCACCGCGGCGGCACCGCCAGCCTGATCAAGATCACCCCCGAGGAGCGCATGACCGCGATCCGCGCAGCCAAGGCCATGGGCCTGGGCGTGGCCGGGGTCGACATCCTGCGCTCCAACCACGGCCCGCTGGTGATGGAGGTCAACTCCTCGCCGGGCCTGGAGGGCATCGAGACCACCACCGGCCAGGACGTGGCGGCGATGATCATCCAGCACATCGAGGAGCATGCCCGGCCCAACCAGACGCGGACCAAGGGCCGGGGCTGAGCCGGATCAGGTAACGCCCGACCGAGGATGGTCGGGCCGGGGGGCGCTCCCACGCGGCATCCCGCCAGAGACGCCATCACCGCTCCTCGCGGGGCACCTGCTGGCGCCGCGCGCAAACTGTCGGCGGAAGACGCCGCAACCCCATCCCCGGGGGCTTCACCGCGTCATCCATGACGCCGAGACTTCCGCGGCCACAGCGTTCGGGTCCGCCTACGCCGCATCGCGCGGCAGCAACAGCCCCAGCGGCAGGCGCACCCGCGCCTCCACCCCGCCGCCGGCGCGGTTGCGCAGCTCGACGCTGCCGCCGTGCTGGGCGGCGATGCGCTTGACGATGGCCAGCCCAAGGCCGGTGCCCTTGCCGCTGCGCGCGCGGTCGCCGCGGATGAAGGGGTTGAAGATGCTGTCCAGCTCGGCCGGATCGATGCCCGGACCGCGATCCAGCACGCTGAGCACCACATAGGGCGCGGCATGGCCACCGGACAGGCTGGAGCACACCTCGACGCCGCTGCCGCCATGACGCAGGGCGTTCTCCATCAGGTTGGCGAGCAGGCGCTTGATCGACACCCGGCGCAGCGGCATGGCCGGCAGCGCCTCCAGACACAGGCGCACGCGCTCCTCGCTCTGGTTGAGCGGCGCGGCCACCTCGCGCACCAGATCGTTGAGGTCGAGTTCCTCCAGCGGCTCGTCGCGGCCGTCGCGGATGAAGGCGAGGAACTGGTCGAGGATCGCATCCATGTCCTCGATGTCGCGGACCATGTCCTCGGTCAGCTCGTGGTCGCCGCGCAGCAGCTCCAGGGACAGGCGCAGGCGGGTCAGCGGGGTGCGCAGGTCGTGGGAAACCCCGGCGAGCATCAGCTCGCGGTCGCGGGCGGCGTGCTCGACATCGTCGGCGCTCTGGTTGAAGGCGCGGTACCGCTCGGGCAGCGCGCTGGGCGTGGCGCTCACCGGCAGGCGCACGCTGCGCCCGCG
>RRZT012842588.1_pt1 | contig 13575 bp, 16 predicted proteins | sample 2165551 | NCBI WGS metagenome assembly RRZT01 (sample SAMN10456910, study PRJNA506462) | wastewater metagenome | biome: wastewater; feature: sludge; material: wastewater sludge; isolation source: wastewater sludge with Escherichia coli K12::gfp cells carrying plasmid... | place: USA: Moscow, Idaho... | reverse complement strand
TTAGCAGGAGCAGATCCAGTTTTATCAGTAGACATGTCTTCTACAGGAGAAGTTGGATGTATCGGTGATACAGCGGAAGAAGCTTTATTAAAATCAATGTTATCTGTTGGATATGAAATTCCTGAGAAAACAGTTTTAATTTCTGGTGGACCAATTGCTTCTAAAGTTGCTTTATTAGAACCAGCGAAACAATTAATCGCAAAAGGTTACAAAATTTATGCAACAGAAGGAACGCACAAATTCTTTACAGAAAATGATGTGTATTCTACGCTTGTTTACTGGCCTTCTGATAAAAAAGAGCCAAATGTAATGTCTTATTTACATGACAAGAAAATTGATATGGTGATCAACATTCCGAAAAACTTAACAAAAGCGGAATTAGACAACGATTATCAAATTCGTCGTACAGCAGTAGATTTCAATATTCCGTTGGTTACAAATGCACGTTTAGCTTCGGCTTTCATCAATGCATTTACAAAATTATCGATGGATGATTTAAAAATCAAAACTTGGAACGAATACCGTAATAAATAGAAATTAGAATCTAGATATTAGAAATTAGAAAGCCTCGCAAATGCGAGGCTTTTTTATATTGTTGTTTTTGAATTTGTCATTCTGAAGTGTCGAGGCATCTTTATCAAGCATGAAGAAATGAATACAAAATAATTCCAATAACAATTATTGAGAAAATAAACGTATTAATTCCTAAAAGTATAACACCTTTAATTGTTGTAATGATAAATCCTTGGTTATAGAGTTTTTTCAGCGCAAGGAAAAAGTAAACAATAAGATATAAAACAATCAATGTATTAATTAAAGCTATTATGGCTGATACAGCATTACTATCAATATAATCTGAAAGTTTATTCAAAAGAAAATAAACTAAAATAGATAAAAGAATTACCGTAAAATAATGCAGTGTAAAAATTCCGTGATCAAAATACCACCATTTCTTTTTGTTGTAAAAAATCCATAAGAAGAAAGCAAACAAAGGCATGTATACAAACAAAACTTTCGGAATGACATGCAAAGATTTCTCAACAATAGCTTCTCCTAATTGTTCATCAGAAACCTTTCTTTTTCTTAACTCTTGGTATTTTTCAATAAAGGGAGATAATATTGGAACGTTATTTTTTACTTCAGATTGCAAGTTTTCAATAGATTCATCATTTACTTCTTCTAAAGAATTTATGTTTTTATTCTTTTCAAATTCAGATTTTATTTTTGCACCTTGTTCAACAGTAGCGAATCCTTTGTTTTGTAAAGTGTCTATTGTTGCATTAACTGCCTTTTGAATTTTTTCAGTATTTTCTATTGATATAGGCTCATTGGAAGTGTCATTATATTCAGTTTTATGAGAAGGAAAAATTGAGATAATAAAAAACGTTACAAAACTGACAAAAATGTACATCTTCACCGGATTAACAGAACTATTTCTTTTACCACTTAAATATTCTTTGGTTAAAACTCCTGGTTTCAAAAATAGTTTTTTGATCGTTTGCCAAAAACTTCCATCGTAATGAATAAAATCTTCGATAAAGTGTGTAAATAAAAAGTGAAACGGTTGACGTGTTTCTACATTTTCTTGTCCGCAATGTGTGCAATAATGTTCTTCTACGTAATGTCCACAATTTTGGCAATTATGATCTTCTCTTAGTTTTCCGTGACTCATGTGTTAATTCTTAGTGATGATAAATCTATAAAAAGATTATTTATTTTGAAATAACCACGAAGAAATATTTGATTAAATATAGATTAAGAAAATAGCTTTTTTGTCTTTTTGATTTTGTTAAGAAATCTCTAGAAGATTCTTCACTTCGCTATTGCTTCGTTCAGAATGACAATTGAGTCTATGTCATTCCGACAAAGGAGGAATCTAAATTTATTTTCTTTTTCTAAAATTGAAGAATAAACTAATAGTCAATAAAAATCCTAAAAGACTTAAACCTATCCAATAATATTTATTTCTTTTTTCGGCTGATAATTTATACAATTCAAACTCTTTTTGGATTAAATTCTCTTTACTTGAATTTGGAGGAGGCGGAATATTAAGAGTGTTTTTTTTCAGATATTCTTTACTAAGTTTTTCTAATTCTTCTAATTCAGATTGTTCAACAAATTTTAAATCAGAAGTTCTTGTACAAATATTTGTATAGATGCTAAAATCTGTGATAAATCCATAAATTAAATAGGTTTCATTTAATTCGAAGTTACTTCCGCAACCTCCAAACATTGATGAGGCAGGTGTGTAAATAGTTGTATAATATTTTTGTTTTTTATTTGTAATATCTATATTTTTTTTGAAATTTTTCTCGATTTCAAATGTATAAGCAAAAACAGGATTTGAAGAATAATCATAAAGAGTTGTATCAATTTTAATGACTTTTCCTATTATAATTTCATCAAATTCATCAAATGAATTTTTAACAGATGGAAATTCTCCACAACTACAACCAAATGTAAAAGTTGAGAATAAGAATATGAAAGTAAAAAAGTATTTCATTCAAATTAGTGTTTCCTCTAATTTACAATATTTATCTAAACAAAAAATCCACTTCAACAGAAGTGGATTTTTTTATTTCTTGTAAAAATAGTTGGCTTAAAACTCAGCAAAAAAAGCTTCTACTTTTTCTACACCGTTTGCGTCTAAGGCTTCAACCAATTCTTTTTTGATTTCAGTTAATTCTTTCTTTTTCGCTTTTTTCAAAACTGGTTTTGCAGTTTCCAAAAAGTTTTCGATTTGTTCTAAACCACGAGAACTTAAGAATTTTTCGTCTGTTTTTTTCAATTTAGCATAAACTTGTACCAACATTCTACATTGTTCCAAGGCTAAAACGTATTCTTTTACAGTTTCTAACGTAATCATGTAATGCAACATCAATTGTACTGAAGGCATATTACGTTGATGACCAAATTTCGTGTATTTTTCTAATGCAATTCCAAAAGATTCTTTACTACGTTCGATATTTTTATTTAAAGCTGCAGAAATCACAACGTTAAACCAATCGTCCGAATTATCAGAGTTTTGAGCGATATCGAAAAATGCATTATCCGCATTCTCAAAATCTTGTAAACTATAATATGATAACGCAATTAATTTCTTTGCATCGTACAATTGTTTTGGGTCTTTTGCATCCAATAAACCTTCACAAATTTTGATACACATCTCGAAATTGCTGTTTCCAAATAAATCTCTCGCAGTATTCAACAACGAATTAGTCGCATTCTGTTCCAACGCTTGCTCGTACATAAATTGACGCGCTCTCAAAACATCCTCGTATGTGATATAATCGTAATTGATTTTCATTTTTTTCGTCTCTTTGTTAATTCGCAACTAAATTAATTAAATCTTTAAGAAAGTACTTAATTATTTATCTTTTTTTAATAAATGTCGAATCACTGTTTCTGCCGCATGCAACCCGAATAAACCAGGCATCCACGAATTAGTTCCGTAAAACGATTTTTTATAATTTTTTCCGTCAGTTAATTTAACCGAAGATTCATCAGGAACTTCTGTCGAAAAAACAGCTTTTACACCTTTATTAATTCCTTCTTTTTTTAATCGTTTTCTAACATTTTTTGCCAACGGACAAACATCTGTTTTGCTAATATCACGCACTTGTACTTTGCTTGCCAAATATTTTCCACCAGCGCCCATATTGCTGATTACTTTAATTTTTTTGCGTTTTGCAGCTAAAATCAAATTAATTTTCGGTGTTACAGAATCGATGCAATCTAACACATAATCAAAATCAGTTGTTACGATTTCGTGTGTACGTTCTGGACTCAAAAATTCGTTAATACGTGTTAATTCTAATTCAGGATTTATATCCATCAAACGATCACCTACCACATCTACTTTGTGTTGTCCAACTGTCGAATGCAAAGCGGGCAATTGTCGGTTAATATTTGTAATGTCAACAGTATCGCCATCAACAATAGTCATTTTTCCAACTCCTGCGCGTGCAATAAATTCTGCGGCAAAAGAGCCAACTCCACCTAAACCAACAACTAAAATGTTCGAATTTTTAAGGATTTCTAAACCTTCTTCTTTGAATAATAATTCAGCTCTTTCTTGCCAAACTGCCATTGAAATGTATTTTATTATGATTGAACTTCGTAACCGAAAACTGTTTTCCAATTTTCTGCTTGTTGAAGTTGTAATTCCTCGATTGTAATTTTTCTCAAATCTGCTGCAAAAGTATAAATTTCTTCAATAGAAATTTCGCTTGCATCATTTTCCAAAAAGAATTGATTTGCAGAAAGATTTGCAAATATAATTTGTAAGTTTTTGTTTGATAGAAGATTTTTACCAAAAGATGCAAAACAATTTTGCGCAATAATTTGATTGAGTAATTGCTCATTCTTATTGAAACCATGAAAAATAAACGGAATCGTCAATTTCATTTGTTTTCGAATGTGTAAAATTTCTTGATAAGCGCGAACCGAATGTATAATGACTGGAAGTTGATGTTGCGTTGCAATTTCTAATTGTTTTTCAAAAACATTGATTTGTAATTCAAAATCTGTTTCGCACAATTTATCCAATCCAATTTCACCAATCGCCAAACAGTTTTTATTCGAAATAGTTTGATTGATAATTTCGATTTCTTCCTCTATTGATGAGGTTTTGATGTAAGCTGGATGAATCCCAACCGAAAATAATTTTGCTTCATTATTCAACTCATTTGGAAACTGATTATACAATTCCAAAACATCTGTTTGATGAGCTAAATGATGTGTATGCGCGTTGAGAAACATAGTTCAAATTTAATCTTTTTCAATGATTTTTCGAAATGTTAAAATAGGAATAGAATTTGCTGTAGGAATTTTAATGAATTCAGATCATATTTTAAGTCCAAAAATGTTGAAGTTTTTGCCATGGCTTGGTGCGATGGCAATTTTTATGCAAGCTTTGGACGCTACAATTTTAAATACTTCTTTACCTACAATCGCAAAAGAATTAGGAAAATCGCCTTTGGAAATTCAGTCGATTATCGTTGCGTATACATTAACAATCGCTTTGTTAATTCCTTTGAGTGGTTGGCTTTCGGATAAATATGGAACGAAAAAAGTTTTTCAATCAGCGATATTGATTTTTACACTTGGATCCACACTTTGTGCGTTTGCGACAACTTTGCCTTTTTTAGTGATTTCACGCGTCATACAAGCGATTGGAGGATCGATGATGGTTCCCGTTGTGCGTTTAGCAATTTTGTATGCTTATCCAAAAAGTGAATTATTAAAAGTGATAAATTTTATCACCATTCCAGGATTAATAGGTCCACTTCTTGGACCAACAATTGGAGGTATTTTGGTTGAAACTTTATCGTGGCATTGGATTTTTATTGTGAATATTCCTTTTGGAATAGTAGCACTTTGGATGACGACTTTTGCGATTCCTGATTTTAAACATCCAGTTTTTAAATTTGACATCAGAGGCTTGATTCTTTTTAGTGGAGGAGTTACGGTGTTAACATTGATTATGGAATTGACATCTTCTCGTGTGATTGGCTTGCAAACCGTCATTGCATTGACATTGGTTTCTGCCTTTTTGATTGGGTTGTATATTTATCATGCAAAACATAAACAACATCCTTTAATCGATTTGAATTTGTTTAACATCAGAACTTTGCGAATTGGTATTATAGGAAATCTTATTACGCGTTTAGGAATTGGAGGAATGCCTTTTCTTATTCCGCTTTTATTGCAAGTTGGTTATGGATATTCGGCTACTGTAGCGGGATTAATTATGATTCCGTCTGCAACAAGTAACATTATTGCAAAATCGTTTGTTGTACCAATTGTGAATAAATTTGGTTATCGAAATACGTTGATTTCTAATACAATTATTTTAGGATTAATCATTTGTCTATTTTATTTTCTACAATCCGAATCACCAATTTATTATATCATTCCGTTAATGGTTTTGAATGGTTTTTTTAGTTCGATACAATTTACAGCAATGAATACCTTGTCTTTAGCTGATTTGGACGAAAATACATCCAGTGAAGGAAATAGTTTATTGTCGGTTACACAACAATTGTCATTAACTTTTGGAATTTCTGTAGCCGCATTAATTTTAGGCGTTTTTAGACAAGCAGGATTTGTAAATGGAGTAGAAGTGCAAGCTTTCCGTTATTCATTTTTGACGATGGGTGTGATGACAATTTTATCAACTTACATCTTTTTCAAATTAAGAGAATCTGATGGCGCTTCGATGTCGGGAAAAAAATAAATGCTATCTTAGTTTATGATGACAAATAAAGAAGGAAAATATCAATGTCCATGTTGTGAATGTTTTACATATTCAGAGAAACCAATTAATACTTTTCAATTATGTGAAGTATGTTTTTGGGAAGATGATGGAATTCAATTTGATGATCCTTTGTATGAAGATGGTGCAAATAAAGTATGTTTAGAGCAAGCGAGAAAAAATTTTCAAGAGTTTGGAGCTTCGGAGAGAATATTCTTAGATTCAGTTCGTCAACCTTTTGAAGATGAAAAATATTAAAACGAAAAAATCTCTACCAAGTAGAGATTTTTTCGTTTTATATGAATTTACAATTAGTCATTGTAAAAATGATGGCGAAGTTCACCTTTTAAGTTTGTTTCGTATTGTGTTTTAAATTCTTCTTTCGAAAGATTTTGACCTAATAAATAAATAGCTTTTGTAATTGCAGCTTCCATTGTCAAATCATAACTCGAAATTGCTCCCATATTTAGTAACGCATCACTTGTTGCATAACGTCCAAGTTCTACCATTCCACCCGCACATTGCGTGTTGATAATAAGATGAACTCCTTTATTCGTTACTTCTTCCAACAATTCGATAAACCAATCATCAGTAAAAATATTTCCTGTTCCGAAAGCTTCAATAATAAAAGCTTTCATATTTGGAGCGTTCAAAACACTTTCGATAAAAGAACGATTCATTCCAGGAAAAATCTTCAAAACACCAACATCAGCATTTAGATCTTTGTTGATAGAAAGTTTATCTGTCACAACATTTTTTAACAACAAATCTTCTTTCACTTCCAAATGAACACCAGAAACTCCAATCACTGGATAATTCGGCGATTCGAAAGCATCAAAGTTTTCTGCATTAATCTTAGTTGTTCTATTCGCACGGAACAATTTATATTCAAAATACACGCAAACTTCTTTGATAATTGGTTTATCATTTTTGCGTAATGAAGCCAATTGAATCGAAGTAATTAAATTTTCTTTTGCATCTGTACGCAAATCTCCAATTGGTAATTGCGAACCAGTGAAAATGACAGGTTTTTCAAGATTATCAATCATAAAACTCATTGCAGAAGCCGTATACGCCATTGTATCTGTTCCGTGTAAAACGACAAAACCATCGTAATTTTCGTAGTTTTGTTGAATGGTTTCGGCAATTTCTATCCAATATTTTGGTTTCATATCAGACGAATCTATCGGTGTATCGAAACTATGATAATCGAAAGAACAATCTAAAAGTCCCAACTCTGGAATTTGTTTCAACAAATTATCAAAATTGAAAGGTTTCAAGGATTGATCTCCATAATCTTTCGCCATTCCAATTGTTCCTCCTGTGTAAATTAATAAAATTTTTGTTTGCATGCGGTTTGATTAATTTCTGGTTAAACTTACATAAATCAAGCTTATAATATTCAAATTTAGTTAGTTGTAACTTTATTAATGTTAGTTAAATAATTGAAACTAGGTCAAGGATAATCCTTTTTAAGACAGTTTTGGACTGTTTATGACATTTAATATCACCCTAGTTCTCACCCTATTTATTGGGTGTAGTTTTGAATTTTAATTTAACAAATATAATGTAAATACTATGATTAATTATCAACTTAAAAGAAAAGATATTTCGAAACCTCAACCAATCTTTGCTTACATCACGGGGGTATTTATTGGCTCTAAAGAACGTTTAAAGATTTCAATCGGAAAATCTATTTTACCGCAAGATTTTGGCGAAGAAATAGATAACTATAAATTTAATAGAGATAGGTTGAATAAATCAAAAAAACCATCAAATCTTATTGTTAAATCAGTTATAGATAAGTTTGAGTTAACTGTAAATCAAGTAGATTTATTTTTTAATTTAATAGATATTAAGCCAACCAGAGAAGAATTTAAAGTAAAATTGTTAGAGTATTTAGGACGTGAAGTAAAAGAAATTAAAGTTACATCAGACAGATTTATTGATTTTATTGAGGATTACATTAATAATGTTAAAAATTTACGAAAAAAAAATATGATGAAAATTAGTGATGATACTATTCGCAATTATTTGAGTATTATTTATCACATAAAAAATTATGAAAAATATAAAGAGAGGGTATTAAATATAAGCGATATAAGCTATGATATTTATAATGATTTTATTGATACAACAGCTCAATTTTCTGTTGAAGAACTAAAAGGAAATAACCGAACAATTAATTGTAGAGTGCATAATAAAGTTTGTAAGTCAAATAATACTATAAGTGTTATAGCATCTCGATTTAGGTTTTTTCTTGAACAAGCGTCTAAACGTGGCTATCAACTACATAAAATACTAAATTTGAGTGATGAAAGACTAGTAATTAATATGCAACCATCATCTAAGGATTATTATTTCTCACACGAATTTTTAAATAATATTTACAATTATCAACCAAAATCAAAAAGTGCTGTTAAAGGCAAAGATTATATAATGTTAGCATCTACTACAGGGATGAGGTTTCAAGGTGTGAAAAAATTATATGAACAGATACCGCAATTAATTACAACAAATAATGGAAGCTCTTTTTTTATAATAAAGAATAAAGCTAAAAAAACAGGTATAGAGTTGTTAAGCCCACTTATGAAGCCAGCAATAGAAGTGTATGAACGATTGGGAGAGTTCCCTAGGTTATCAACAGCAAATATGGTTAATTATCAAATTCGTGCTTTATTTAGAGAAATGGAATTAGAAAAAAAAGTAACAATGAATTACCATACCTATGGAGATGGTGTTGTCAAAGTAGATAAATTACTTTCTGACGTTGTCAGTTCTCATGACTTGCGAGCAAGCTTCATAACAAATCTTTTAAATTTGCAAGTAGATAGATTTAAGGTTCAAGCGATGACTCATAAGGCAATGAACGACGGCACAGCTTTTTCGGTTTATGATAAACGTTCCGAAATAGATAGGGCTATTGAGTTTTATGAAGCGACTAAGGATATAAATTCTGAATTTTACAGATACAAATAAGGGGCTATTAAGCCCCTTTATTTTTTCTGTGACAACCATTCGATTATTTCGCTTTCTAAATACATTTTCAAATTGGTGTGTTGGCTTCGAGTAAATGGAAGTCCTTTCTTTTCCCAACGTTGAAGTGTTTTTGGTGCGATTCTAAGCTTACTGCATACATCAGCACTGTAAAGTATATCTGTTAGTCTATAGTTGTTTTTGTTTGCCTTTATGGCCATAATTTAAATTTTTTAAGTAAATATCAAAATGCATGTTAAGCACTCGACGTCCCTTAAACAACATAACCACTGCAAATGTATAGTTGTATTTTTTAAGTAAAAAATTGGAAATTAAAAAAGAAATACTTAAATTAAGATGCTGATTTCAAGTAAGTTAATTGAAAATTACAAACTAATTAAGCCTTAATCAATTAACTATTTATTTAAAAAAATAAGGGCTAATTAAGCCCTTAATAATTGTGATATTTTCTGCACCGTTGATTTAGATTTCTTTGTGATTGCTGAGGTTTCTCTTATGCTCATCTTTGAGGTTAAACACTTAACTATGTCGTTATGTTTGTTTAGTAGTTGTTCGGTTGTTTCAGTTGTTCCGATAGTTCTGCCCTTATATACGCCCTTTGCTTTGGCTATTTCGATTCCCTCTAATTGTCTTTCACGTATTTGCTCTCGCTCCATTTCTGCCATTGTGGCCATAATACTTGTAATTAAGCTAAATGCGGCACTTACTTTCATTGTTGGGGTAAACATCTGTAATCCTAACGATTCGACTGTTAATTGTATTCTTTTGGCCTTAAGATATTCGATTGTTGTTAGGATATCCAATTGATTGCGTCCTATGCGGTCAATGTTGTGTATTATTACCTCATCTATTTTGCCTTGTTCAATGTCTTTGATTAGTTTGCTTGCTTGTGGTCTTTCTGCAAATTTAACTGCTCCACTTATTTTGTCGACGTACTGTTTAACATCTGTTGAGGTTGTCTCTTGTCGTCCTGTATTTTGGTCTGTCGTACTAACACGGATATATTTTGCTATCATATTCTTTTTACTGCTTTTAGTGTACCAAATATAGAGTGTGTTATTTTAATAAACAAATTTATTTTTTTGATACGATTTTAGGCACTTTGTTGAGGTTGGTTAATCCTTGAAGTGTATTGCGTTATGAGTATACCCTAAAATTAGTACAGTTGGTTATTTTAAACAAAAAAATGAGGCCTAAACCTCATCTCTTTTATTTTGTTGTAATTCGCTAAATTGTTTTTGTAAATCAATTGACAAATAATTTAGTTCTGCCTCATTATCGAGTGTTCTGTTTTCGTCATAGGCTAAGGCCTTAATTAGTTCTATTTCGTTAATAGTTGTGCTTATGCTTTGTATTCTTTCAGATAAGTTTATTTCTGTTCCAAATGCTTCTTGTGGCGTTGCACGGTAATTGAATTTATGTGACCAACTGTAGTTAGGTTCTTCTTTGGTAAGTGGTGGGAGGTTAAGGTCTTTAAGCTTCATATTTTCTGTTTTTATCGTGTGTTGTGTTTATTTGTTTGTTTTCCTTTGTAATATAGTTAAGCCAACCATTAGCATCGTGAACAGTGTTGATATACCAATTGTTTGAAATATATAAGCTAAGTAATTGTTTTACTGTGTTCTGATTTGCTTCTGCTATACCGTGAATGTGTGGCTGATTATTTGTCTTCTTATACTCTACAGAATAATATATTTCTGTGCCAATTAATGAACTTAGGTAGTCCATTGTTTGATGAATTTCTTTGTTTGATTGTCTAAGATTAAAATCTATTGAAATCGCTATCATATTTGTTATTAAATTATTTAGGTTCAGTTGGTTAATCTGATAATTTGTTATTTAGTTTAGGTATGGTTAACCTATTAGACCCTTGTATATTATAGGCCTTTTTTTACGTCCTTATTCAATCAAAAATCTACGAGCTTAAGTGTGCTATTTTAATTGTTTTATGGACGTTATATTACGATTGTACTATTATAAATATTATTTTAGTAATGAAAGAACAACATTTTTATTAGTGGTTTATGTAGATTGTTTGTAATAAAATGGTCTTCAATGTTTTATAGTTGAAAATATTATTTAAAAAAAATTCCCTACACTCGAAAGCATAAGGAATTACAAATATGATAGTCTTAGGTTGGTTAACCACTACCAACCGTTAGCAGTAATGTAATTGTACTATTTTATTTTGAGAAATTGAAATAATGGGAGTGTTTATTGATGAGGTTAACATATTTTATATTGCTAATAATTATATACTTACACTTTGTTTAGTGTTGTTTATTTGTCTTATTTTGATGAGGTTTTAATTTGTAACCATCTTTATTACAATTAATTAGCTTTATATTTTCCAAAAAATAAAAAAAACCAAAAAAAAATTGAATGAATAGCTGGTGTATACTATTTAAGTCAATGAAAAATAGGTAAAAAATAGTCGGATACATCAACCTTATTTTGATTTACCTAAAAAGCAACTAAAGTACGGGGGAGGGGGTACAAGGAGGTAAGGGGGGATAAAATTAATCCTTATATACTACCTCAAAACAGTTGGTTTCTTGTGCTCTTAATAGCGTGGCTAAAACAGTTTGTCTATATGGCCTTAACTACCTCAAAACAGTTTATTTGTGTAGTCTATATAGTGGACTCGAAACAGTTTATTTATTTATCCTTTTTATACGTTTCAATAACAGTTCGTTTTTATGTTGATTAAAATTAGTTATATATTTGCTAAAGGGAGTATAATAAAAATAAAAAGTACCCTTATTCTTACCCTATTATATTTAATTATTTGTATAACATTGGTTGTGAGTTATTTAGAATATTTGATTAATTTCTGGTTAAAATTAACCATTATAAAAAATCTGTACAACATCTTTTCTTAAACTCCGATATTTTGTAAATTGGATAAATAATTGTGAATATAATTTTAAACTATCAACTTGATGAAACTATTACTTTTAGCCATTACAACTTTGTTAACATCAGCTTATGTTAATGCGCAATCTGACGAAGGATTGTTTGAAGTTGAGTACGAAATGAACGGACAAGAATTGAAATCTTTTGCTTTTTCTACGGATAATTGTGCGCAGAATTTGATTGTAAAATCGTGGGAAAATTGGGTAACGAACAAAGAAGGTTCTTCTGCTTTTCTAAAAAAACACGAAGCGAGTAACATCAAATTCAAAAATTCGCAAGATGTCTATAAATCTGTGATTAGTTTGGTTGATGAAGAAAACGGAAAAACGACCGTGATTAATACATTAACTGATCAAAATGGAATGACATTTAATAGTAATTCGGCAGAGTTTGATAAAATTTATGCTCAACTACAAGATTTAGCGACTAAAACGAAGCAAGGTTGTGTGCGAAATGAGTTGAGGTTAGCCAACGAAAATATGATTCGATTGACTAAAGAAAATGCAGATGCACAATTGAAAAAAGGAAATTCTATCAAATCATATCTAAAAAATAATAACACCTTATTGAAATTAGAAAGTAAAAAGCAAGCTTTGGGCGATAAATTGGATTTGGTGGTGAATCAATTGGAAAGAGAATCGAATGATAAAGTAACCGACGGTTTGATGAAGAAAAAGATAAAAACAGAAAATTCTTTGCGATCGATAGAAGATCAAGTAGTAACATTGAGCGGAAAAATACAAACTGCCGAAGAGAACGATAAAGGTTTAGACGCAAAAATTAATCAATTAACAAGTCAAATTCAGCAACAACGCTCGATTACAGAAAATTTAAAAAAGAAATATTCATCAATTGCACGATAATTGTTAGAGAAATTATATATTTACTAAATATCAACAAATAAATATTATTAAAATCAACTCGTTATGGGATTATTTTCATTTATCAAAAATGCCGGAGAAAAAGTCTTCGGAGGTGCAGAAACACCAGAAGAAAAAGCAGCTAAAGTACAAGAACAAGTTGCAAAACAAGGATTTGATTTGTCAGGAGTAACTTTTTCTGCTGATGGAGATAAAATTGTAGTAGCTGGACAAGCGTTGGACATCAATGAGAAACAAAAAATTTTAGCAACAGCAGGTAACATTGATGGAGTGGAAGGAGTAGAAGATCAATTAACATTGAAAACACCTTTGAAAATTGAAATTCCAGATTTATCTAAGACAATGTACACTGTAAAAAGTGGAGATTCTTTATCTAAAATTGCCAAAGAAGTTTACGGAGATCCAATGCAATATCCAAAAATTTTTGAAGCAAACAAACCAATGTTAAAACACGAAGATAAGATTTATCCAGGTCAAGTTTTGTATATTCCTCAGGATTAATACAATAGAAATAAAATATTCACG
>RRZT010935218.1_pt1 | contig 13576 bp, 10 predicted proteins | sample 2165551 | NCBI WGS metagenome assembly RRZT01 (sample SAMN10456910, study PRJNA506462) | wastewater metagenome | biome: wastewater; feature: sludge; material: wastewater sludge; isolation source: wastewater sludge with Escherichia coli K12::gfp cells carrying plasmid... | place: USA: Moscow, Idaho... | reverse complement strand
TCGCGGGTCAAGACAAAACAGTCACTTTTTGATAACGATTGGGCCGCGTCGGCAAACCTGCCGACGCGGCCTCTCGCATAGAGGTTCCGCAGTAGGTGGTACCTACTGCGGAACCTCTTAGCCGATCAGGTGACGCAGCGCCGCCTGGTAGAGCTCGACGAAGCGGTACTCACGGGCGCCTGCTGCGTCGGCATCGAAGCCGTCGTCGGCGGCGCGGAAGTCGGCGAGCGACTCCCCCGGGGCGATCGTCGGGACGGCGAGCTGGTCGACCAGGTTCTCCTTCAACAGCGCCTGAACGGCCGGGTCGGCCCGGAACGCGCGGGCCTTGTCGGCCAGCATCAGGTACGTCTGCATGTTCGCGGCGGCCGAGTCCCAGATCCCCTGCATGCCCTCGGTGCGCGACGGCTTGTAGTCGAAGTGGATGGGGCCCTCGTAGCGGGTGGCCTCCGGCGAGAACGGGAAGCCGTTGACCAGCAGGTCGACGGTGAAGAAGGCGCTCAGCAGGTCGCCGTGACCGAAGGCCAGGTCCTGGTCGTACTTGAGCCCCTTCTGGCCGTTGAGGTCGATGTGGAAGAGCTTGTCGCTGAACAGCGCCTGGGCCAGGCCGTGCGTGTAGTTCAGGTTGGCCATCTGCTCGTGGCCGACCTCCGGGTTGAGGCCGACGATGTCGCCGTGGTCGAGGTCGGCGATGAGGCCCAGCGCGTGGCCGATGGACGGCAGGAAAATGTCGCCGCGGGGCTCGTTCGGCTTCGGCTCCAGGCCGATCCGCAGGCCGTAGCCCTGCTCCTTGATGTAGCCCGCGACGGTGTCGAGGCCCTCCTTGTAGCGCGCCAGCGCCGCCCACAGGTCCTTCGAGGAGTCGTACTCGGCGCCCTCGCGTCCGCCCCACATGACGAACGTCGTCGCACCGCACTCCGCGGCGACGTCGACGGCGTTCAGCACCTTGCGCAGCCCGAAGCGACGCACCGAGCGATCGTTGGCGGTCAGGCCGCCGTCCTTGAAGGTGGGATGCGAGAACGTGTTGGTGGTGACCATCTCGATGGTCAGGCCGGCCTTGGCCGCGGCGTCGCGCAGCTGGGCGAGGCGGGCCTTGCGGACGTCCTCGGTCGCGTCGAACGCGTAGACGTCGTTGTCGTGGAAGGTGATGCCCCAAGCGCCGAGCTCGGCGAGCTTGTCGGAGTACTCCCAGGGGTCGAGGGCCGGGCGCGAGGGCCCGCCGAACGGGTCGGTGCCCGTCCAGCCGACCGTCCACAGGCCGAAGGAGAACTTGTCTTCAGGGGTTGGCGTGCGCATCAGCAAAGCCTCTTCTCGATCGAGTCGCGCGGACACCCGCGTCCGCTTTTGTTGTTATTCACAACATATTTGACGAGATGCGCGCTGTCAACTCCGACATCGGGCATGATGGGGACATGGTTGACAGTGACGACGAGGTGCAGGCCAGTGGTTCCGATCCGGAGGCTCGAGCCTCCCGGCCCGGCACGACCAGCGCGACCTCGGGCCTGACGCAATCGTCGGTGCGGTCGTCGAACCTCGCCCTCGTCCTCGGTCAGGTCCTGCACCAGAGCGCGCCGCCGTCGCGGGCCGACATCGCGGCGCAGCTGGGCATGACCCGCTCGACCGTCTCCCGCCTGATCGACGACCTCATCGCGGGCGACGTCGTCGAGGAGGGGGCCGCGGTCGGCAGCGGGCGCGGCCGCCCCGCCGTGCCGCTCACCGTCCGCCGCGGGGCCGTCCACGCGCTGGGCCTCGAGGTCAACGTCGAGCGCCTCGTGGCCACCGTCGTCGACCTCTCCGGGGAACTGCTCTCCGTCGCCCGCCGCGAGGTCGACGTCACGGCGCTCGCCCCACAGGACGCGATGAGGCAACTCGCCGACCTCGCCGGGGAGGCGCTGGCCACGGTGCCGCCCGGGGGTCGGCTCGCGGGGGCCGCGCTCGCCCTCCCGGGACTGGTGGACCGCCTCGGCCGGACCGTGCTGCGCGCACCGAACCTCGCCCAGTGGGAGGGCCTGGACATCGTCGACCTCTGGGCCCTTTCGGTCGACGACGCGCCGGTCGGGCTGCGCGCGGCCAACGACATCGACTGTTCCGCCCTGACGGTGCTGCGGGAGCAACCGGGGTCGTCGTTCATCTACGTGACCGGCGAGGTGGGCATCGGCTCGGCGATCTCGCTGGACGGGCGGCTGCTGACCGGCAGGCACGGCTGGGCGAGCGAGCTCGGCCACCTCTGCGTCGATCCCCGCGGCGAGCACTGTGGGTGCGGCGCCGTCGGCTGCCTGGAAACGATCGCGGGCGCGCACGCGTTGCTGCGCGAGGCCGGCCAACCCGACATCGACGCCCTCGTCGCGGCGCTGACCGACGGTGATGCCCGCGCCCACGCGGCGGCCGAGCGCGTCGCAGAGGCGCTCGGGCTGGCGCTCGGCGGCGCCCTCAACCTGCTCGACGTGACGACGGTCAACCTGGGCGGCCACCTTGGCCTCCTGGAGCCGTGGCTGCGGGAGCCGCTGAGCCAGGCGCTCGCCGACCGCGTCCTCTGGGCCGGCTACTCCGACATCGAGATCGCCGTCATCAGCCAGGCGCCGCTGCGCGCGGCCCTCGGCGCGGGCCTCTCCGCGCTCACGGTCGTCGAGCAGGACCCCGCGGCCTGGATCGGCCCGCTGCTCGAGCGCTGATCAGCTCCACGGACGCACGGCGCGATAGGCCGCCACGACCTCCGGGTGCGCCTCGGAGGGAGGCAGTTCACGGACGACCAGCTCCCACACGGGCGGGTCGGCGGTGCCGGCCGCCGCCCAGGCCGCTTGGCGCGCGGCGCCGAGAGCGACATACTCCCCCGGGGCCGGCATGGCGACGGGGACGGGGAACAGGGCGGCGGCGACGGCCTGGACCGCCGGGGACGCCGCCGCGCCGCCGGTGAGCAGCACGCGGGAGGCGGTCGACGGCGCGTCCTCCAGGCAGCCCAGCGCGTCGACGAGTGAGCACACGACGCCCTCGACCGCGGCGCGCGCGAGGTTCTCCCTCGTCAACGAGCTGAGCGTCATGCCGTGCAGCGACCCGGTCGCGTCGGGCAGGTTGGGCGTGCGCTCTCCCTCGAGGAACGGGACATGCACGAGGCCGCCGGCGCCCGGCTCCGCCGCGAGCGCCAACGCGCTCAGCTCCTCGTGTCCCACGCCCAGCAGCCGCGCGGTGGCGTCCAGCACCCGCGCCCCGTTCAGGGTGCAGGCCAGGGGAAGGTAGCGGCCGGTCGCGTCGGCGAACCCGGAGACGAGGCCGGACGCGTCGCGCGACGGCGTGTCAGACACCCCGCAGACGACGCCCGAGGTGCCGATCGAGACGACGACATCTCCCGCCGTCAGCCCCATTCCGAGCGCCGACCCCGCGTTGTCGCCCATCCCGGCGCCGACGGCGACCTCGCGGCCGCCGAGCCGGCCGGTGCCGACCCGTTCGCCCGGCGCGGCGACCCGCGGCAGCACGATGCGGGCGGCGGCCTCGTCGTCGATCCGCAGCGCGGCGGCGAGGATGTCGCGACGGTACTCGTTGGTCACCGGGTCGAAGTAGCCCGTGCCCGAGGCGTCGGACCGGTCGGTGACCAGGTCCTCGAGCCGGCCGGTGCCGAGGATCTTCCACGTGAGCCAGTCGTGCGGCAGCGCGACGGCGGCGACGCGGGCCGCGTTCTCCGGCTCGTCGTCGGCCAGCCAGCGCAGCTTCGTCACCGTGTAGGACGCCACGGGAACCGAGCCGACGGCGTCGGCCCACCAGCGCGCGCCCGCGGCCCGGTTGCCCTCGCCGAACTCCGCGACGAGTTCCTCGGCGGCCGCGGCGGAGCGCGTGTCGTTCCAGAGCAGCGCGTCGCGGACGACCTCGCCGTCGGCGTCCAGGCACACCATGCCGTGCTGCTGGCCCGCGACGGCGACCGCGTCGACCTCGTTCAGGTCGACCTGGCGCACCGCCTCTTCCAGCGCGTCCCACCACGCCGACGGCGCGACCTCCGTGCCGTCCGGGTGCGCCGCGCGGCCCTCCCTTACGATGCGACCCGTCTCGCCGTCGACCACGATCACCTTGCACGACTGCGTCGAGGAGTCGATGCCTGCCACCAGCGCCATGGCGCCCTCCTTACCCATTTTGTTGCATTTCAAGAGTAATTGATTCCCCATCCGTTCGGGTGGGATACCCTCAACTCGCGACGGCGCGTCCTCCGGAAGCGCCCCCGAGGGGAATAGAGTTCCTACCAAGGGCGCACTGATCTCTGCCCCGGCTCGCACTTCCCCTCTTGGAGGCACACATGTCCACCACCGCCACCGCCTCGCCCGCGAGGATCGGCCGCACCATCCTGCTGGCCCTCGGCCTCGTTGCCATCGCCTTCGGCGTCACCATCTTGTTCTGGCCCACGAAGACGGCCATCGCGCTGACGGGCATCATCGCCTTCCAGGCCATCGTCGGCGGCATCATCTACCTCGCCCGCGGCCTCACCGCCAAGGAACTCGGCACCGGCGGCCGCATCGGCAACGTGCTCCTCGGCCTCCTGTACGCGGGCGCCGGCATCGTCGCCTTCACCCAGCTCCAGAAGACGGCCGCCTTCCTCGCCGTGTTCCTGGTCATCATGATGGGCGCGCTGTGGGTCGTCGAGGGCTTCGTCGCGCTCTTCTCGCTGGGCAAGGCCGAGTCCAAGGGCCTCACCATCTTCTTCGCGCTGATCTCGATCATCGCCGGCTTCACGCTGATCAGCAGCCCGCTGATGGGCGCTGTGTTCCTGTGGTGGTTCCTCGCCCTCGGCATGATCGTGATGGGCGTCCTGAACGTCGGCCGCGCACTCTTCGGGCGCAAGAAGGACTGACCTGTCGGGGGCGTCGACGTGGAAAGACCCGCCTGGGAGCGGCTGCTCCCGGGAGCCGCCGCCCTCCGGTCATATGAGCGTGCCTGGTTGCCGGGCGACGCCGTCGCCGGCCTGACCGTCGCCGCCTACCTCGTCCCGCAGGTGATGGCCTACGCGGCCATCGCGGGCCTCGCCCCCGTGGTCGGTTTGTGGGCCACCCTGCCCGCGCTGCTCGTCTATGCCGTGCTCGGATCGTCGCGGCAACTGTCCGTCGGGCCGGAGTCGACGACGGCGCTGATGACCGCCGCGGGGGTCGGCGCCCTCGTCGCCGCGGCGGGCGGGGTCGACCGCTACGCGGAGGTCGCCGCGTTGCTGGCGATCGCCGTCGGCCTCGTGTCGTTGGCGGCGTGGCTGGGCCGGCTCGGCTTCCTCTCCCGGCTGCTTTCCCGGCCAGTGCTCGTCGGGTACATGATCGGCGTCGCCGTGCTGATGATCGTCAGCCAGCTCGGGACCGTGACGAAGCTCACGGTCACGGGCGGCCACTCGCTGGGGAAGGCCTGGTCCGCGCTGACCCAACTCCCCCAGGCCCACCTGCCCACCGTCCTCCTGTCCGCCGCGACGCTAACCCTGCTGCTGGTCGGGCGGCGCCTCGCCCCGCGGGCGCCCGGCCCGTTGATCGTGCTGCTCGGTGCCGCCGCGGCGGTCGGGTGGCTCGGCCTGGAGCGGTACGGGATCGACGTCGTCGGACACGTCCCGCTCGGCCTGCCCGCCTTCCGCCTGCCCGCGCTCGGAGACCTCTCGCTCTGGGCGCTCCTGCCCCTTGCCGCGGGCATCGCGGTGGTCGGGTATTCGGACAACGTGCTCACCGGCCGGGCGTTCGCGGCACGCCGGGAGGAGGAGATCGACGCGGGCCAGGAACTCCTCGCGCTGGGCGTCGCCAACGTCGCGACGGGCCTCTTCCAGGGCTTCCCCGTGTCGTCGAGCGGTTCACGCACCGTGATCGGCGACGCCGTCGGCTCGCGGACCCAGCTGCACTCGCTCGTCGCGGTGGCCTGCGTCGTCGCCACCCTCCTGTTCGCCGGCCCCGTGCTGCAGTCGTTCCCGACCGCCGCCCTCGGCGCACTCGTCATCTACGCGGCGACCCGGCTGATCGACGTCGCGGAGCTGCGGCGCATCGCGCGGTTCCGGCACAGCGAGTTGGTGCTCGCGCTGTCGACCGCGGCGGCCGTGGTCCTCTTCGACGTGCTGGTCGGCGTCGGCATCGCCGTCGCGCTGTCGCTGCTCGACCTCATCCGGCGCATCTCCCATCCGCACGACGGCGTGCTCGGCCACGTTCCAGGCGTGCCGGGCATGCACGACATCGACGACTACCCCACCGCCACCCAGGTACCCGGCCTCGTGGTCTACCGCTACGACTCCCCCCTCTTCTTCGCGAATGCCGACGACTTCCTCGCCCGGGCGAAGAAGGCCGTCGCCGACGCCGAGCAGCCCGTCCGCTGGTTCCTCCTCAACGCAGAGGCCAACGTGGAGATCGACCTGACGGCCATCGACATGCTCGACCAACTCCGCGTGTGGCTCCACGAGCGGGGCGTCCGCCTCGCCCTGGCGCGGGTCAAGCAGGACCTCCGAGACCAGCTCGACGCCGCGGGCTTCCTCGACCGCCTGGGCGACGATCGCCTCTACGCGACGCTCCCCACCGCCGTCGACGCCTACGAACGCTGGCGCGCCACTCACCCCGGGCCTTGATAGTGACGGTGGCCGGGTTCCCCGGGGAACCTCCGTGGGCCACGGCACCCCGGAGGGGACTCCCCCGAAGTCTCGTTGACGGGGCAGCCCGGCCTGCCGGGTTTGTCGATTGGACAGCCCGGCTGGCGGGGTCTAGAGTTACTTCTCGCCGCGCACCTCTAGCTCAACTGGCAGAGCAGCTGACTCTTAATCAGCGGGTTCAGGGTTCGAGTCCCTGGAGGTGTACTGAGAAAGGCCTCGGTCGTTGACCGGGGCCTTTTAGCTGTCGCCTCACCCCCCAGCCACGGGCCTTTCGGCGTTCGAAGGAGGCTGGCAGCCTACGTTCTCAGGGTGACCCCGGAGTCGATTGCAGCGTCTACGGCTGGGGCGTCTGTTACCAGTTCGAGTACCAGGTGGGCGGCGCCCACGAGGCCGGCGTCTTGCTGGATGGTCGAGGTGATGATCCGAGCGCTGATGGCGGTCAGGGGTTGGACGTTGTTGAACGCCGAGGTGCGGATCTGGTCGACCAGGTCGGGGTATTGGGTGAGGCTGCCACCTAGGACCACCAGGTCGGGGTTGAGGATCGACATGGCGGTCGCGAGGGTGGTGCCGATGCGTGTTCCAGCTTCGAGGGTGAGCCGGGTCACGTCCGTGCCCCCGGTCCGTAGGAGGTCGACGATGTCGCGTCCCTGCTTGATGTGTGCTCCGGCGGACGGTCCGAGGCCTCGTTTGATGGCCTCGCCACTGGCGGTGGCTGTGAGGCAGCCCCGTTGGCCGCAGCGGCACAGGACCGTGGAGTCATGGTTGGGGATGTGCTCGAGGTCGCCGGCGACCCCGGCGGATCCGCGCAGGACTCGCCCGTTCGCGATGATCCCGCACGAGATGGCCATTCCCATCCGGAGCACCATGAGGTCCTGCACCCCGGGCCACGAGGTCCGCCACTCCCCCAGAGCCATCAGGTTGGCGTCCTTGTCGACGGCGACCTGTACGTCGGGAATGCCCAAGGCAGGGAGGAATGCCAGGATCTCGCGGGCTATGTTCATCCTCTCCCACGCAGAGGTGAGTGAGGACACCCCGGACCCCGGGGGGCGGGCCATCTGGCCGTTGACTTCCACCGGGCTCGGGACACCCACCCCAACACCCAACACGAGATGCGGCGGGATGGAGGCTTGAATGAGGAGCTTGCGCAGCGCGGCCGCCGCTTCCCCCAACACTCGGCCGGGGCCTTCGGTGATGGCTACGTTAACGAGGCTGTGGGCGAGCATGTTGCAGCCCAGGTCAGCAATCCCCACCCGCGTTTGGACCGAGCCGATGTCCAAGCACAACACGTAGGCACCGGCGTGATTGAACACGAGCTCCCGCGGCTTCGGCATTGAGGCCGAGGATTGGCGCTCTGCGATCGGCAAGGCCGGGGAGTTGCTGACAGCGACCGGTGCCACGACCGACGACTACACCGGGCAGATGATCGCCGCGGTCGAGCAGTACGGTCCCTACATCGTCATCGCTCCGGGTTTTGCCTTGGCCCATGCGCAGGCTTCAGAGTCGGTCGTCAGGACTGGTCTGTCGTGGGTTCAGCTCGCCAGCCCGGTCGAGTTCGGTCACAAGTCCAATGATCCAGTCAGACTGGTGGTCGGGTTGGCAAGCCACAGCCACGAAGCGCATCGCAACGCCCTCCAGCAGCTCGGCGCGCTCCTCAACAAGCCGGCCACGTTGGCCCTGTTGAAGGACGCCTCCTCTCCCGCACAGCTCCAGTCAGTTCTCCCACTCAACGATAGGAATCCCTCATGAAGATCATCTGCGTCTGTGGCATGGGCATCGGCACCTCGATCCTGCTCAAGATGAACGCTGACAACGCCCTTGAGAAGCTCGGGCTCTCCGGCGAAGCCGAGGCCGCCGACATCGGCACCGCCAAGGGTGCCGCTTCCACGGCCGACCTGGTGTTGACCAGCGCCGAAATGGCTGAGGAGCTGGAAGGGATCTCCGCTCCGGTCCGCGTTATCAACAACTTCATGGACGTCGACGAGATCGCCAAGGCGATCCAGTCGGCGAAGTGAGGAATCTGACATGCCCGTCATCGACTTCGTCGTCGCCGAGATCCTCTCGGTCCCGGCCTACCTGGTTGGCATCATCACCGCGATCGGCCTGATCGCGCTGCGCAAGAGCGCCGGCCAGGTCATCGGCGGCGCACTGAAGACCATCCTCAGGCTTCCTGATCCTGGGTGCCGGCGCGAACGTGGTCATCGCCTCCCTGACCCCGTTGGGGGAACTGATTCTGCAGGCCACCGGCGCCCAGGGCGTGGTCCCCACGAACGAGGCCATCGTCTCCATCGCCGCGGCCGAGTTCGGGGCCCAGGTCGCCTGGGTGATGATCGGCGGCTTCGCCGTCAATCTGCTCATCGCCCGCATCACCCCCCTGAAGTACGTCTTCCTGACCGGCCACCACATGTTCTTCATGGCCACCATGCTCACCGTGGTGCTCGCCACGGACCAGATGCACCCGGCCCTATTGATCGCCGTCGGCTCACTGCTGCTCGGCACCATCATGTGCGTCATGCCGGCCCTGCTGCAGCCTTACACCAAGAGGGTCACCGGCAACGACAAGCTGGCCATCGGGCACTTCGGCAGCCTCGGGTACCTGGTCGCAGGCCTGGCGGGCCAGGCCACCGGCCGCAAGTCGCGCTCCACCGAAGACGTGAAAGTCCCCGAGGGCTTGCGCTTCCTGCGCGATTCGATGGTCGCCACCGCCCTGTCGATGGTGCTGTTCTACCTTGTATTCACCGTCTGGGCCTGGATCGCGGTCGGCTCCGAGGCTACCTCCCCCGTCCTGTCCGCTACCAGCGGCGGCAATTTCATCATGCAGGGCGTCGCCAAGGGCCTGCAGTTCGGGATCGGCGTGTCGATCATCCTCTACGGCGTCCGCACCGTACTGGGTGAACTCGTCCCCGCATTCGAAGGATTCTCCCGCAAGGTCGTCCCCGGGGCCGTGCCCGCGCTCGACATCCCCATCGTCTACCCGTTCGCCGCCAACGGCGTCCTGATCGGCTTCATCGCCTCCTTCGCCGGCGGCCTGGTCTCGTTCGCCCTCCTCGCCACGGTGTTCGGACCTGCACTCGGGCTCGCGCTGATCCTGCCAGGCATGGTGCCGCACTTCTTCACCGGTGGCGGCGCCGGCGTCTTCGGCAACGCCACCGGCGGACGCCGCGGCGCCATCATCGGCGGTTTCCTCAACGGCATCCTGATCTCCTTCCTACCCGCACTGCTCCTCCAGGTCCTCGGCTCGCTCGGCTTCGCCAACACCACCTTCGGTGACGCCGACTTCGGCTGGTTCGGCATCGTGGTCGGCAACGTCGTCAAGCTCGGCCCCGTCGGCGGCTTCATTGGACTCCTGGCCCTCGTCGGCGTCATGCTCGCCGGCACCAGCTGGTACCAGAAGAAGTTCGTCGACTCCGGCTGGGACCCCGGCCTCAAGCACGGCGAATGGATCACCCCCCAGAAGGAACTGGCCAAGGCCAAGGACTGACCGCAAGCCGAATTCCGCCGATCCGGCCAGCACCCGACTATTTGCCCTTCGCTACAGGTTGAGGGCCCCACAGGCCTCACATCCCCCTGCAGACACCCCTGGATAGGCGGCTGACTACGGTCGTTAGCGGCAGGGAGGGTTCTCAAACCCGCTACGGAGGTGTACTGCGAAAGGCCCCGGTCAATTGACCGGGGCCTTTTAGCTGTCGCCTCAACGCGGCTGCTTCCGTCGGCTCAACACCCAAATCCGAGCTACTGCGGCTGCCAACGTCCCTATGCGGACACAGGCAACCGCACTACCCCGATTCAGGCAGCCAAACCGACGGACGCAACCGCGTTGTCGACCTCATCGGTCTCAGCAGCATTCCGGGCCGAGCCCGTGGAGTCCCGTGCCGCACCGGACCCGGCAAACCAGACATCCCTTTCGGATATTTCGAAATTACGCATACACTGGTTCCATGAGCACCCCGACCACAGGGCCGACGACCGTCCTCCCACCTGCGGACATGGAGGCAATGCTGGATCTGTCGCGGTTCCTCGCCCACGTCACAGCACCAGCCGCCCTGCTCGGACCCGATGGACAGACGGTTCCGTTGCCGATGGAGGCCTACCAGGTCCTGGTGAAGGTGGTCGAGTCGATGGGGGCAGGCAAGGCGATCACCGTTGCCCCAATCGATCAACGACTGACGACGCAGGAGGCGGCGAACTTCCTCGGCGTCAGCCGCCCCACCCTCGTCAAGCTCCTCGACCGGGGCGAGATCGCCCACGAACGTCCCGCCTCGGGTCGGCACCGCAGGGTCCGCCTCAGCGATGTGCTGGACTATCAGCGTCGCATGCGCTCTGAGCGCCGTGTCGCTCTGGACGAGCTGACCGCGCAGGCCGCGGAAGCCAGGCTCTACGACGAGGTTCCGAACTCGAGCAGCGTCGCGACGGTGGCACCGGCTTACGCGACGGATCCTGATGGGCGGTCGCGCTCGCGCGGCCGTCGCGCCAGGCCTCGAAGTCGGCCTCAGTCGCCCACGTGGTGAAGACGAAGTAGCTGTAGGTTTTACCTACGCAATCGTAGGTAAGGAACCCCCATGTCGAATGCCACCGACGCCATCCGGTCCGCCCGCGACCTCCTGCTCGGGCTCCGCGGCCAGGGCGACGAGGCCCGCGCCCAGTTCTCGTGGCCCGAGATCACCGGGCCGTTCAACTGGGCCGTCGACTGGTTCGACGCCGTGGGGCGCGGCAGCGACCATGTCGCGCTCTGGCTCCGCGACGAGCACAGCCAGGACGAGCGGTACACCTACGGCGAGATGGTCGAGCGCTCCGACAGGCTCGCCGCGTGGCTCGAGGCTCAGGGCGTCGGCAAGGGCGACGTCGTCATGCTCATGCTCGCCAACCAGGTGGAGCTGTGGGACGCGATGCTCGCCGTGATGAAGGTGGGCGGCGTCATCCTGCCGACGGCGCAGGCGCTGCAGCACCACGACCTCGCCGACCGGGTCCAGCGCGCCTCCGTCTCCGCGGTCGTCGCCAACGCGATCGACGAGGACAAGTTCGACGGCATCGGGGGCATCACGCGCATCACCACCGGCGCGGCCCACGACGCCTGGCTCTCCATGGCCGAGTCCGCCGACCTCCCCGCCGAGGCGCGCGCCGTCGTCACCGACGCCGACGATCCCGTCCTCTACTACTTCACCTCCGGCACCACCAAGGACCCGAAGCTCGTGGTGCACACGCAGGTGAGCTACCCCGTCGGGCATCTGTCGACGATGTACTTCCTCGGCGTCCGGCCCGGCGACGTGCACCTCAACATCTCCTCCCCCGGCTGGGGCAAGCACGCCTGGTCGAGCTTCTTCTCCCCCTGGCTCGCCGAGGCGACGGTGTTCAGCTACAACTACGAGCGCTTCGACGCCGCCGCGATGCTGAAGGAACTCGAGGACTCCGCCGTCACCACCTTCTGCGCTCCGCCGACGGTGTGGCGGATGATGATCCAGGCGCACCTCGGGGACAAGCCGTCGTCGCTGCGCGAGGCCGTGGGCGCCGGGGAGCCGCTGAACCCCGAGGTCATCTCGTCGGTCGAACGGGCCTGGGGCCTGACCATCCGCGACGGCTACGGCCAGACCGAGACCACCTGCACCATCGGCAACGCGCCGGGCGAGGCGGTCCGGCCGGGATCGATGGGCAAGATCATGCCCGGCGTGCGGCTGGACGTCGTCGACCCGGACACCGGCGAGGTGTCGCAGCACGGCGAGATCACCTTCCCCCTGGACCCGTGGCCGTTCAACCTCACCCCGGGCTACCTGGGCGGCAACCCGCCGACGGCGGGCGAGGACGGCCGCTACCACTCCGGCGACCTCGTCTCGGTGAGCGACGACGGCTACCTCACCTATGTCGGCCGCACCGACGACGTGTTCAAGGCCTCCGACTACAAGATCTCGCCGTTCGAGCTGGAGTCGGTGCTGATCGAGCACCCCGCCGTCGTCGAGGCCGCGATCGTGCCCGCGCCGGACCCCATCCGGCACGCCGTCCCGAAGGCGTACGTGAAGCTGGCCGCCGGCCACGAGCCGACCCGCGAGACCGCGCTGTCGATCCTCGCCTACGGCCGCGACAACCTCGCCCCGTACCTGCGCGTGCGCCGGATCGAGTTCGCCGATCTCCCCAAGACCATCAGCGGCAAGGTCCGTCGCGTGGTGCTCCGCGCCCGCGAGCACGATCCCGCCGCAGAGATCGACGACTTCCGCTACGAGGACTTCCCCGAGCTGAAGCGCCGATAGTCGGGCCGGAACATCGGTCTATTGGTTTCGACACGAGTCGCGGTCGACTTCGTCGACGCGTCTCGGCTCAACCAGCGGGACGAACCGCGGGCAGCTCCGCGCCGGGAGCCGGGTACGACGACTGGGCGCCCTCGAACTGTACCGTGTAGGCCGCGAACCGGCTGGCGTAGGCCGCGGCGTCGAGCAGGCCATCGCCCGCGGCGAGGCGCGCCGAGAGGGCGCCGCAGAATGCGTCGCCGGCGCCGACGGTGTCGACGGCCCTGACCTTCGGCGAGGGAACCGCTGTCACCGCGTCGCCCTGGGCGACCAACGAGCCGGCGGAGCCGACCGTCATGACCACCGTCTCGACGCCCGCGGCGCGGAGGCCCGCGACGATCTCAGGCGGGTCCGTCAGTTCGGGCCCGCCCAGCTGGGTCAGGGCCTCCGCGCCCTCGTGCTCGTTCACGACCAACGGGTTCGCGGCCAGCAGCACGGCCGGGTCGACCCGGATCACCGGGGCGAGGTTCACCACGAGCCTGCCCTTCACCAGGCGCGTGGCTGCCAGGTCGCTCTCCGCGGAGATCTCGCCCTGCAGGACCACGACGTCGGCCGTCTCGATCTCCTCGGCCCACCCCGCGACCATCTCCGGCGTGACCAGCGCGTTCGCGCCCGGAACCACGACGACGGTGTTCTCGCCCTGCGCATCGACGCTCACGACGGCGAGCCCGCTGGGCCCCGGCGCGCGCACGACGCGGCTGAGGTCGACCCCGGCCTCCTCCAGCCGCGA
>RRZT011648432.1_pt1 | contig 13580 bp, 12 predicted proteins | sample 2165551 | NCBI WGS metagenome assembly RRZT01 (sample SAMN10456910, study PRJNA506462) | wastewater metagenome | biome: wastewater; feature: sludge; material: wastewater sludge; isolation source: wastewater sludge with Escherichia coli K12::gfp cells carrying plasmid... | place: USA: Moscow, Idaho... | reverse complement strand
GGCTGGGTCTATATTGCCCCCCTGACCCGCCGGTGCGCCTTGCGGGTGGTGGGCGAGGGCTTTGATGCCGAGCTGGCGGGGGAGCTGTGCGACTTCTACCTGGAGAAGGTCCGGCGGCTGGACAGGGGCAAAAAATGAGCACATGGTAAAAAAATGTATACTTTTTCATGATACTATGGTATACTATCCTATCAAGCAGCTCCCCATTCGGGTCGAGCGTTTTGATTTGGCTTTCGGCGCGCCCATGCGCGCATAGAGATAAGCAGGACAGTGAACTGGGACATGCGGCGAAGGGCCGCCCCTTTTTCCGGCGAGGCAGGGCCGGAAAGAGCGGGCGGAGTCGCCTTAGTTTTGCACACCCAATTCCTGTCCATACATAGACGAATAAAGGAGTGTTATTCTATAACATGGCAGAAAAATTAAAGGTAATCTCTCTTGGCGGTCTGAACGAGATCGGCAAGAACGTGACTGTGTACGAGTACGGCGGGGACATGATTGTGGTGGACGTTGGGATGGGCTTCCCCGATGACGATATGTACGGCATCGATGTGGTCATCCCTGATTTCTCCTACCTCATCAAAAACCAGGACCGCATTCGGGGCATCTTCCTGACCCACGGACATGAGGACCATATCGGCTCCATCCCCTACCTGCTGCGGGAGGTCAAGGCCCCCATCTATGCCACCCGCATGACAGCGGGCCTGGTGAAGCTCAAGCTGGAGGAGCACAGGCTCCTCGACAAGACCAAGCTCATCACCTGCGAGGCGGGAGAGACCGTCAAGGCGGGTAAGTTTAGCGTGGAGTTCATCCACACCAACCACTCCATCGCCGATGCGGTGAGCTTTGCCATCAAGACCCCCGTGGGTGTGTGTATCCACACCGGCGACTTCAAAATCGACCCCACACCTGTCTCGGGCGGCATGATTGACCTGGCCCGCTTCGGGCAGCTGGGGAAGGAGGGGGTTCTCTGCCTCCTGGCCGATTCCACCAATGTGGAGCGCCCCGGCTTTACCAAGAGTGAGAAGAGTGTTGGCGCCAGCTTCGAGGCCCTTTTCCGGGGCTGCGAGGAGCGCATCATCGTCACCACCTTTGCCTCCAACGTGGACCGGATGCAGCAGATTGTCTCTGTGGCGGCCAAGTATGGCCGCAGGGTGGCCGTGGTGGGCCGTAGCATGGAAAACGCCATCAAGGTCTCCACCGAGCTGGGGTATATGAGCATACCGGACGGGGTGCTGGTGGATGTGGCCCACATCAAGGGCCTGCCCAAGAACAAGGTGTGCATCATCACCACCGGCAGCCAGGGTGAGACCATGTCCGCCCTCACCCGCATGGCATTTTCCACCCACCGCCAGGTGGAGATCCAGGCGGGGGACCGGGTCATCATCTCTGCCTCAGCCATTCCCGGCAACGAAAACGCCATCGGCAGCGTAATCAACGAGCTCTACCGCAAGGGGGCCGACGTGGTCAACGAGCGGGAGGCCGCCCTCCATGTCTCGGGCCACGCCTGCCAGGACGAGCTGAAAATCATACACGCTCTGGTGAAGCCCAAGTTCTTCGTCCCCGTCCACGGTGAGCAGCGGCACCTGAAGACCCACGCCAAGCTGGCCCGTGAGATGGGCATGGACCCCAACAATATCATTATCAGCGACATCGGCAAGGTGATGGAATTTACCGCAGACAGCGCCAAGCTCAACGGCACGGTCCCCGCGGGCCGGGTCTTTGTGGACGGGTATGGCGTGGGAGACGTGGGCAGCGTGGTCCTGCGGGACCGCAAGCACCTGGCCGAGGACGGCATGATTGTGGTGGTGGCATCCCTGTCCCGGGAGGACGGCAGCCTGGTATCCGGGCCGGATATCATCACCCGCGGCTTTGTCTACGTCAAGGAGTCCGAGGGCCTGATGGAAGAGCTGAAGGGGGTGGCCCAGGAGGCCATCCGGGCTTCCTCCGTCCGGGGCAGCCGGGACTGGGCTGCGCTTAAGACCCAGATTAAGAGCGACCTCTCCGGCTACCTCTACAAGAAAACCAAGCGTAACCCCATGATCCTGCCCGTCGTCATGGAGGTCTAGGAGTAAGACTCCCCTGTCTTGGGGGAGTGCCTTCCCTGCGAACAGACAAGGAGCCCGCATGCAAAACCTGCATGCGGGCTCCTTGTCCTATTTTACAACCACCCGGACGGTGCAACTTAGGGTTTTACCGTCCACTGTGGCGGTGACGGTGGTAATGCCCTTGGATACTGCTGTGACGCGGCCGCTCTGGTCCACTGTGGCGATGGAGGTGTCCTTCACGCTCCAGGTGGGGGTGCCCACGGCGTTGTTCACCTTGAGGGGCCAGCTATCCCCCACTCCGGTCAGAGTGAAGTCGTTCCCCCCCGATACGTTGAAGGAGAGTGTCCCACCCGAGGGGCTGGCCGACGGGGTGGGAGAGGCGGAGGGTGCGGGGCTGGCAGAGTCGGGCGCAGCGGCCGCGCCCACATTGCTGCGGACAATGCACTGCTGGGCGTATCCCCCGGCCATGGTGGCCGTGACGGTGGCCACCCCCTTGGAGAGGCCCTCCACCTTGCCGGTTTGGTCGACAGAGACGATTTCCGGCTTGCTGCTGGTCCAGGTGATGGAGCCGGTGGTTCCCGTGGGCGAGAAGGCCACCTTGAAGATGAAGTTGGGGAACTCGGGAGAGAGAGTGATATCCTGCTTCCGGGTGCCTGCGTCATTGGTGAGGGTGAAGCCGGTGGCTGTTTGCCCCGGAGGGATGGTGGCCGGGGCGGTGGGCTGGGGTGTGGAGCTGGCGTCGGGCGGGAGGAGCGTGGGCTCCGGGGTGGCCGTGCCGGACGGAGCGGGGGAGGAGATGACGGGGGGGCTGGATGGGGCGGGCGCCTGGTCCAGGAGAGAGGTCACAATGGAGAAGACGATGTAGCCCGCGGCCACAATGAGGGCCAGGGATAGTACCCCCCCGATGATGCTGCGCAGGGCAGGGCCTCTGCGGCGAGATACGTTCTCCTCAGGGCCGCCCACCAGGCGGCGGCCGGCGGGCCGGCGGGGCTGGTCATCCTCGTCGTCCTCGTAGCCGTCGTCATAGTCGTCCTCGGGGGCCTCGACCTCGGGGCGCTGGGGCATGAAGCGGCGCATGGGCTCGTCCTCATACGCCTCGGAGTCCTCCTCTGCCGGCGGGCGGCGGCGGGCCTTTGCGGCGGCATCCTCAATCTCATGGCGTGTGGGGCGGCGGAAGATGAGGGTGGGTTCGTCCTCGCCCGAGTCCCGGCGCGGGATGGGCTTGCCCCCGCAGAAGGGACAGCGTTTATAAGTAGTGGCGTACCGCTCGCCGCAGTGTTCACACTCTACGGTCTCGTTGCGTGCCCCCATGGGTCGCTTGACTGTCATAGAGAACTCCCCCTTTGGGTGTTTTTGTACTTCCCTTAAATATTACACGGCTCTGTCAGAATCGTCAACCGGTTAACGTAACTTCTCTTGATTCTATAGGGAGCTTTCTGTATAATAAAACGCATACGAAGGGAGCTGAGGGGATTTGAAGGGTTCTATGACGGCGGCAGCGGTGCACAAGCAGTACAGTGAGGGCGTGTCCGCGTTCCGGCGGCAGCTCGGGGACGGGGAACTGCGGCTCCGCTTCACCCAGGAGGTGGACTCCTTTATGCGGGCCTGCGCCCAAGGCGTCTGGGCCCGGGACGGCGACCCGGTCACCCCCCGCCATGTGGAGTATTATAACGCCATCTACAGCCAAGGGAACCCGGTCCCCTCCATCCTTTTTTGGGAGCTGGCCTCTGCCGTGTCTGAGTATCCCGGCTTTCAGCCCCCCGCCTTTTTTGCCCGGATGCGGGCTTATGACAAGGTGGCGGGCGGCAAGCTCTCCCGCCGCTTTGTAGACCTGATGACACTCATGCTCCTCCTCTTTGCCGCAGTGGACGATGTGGTCAGCGAGGAGGAGGCGGGCTTCGTCAACCAGGCAGCCGACGCCCTGGGCAATCTCTGCGCCAAGGATGGGCTTCAGGGGGAGAAGGCCCCCTTGGATGTGGCAGACTTCATCACGCCCCGCCCCGCCAGGCCCAAGGCCCCCAGTGAAAAACCCGCCGCCGCGGCCCAGGGGGAGGGGACGGCCCAGCCCCAGACCGGGGCGGAGGAGGAGGCCGAGCCCGCCCCCAGTCTGGAAGAGCTCCTGGCCGAGCTGGACAGCCTCTGCGGCCTGGAGCGGGTGAAGAAGGACGTGAAGAGCCTCACCAACCTGGTGAAGGTGCGCAAGCTTCGCCAGGAGGCCGGGCTCCCCGTGCCGCCCATGAGCCTCCACCTGGTCTTCATGGGCAATCCCGGCACGGGCAAGACCACGGTGGCACGTCTGCTGGCAAAAATCTACCACGCCATCGGGGTTTTGTCCAAGGGACAGCTGGTGGAGGTGGACCGCTCGGGCCTGGTGGCCGGCTTTGTGGGGCAGACCGCCCTCAAGACCGGGGAGGTCATCCAGAAGGCCCTTGGGGGCGTCCTCTTCATTGACGAGGCCTATGCCCTTGCCAACCAAGACTCTCCCAACGACTTTGGCCGGGAGGCCATCGAGACCCTGCTCAAGGGGATGGAGGATCACCGGGCCGACCTCATCGTGATTGTGGCCGGGTACACCGAGCTGATGGGGAAGTTCATCAACTCCAACCCCGGACTGGAGAGCCGCTTCAACAAGTATTTCTATTTTGACGACTATAAGGGTGACCAGCTCATGGAGATATTCCTGTCCATGTGCAAAAAGCACGGCTACACCCTGGATGGGGAGACTGCGGCATTCGCCAAGGAGGGCTTCCAGACCCTCTACGACGAGCGGGATGAGAACTTTGGCAATGCCCGGGATGTGCGCAATCTCTTCGAGCGGGCGGTCTCTCGCCAGTCCGACCGGGTGGCCACCCTGGAGGCCCCCCAGAAGGAGGACTTAATGGCACTCACCAGGGCAGACCTGGAAGAGGACGGGGAGGAGGGCTAGTCCCCCTAGGGAACGCGCTTCCCCCTGGACGGCCAAGAAAAAACAATCAGAGAGAGCACTATGAGCATAGCAAAAGCGGGCGTCCTGTCGCAAAGGATGCCCGCTTTTGCTATGCTCATGGGGACAAGGAAACACAAGGAGGGATCGGTATGGAACAGGTTGGGGCGTTAAAAAACTGGGGATTGGTCACATGGGCGGCACTGGGGTCGCTGGTCGCCAACACCCTGGGGGGATGGACTGCGGACATGAAGGTTTTGGTGTTTATGATGGGGGCGGACTATCTCACCGGAGTCTTAGTTGCCGCACTGTGGCAGCGCTCCGACAAGAGCAGGACAGGGGCGCTGGACAGCAAGGCGGGCTTTCGTGGCCTGTGCAAAAAGGGTGTGATTTTGCTTCTGGTGTGGCTGGGTGTGCTTCTGGACGAGGCCCTGGGCGTATCCTATGTCCGCACCGCGGTCATTCTCTTCTTCCTGGGGAATGAGGGGTTGAGTCTGCTGGAGAACATTGGCCTCATGGGGGTGCCCTTCCCGGCGTTTTTAAAGAAGGCTCTGGAGGCATTGCGTGACAAAGGGGACAAGGGAGGAGCGGTAACATGAAGGTAGTTCGGGCTTTGATTCCGCCCGGGAGCGGGGTGCGTACCGGCAAAAGGCTGGGGAGCGTGGAGGGGCTGGTCATCCACTGGATTGGTGTGTGTCAGCCCGACGCGCGGAAGGTGCGCGGCAGCTTTGCATCGGCAAACGCGGGGACCCAGTACATCAGCGACTACAACACCGGAGATATCCTCCAGGTCATGCCGGAGGGCGAGGTGGCGTATCATGTTGGGTCCAAGTACTACACGGCCACAAAGACCAATCTGCTGGGCAGCAAGAGCCCAAATAGCTACCTGGTGGGGGTGGAGTGCTGCATCGGGGACAGGGAGATTCCCCGTGACTGGGCCCTCCCCGGCGTGCACATGGGGCTTGGGCGGCCCTCTGAGGTGCAATACCGGGCCCTGGTGGAGTTCGCCGCAGACTTCCTCACCCGGCATGGGCTGGGCGTGGACAGGCTTTACCGGCACTACGATATCACCGGGAAGCTCTGCCCTGTGTGGTTTTGCAAGGACGGGGCGCGGTGGGTTCGATTGAAAACCGACGTCATGGCGGCCATGTCCCGTTTATAATTCCAGTCTCATTTCTGAGTTCAACCCGTCCTTGTCCAGCATTCGCTCCAGGACCTCCACATCGGTGGTAATGTCCATGGCGTCGTCCTGGAAGAGCTTGTCGAGCTGCTTCTCGAAGCCCTCCACCACCTTATCCATCATGCCCTCGATGCGCTGCTTGGCCGAGCGGATATTCTCCCCCTCAATGCCCTGGGACTCCAGTCGGGCATAGGCGCGGAGGATTTTGAGTGTGGTGGGGAGATAATAACCCAGGAAGCTGTGCAGCTGCCCCGCCTTGCTGGGGCTCTTGCGCTGATAGTCCAGAATTTTAGCCGTGATCTCGCCGATGCGGTCAATTTTGCGACTCATATCCTCGTCGACAATGGCGTCGTTGATTTGCTTGATTTCCAGAAGAAAGGCGTCGTCCGAAAGGGCCTCCTCAGGCTCAGGCTCCGGTTCGGGTACATCCTCCTGCAGGCCCTCGTCACTGAGCACCAGGCGGCCGCTGGCCATGTCGAGATAGCCCACGGGGAGGTAGCCCTCATCCAGCATATCCTGCAGGTCGTTCCAGGCGGTCTGGAAGGTGGTGGGAATGGCCTGGGCTAGGCTGGAGATGGAGAGGGAGCTGCGCTTGCCGATGAGGGCCAGGTACTTGCGAAAACGCCTGGCCTTCTTGTTGCGCTGGCGCCCGCCGATGAGCAGGCCCACCCCCAGGGAGAGCAGACCCATGATGGGTGCGGCACTCGTCAGTGCGACCCAGATGCCACCGTCTGCCAGCATGGCAGGAATGGCGAAGATGGCGACCAGACCGAAGATGGCGACCAGACCGAAGATGGAGGTAAGGATGGTCCCCCACACCGTCATGGCTCTGCCCCGGTTGGGCTCCACGGGATGGGCCTGGCGGGGCACCCCCTGCATCCCGGGGGCGGCGGACGCCCCCCCCCGCTCCGGCTGATAACGGTATTCCGTCTGGCGCCGGGACCCCGCGCCGCCCTGGGGGGCGGAGGCCTGCCCGGAGGTTTGGCCAGGGGTCTGCCCGGCGGGCCGCTGAGGCTGCGCCTGGTTCCCGCCCTGGCGGCGGATATCGTAGGGGTGCTGGGAGCGCTGTGCAAAATTGTACCACTGTCCCCCCGCCAGCTTGCGCCAGAGCAGGAAGAGACCCAGCGGCCAGGCAGCGACAAGCGCCACCACCACAATGAGCCAGGAGATGAGGTCGCCGTTGCCCCCGCTCCCTCCGGTGTTGTGATAGTGATATTCATACGCCATGGGGCGTGCCTCCTAAAAGAAAAGTCGGGCCCACCGGGCCTTGCTCCTATCGTACCATATCATATGGAAAAACAAATTGATTTTTTCTTTGGAACGCATTAAAATTTTCGGTTCCGGGCCCCGGATGGGTGGCGATCTTCTTGCTACCCGGTGAAAATTATGATACATCGAAAAGACGGGAATGTAAAGAGGGGGGCTTGCACCGCCCCATGTAACCATTCTGTCATTGCATTTTTCAGCCAATCCTATATAATGTAGATCAAAGTGATATCAGGCGCTATAGATCAGGCGCTATTTAGTTGGAGTTGATTACATGGCTGAGGGAGACCAAACCAAGGGCAAGCGGACTCTGCCTGACCGGAAGATTCCCCTGGGGGGTAAAATTGCGATCATCGCTGCCGCCGTGTTGGTTGCGGCGGCGGTGGGGGGGTATTTGGGCCTGTGTGCCTATGTCAGCGGCGGAGACACCATTTTGCCCAATGTGACGGCGAGCGGGGTGGAGTTGGGCGGCCTGAGCCAAGGCGAGGCCAAGGAGAAGCTGGAACGGGAGGGTGCCGCCCGCTTCACGGGGCAGACCGTGTCCTTCTCCTACCCCGGCGGAACGGCTCAGGTCCAGGGCACCGGCATAGAGATCGACACCGCCACCGTGGCCACGGCGGCCTACCGGCAGGGTCGGGAAAAGGGCTTCCTGGGCGGCGGCGCCGCCTACCTGGGGGCTATGCTGGGCGGTGCGGAGATCGATGCCCCCATCCGCTTCTCCCCCGAGGGGGAGAAGGAGCTGGCCAGCTTGGTGGCCTCCATCGAGGACCACCTGACCCAGAAGGTGGAGCAGACCAGCTATCAGGTGAAGGGCAATGCTCTGGTTCTGGTCAAGGGGGTCTCGGGTATGACCATCGAGACCGGTAGCATTAAGGACGACCTGCTCTCCGCCTTCCGGGCCGGTGAGACAGAGGGGGAGGCATTCCAGGTAGAACCCCAGATTACCGCCCCTGACCAGCCCGATTTTAACGCAATCTACGCCGACGTCAAGGTGGAGGAGGCCGACGCCTACCTGGACAAGGCCACCAAGGAGGTTGTCCCCTCGGTCACCGGGGTCAGCTTTGACATCCCCACCGCCCAGGCCCTGCTGGAGCGGACGGAGGAGGGGGCGGTCTGCCAGGTCCCCCTCACCAAGAGTGAGCCCGGCATGACCACTGAGAAGCTGACTGCCAACCTCTTCAAGGACGTGCTGGGCAGGACCAGCACCCTGGCCAAGGGGGTGTCGGCGCGGCTATTTAACATCAGGCACGCTGCCAGCTTTGTCAACGATACCATCCTTCTCCCCGGAGAGGTCTTCTCCTATAACAACACCTGCGAGCCCTATTCCACCAGCAACGGCTACAAGAACGCAGGCACCTACCAAAACGGAAAGTCGGTCGACGCGGTGGCGGGCGGCATCTGCCAGCTCTCCTCCACCCTCTACTGGGCCACGCTCGAGGCCAATCTGGAGACGGTGACACGCAGGGCCCACAGCTTTGACACCGGCTACCTCCCCATCGTAGGAACCGACGCCACCGTCTTTTCCGGATCGCCCGACTTCCAGTTCAAAAACGACACCGAATACCCTGTCAAGCTGGAGGCGTACATGGACAGCAAGAACAACCTCCATGTAATCATCCGGGGCACCAGCAACGGAATCCACGGTGAGCCCTTCAATAAGGTCCTCTCCACAGTGGAGCCGGGCGTCAAGTATGAGCCCAACAGCAGCGTCCCCCAGGGTTCAGCGCCCCAGCCCGACCCGGAGCGGTACTCCAGAGGAGGCATCACAGTGGAGGTCTATCTCCGCCTGGTGGACGAGAGCGGCAACACGGTGGAGACCAAATTTCTCCACAAGGACCGCTATGCCATGCGGGATGCCCACTACTTCTATCACCCCGCCGACGCCGCCCTCTGGGGCATCGACGCCAACGGCAGAAAGACCCTGACCCCCGTGACTCCCACCCCCTCCCCCAGTCCATCACCCAGCCCAGTGGTGCCGGTGGACCCGATTCCCACGCCCAGCCCAAGCGTCGACCCCTCATCCAGCCCCGAGGTACCGGTGGGCCCGGTGCTCCCGGAGGTTCCTGTTACCCCGCCCCCCGTGGAGACCCCGCCCCCCTGGATCCCCACCGGAGAGTGAATACAAAATCTTTTAAGCCGCCCCGCGAAGCGGGGCGGCTTTTGTTTATTAGGAGGATTTGCTATCATGTTTCAAGGCTTTAGTGAGGAGACCATCGACTTTCTGTGGGGCATTCGCTTCAACAATGAGAAGCCCTGGTTCGAAGGTCATAAGGGAATTTATCTGCGCACCCTGTACGAGCCTATGAAGGCCCTCTCCCGTCAGGTGTATGGGGCGGTAGCCCAGGCCAACCAGGACCTGGAGCTCATTGCCCGGGTCTCGCGCATCTACCGGGATGCCCGGCGGCTCCACGGGCAGGGGCCCTACAAGGACCATCTCTGGTGCTCCATGGAACGGCCCACCGAAGCGTGGACGGCCCAGCCCACCTTCTGGTTTGAGCTGGGCCCCGAGGGGTATGGCTGGGGGCTGGGGTACTATATGCCAAAACCGCTGACCATGGCCAAATTCAGGGCAAGGCTGGAGCAGAGCCCCGCCCCCTTTGAGAAGCTGGCCAGGGGGGTGGCCCGGCAGAGTACCTTCGTCCTGGAGGGGGAGGCGTATAAAAAACCAAAGGGGAGTCTCTCCCCCCTGCTGGACCCCTGGTACAACAAGCGCTCGTTCAGCCTGGTGGCACAGGGCCCGGCCAGCGAGACCTTCCACCCCGCGTTCGCGCAGACGCTGGTGGACGGCTACCAGAGCCTGATGCCCCTCTACCGCTACCTGGTCACCCTGGACGGGGACCGGGACCCCAGAGAAAATCAGCCCTCCCCTAGGTGACGTCTTTCGTAGGCCCATCCTGGGCCACCAGGTCCCGACTTGCACGGAGGGCGGTCATACGCTCTACCATGACACACATCCCCCCCAGAAAGAGGAGGAGGAAGGGGGCGAAGAAACCGATTCCCACCTGCTGGGCCAGGATACCAAAGAGGGGCGGGACCAGGGAGCTGCCCACATAGGCGAAGGCCATCTGCATTCCCATCATGGATTGGGATTGCGCCCTGCCGAAATTCTCCGGGGTCTGATGAATCAGGCTGGGGTAGATGGGGGCGCACCCCAGACCCACCAGCAGGAGGCCCGCCATGGCGACCCCCGCCCCCAGGGGGAGCAGGAGGAGGGAGAGCCCCAGCCCGATGACGACCATGCCACCCCGGATCATCCCAGTGTCCCCAAAGCGGTCGGTGATAAAGCCGGATAGGAGCCGCCCCAGGGTGATGCCCAGGTAGAAGAGGGAGGCCCGGGAGGCTGCCAGCTCCGGGGACAGGCCCCGGTGAATGGCCAGGAAGCTGCTGGCCCAGAGGCCGGCGCTGCTCTCCAGCGCGCAGTAACACAAAAAGGCCACCAGGGCCGCCTTGGCCCCCGGCAGGGCCAGCGCGCGCCCCACACCCAGGGGCTGCTCCTGTTGGGCGGCTTCGCTCTTCTTTCCATGCCAGAGGGGGAGAGAGAGGAAGAGCCCCGCCGTCAGCACCGCCTGGAGCAGGCCGATGGAGCCGTACCCCGCGGTCCAGCCTATGCCCCGGGTTAGGCAGAGTCCCATCACATAGGGCCCCGCCGTAGCCCCCACGCCCCAGAAGCAGTGCAGCCAGCTCATATGGCGGGACTGGTAGTGGAGGGCCACGTAGTTATTGAGCACGGCGTCCACGCTCCCGGCCCCCAGACCGTAGGGTACTGCCCAGAGACAGAGCTGGAGAAAGGAGCCCGCGCGGGAGAAGCCAAACAGGGCCGCCGCCGTCATGGCCACACTGAGGGCGGTGACCGTCCCCGCACCCAGGCGGCGGGAGAGTCGGCCGCTGAGCAGGCTGGAGAGGATGGTCCCCAGGGAGATGATCATGCTGACAATGCCAGCCCAGGAGAGCTGGGCCCCCAGGCCTTGGTACATGGCGGGCCAGGCCGCCCCCAGCAGGGCATCGGGCAGGCCCAGGCTGATAAAGGCCAGGTAGATGATGGCAAGCAGGAGATGGGCCATGGAAAAACCTCCAGGGTGTTCAAAGTTTCAAAAACAGGCTTAACTTATTTTTCCGATTGTTTCAACGCAAGAAAACCCACCGCGGCGGCATACTACGCTTGAAGAGAAGCGAAAGGGCGGTGGGGGCGGATGAGGCAGCGATGGAAGCGGACAGGGGCGGCGCTTTTTGCGGCCGCCCTTCTTTTGGCTCAGGGAATGCCTGCTTTTTTCCGGGGGCAAAGCCCCGCCGTACAGGCCGACGCAGGCGGGCCGGGGCTGGAGGATGCGACGCCCCACCCGGAGTCCGTGCCCGGTGGAACCAAGCTCATCGCCCTTACCTTTGACGACGGACCCCGCCGTTCCACCACCACCCGACTGTTGGATGGGCTGTCCCAGCGGGGGGTGAGGGCCACCTTCTTCCTAATCGGAAAGAATGTGGAGGTCAACCGGGATCTGGTCAAGCGCATGGAGCGTGAGGGGCACCAGGTGGGCATCCATTCCTATGACCACCAGCGGAGCCTGGCCGGACTCAACCAGGCCGACTTTGCCGCCCAGGTGGAGCGGAGCCGGGACCTGCTCAGTGAAATTTTGGGCCACAGTAATTTTGCCCTGCGGCCCCCCTATGGACAGAGCGACGCGGGGGTACAGAAATGGGCGGGGGGCCCCATCATCCTCTGGTCCATCGACCCGGAGGACTGGGGGGACCAGAACGTGGACCGGGAGGTCAAGCGCATCATCCAGAACGCCAAGGACGGGGATATCATTCTCATGCACGACATTTTTGACGCCACGGTGGAGGCTGCTCTGCAGGTGGTGGACCGCCTTCACGCAGAGGGCTTCTACTTTGTCACTGTGGACGAGCTCTTCGACCAAAAGCATCTCCCCCTGGAGGAGGGGGAGATCTATAGGAGAGCGGAGAACTGAGCGCTGTGTACCGGACCAAAGCTACCCTCCGGGTATGGGGAAAACACAGGAAGGGCAGGCCTACCGGGCAGTCACAAGCTCCCGGGCCGCCTTGGCGCAGTGGAAGAAAATCCTGTTGTCGTGATACAGATAGCTCAGCGGCACCGCGTAGGGATAGCCGTCGTCTCCGGACAGGGCCAGCACCCCGGAACTTCCGCGGCGCAGGACCTGAAGGCTCTCCTCTTGGGAGAGGAGCTGATTTTTTCGGCGCAATTCTCGAAACATACGGTATCTACCCTTCTATGCCCGCCACCCGTTGTGCGTGGCGGCCACCCTCGAATGCGGTATTCAGGAAGGCGTCTACGATATGCTCGGCCTCGAAGGGGCCGGTAAAGCCGCCGGCCAGAGCCAGCATATTTGCGTTGTTGTGGGCGCGGGTAAGCTGTGCCGAGAGCAGGTCTCGGCACAGGGCGCAGCGGATGCCGGGGACCTTGTTGGCCGCAATGGAGATACCAATGCCGGTGGTACAGATGACAATGCCCCGTTCGCACGCGCCGGAGGCCACCGCCTGAGCAGCCGCCCGGGCGTACTCGGGGTAGTTGCAGCTTGCGGTGGTATAGGTGCCGTAGTCCTGGTAGGGGATGCACTTGGACTCCAGATAGGTCATGATGTGGCGCTTGAGCTCGTAGCCGCCGTGGTCGCTGCCTAACGCAATCATTTTCTTCGCTCCTTACAGCTTGATTTGTATGGGCCTGCGCTTTTCATAGGTGGTGACATAGCGGAAGCCCTCGCTCCGCAGAAGTTCGTAGGCCTCCCGGATGCCGCTGCCGATGCTGGAGGCCACATGGGCATCCGAGCCCACCGTGATGAGCTCCCCGCCACAGTCCCGATAGGCCTGCAGGACGCTCCGCCAGGGCTCGATGGTGCGGCCGGCCCAGGTGTTAAGCTCCATGCCCCGGCCCCGCTCCACCGCACGCCGCAGGAGGGTGCGGATGACCTCCATATACCGGGAGAGGTCCACATTCTGCCCGTCCCGGAGGCACATATACCGCAAGGGGTAAATGATGTGGCCCAGCACGTCATAGCAGTCGGCCTCCACCAAGGCCTTCATGCAGGAGAAATAGTCGTCCAGCACCTGGTAGCAGAGGGCGGGGCTGGAGTAGTTAATATAATAGAGATCTCCCGCACCCGCCGCCAGGGACTGGTTGTGGAGGGAGCCAATG
>RRZT011402735.1_pt1 | contig 13581 bp, 14 predicted proteins | sample 2165551 | NCBI WGS metagenome assembly RRZT01 (sample SAMN10456910, study PRJNA506462) | wastewater metagenome | biome: wastewater; feature: sludge; material: wastewater sludge; isolation source: wastewater sludge with Escherichia coli K12::gfp cells carrying plasmid... | place: USA: Moscow, Idaho... | reverse complement strand
TCTGCGTGGTGCCGCGCAGCGCCTGCGCCTCGGCCGACGGGGCGGCCTTGGCAGCCGGGGCAGCCGGGGCGGCGGCCGGGGCGGGTGTAACTGGCGCGGCGGGAGCCGCCTTGGCCTGCTCTGCGGCGTCGATGACGTCCTGCTTGCGGATGCGACCACCGACGCCGGTGCCCTTGAGCGAGGTCAGGTCGACGCCGTGCTCCTTGGCCAGCTTGCGCACCAGCGGCGTCACGTAGGTGCCGTCGCCGGAGGCCTCGGCTGCGCGACGCGCGACCGCGTCCTCAACCGCGGAGGAGTGGGCCTTCGGCTCGGCCGCGGGGGCCGGGGAAGGAGCGGACTGGGCCGCGGCCTTCGCGACGGGGGTGGTCTCGGGAGCGGCGGCGGGCGCGGGCGCGGGCTCCGGCTCCGGCTTGGGTGCGGGGGCCTGCTCGGGTGCCGGCTCAGCGGCGACCTCGGGCTCGGGCTCGGGGGTGGGAGCTGCCTCCTCAGCGGCGGCCGCGTCGCCGATGACGGCGAGCACTGCGCCGACCTCGGCGACGTCGTCCTCCTTGAACCGGACCTCGAGGAGGGTGCCTGCGGCGGGGGAGGGGATCTCGGTGTCGACCTTGTCGGTGGAGACCTCGAGCAGCGGCTCGTCGGCCTCGACCGTGTCGCCCACCTCCTTGAGCCAGCGGGAGATGGTGCCCTCGGTGACCGACTCGCCGAGCGCGGGCAGCGTCACCTCGACACCCGAGGAGGCTGCGGCACCGGTGGGAGCGTCCTGCTTCGGGGCCTCGGCCTGCGGATCCGCGGCCTCTTCGGCCTGGTGCTGCGGGGCAGGCTTCACCTTGGCCTCGGAGGCGTCGGAGGCCTCGTCGGCCGCGGCCTCTTCAGCCTCGGTTGCGACCTCGGTGGGGGCTGCAGCGCCGCCGGACTCGTCCGCGTCGCCGATGACGGCGAGCACGGCGCCGACCTCGGCCACGTCGTCCTCATTGAACCGGATCTCGAGCAGGGTGCCCGCTGCCGGGCTGGGAATCTCGGTGTCGACCTTGTCGGTTGAGACCTCGAGCAAGGGCTCGTCGGCCTCGACAGTGTCTCCGACCGCCTTCAACCAGCGGGAAATGGTGCCCTCCGTGACGGATTCGCCCAGTGCCGGGAGGGTGACTTCGGTTGACATGTGAGTATTGCTCCTTCGCTGACCACTTGAATGTGGCCCAGCCTATAGGTGAATCAGCGGTGCATGTGCAGCGGGCGTCCCGCCAGGGCCCAGTTCGCCTCCGCGATCGCCTCGCTGAGGCTCGGATGCGGGTGCACGATCGAGGAGAGGTCCTCCGGGGCGGCCTGCCAGCCGACGAGGAGCGCGCCCTCGGAGATCAGTTCGGAGACGTCGTCTCCGATCAGGTGCACGCCGACGATCTCGCCGCCCGGCCTGCGGATCAGCCGGACCACGCCGGACTCGCGCCCACCGGCGCCCTTCAGGATCTGTGCCCTCCCGTTGCCGGTGAGGTGGTAGTCGACGACCTCGGCGTCCGGGCCGGCCTGTTCCGCGGTCAGCCCGACCGAGGCGAGCTGTGGGGAGGAATAGGTCACCCTCGCGATGTCGCTGTCCCTCGGCAGCTCGGTGGCGTTGGAGGGGCGTCCCCGCAGTTGCGCGACGCGCTCGGCGATGTGGAGGCCGTGGGCGTAGCCGCGGTGCGCGAGCTGTGGCCCAGCGACCAGGTCGCCCGCCGCGTAGACGCCGCGGGCCGCGGTCTGCAGGTTGGCGTCGACCACGACGTGCCCGCCCGCGCTCACCGAGACCCCGGCCGCCTCGAGCCCGAGCCCCTCGGTGACGGGCCTTCGCCCGACGGCGACGAGCAGCAGGTCGGCGCTGACCTCCTCGTCTCCGATCGTCACGGCCACCCCGTCCTCGCGTGCCTCCGCCGCCGTGACGGTGCTGCCGAGCAGCACCGTGACGCCGCGCCGCGACAGTTCCTTCGCGAGGATCCTCGAATGCCCAGGCTCCTCCGCTGGGAGCAGCCGGTCGGTGGCCTCGACGAGGGTCACCTCGACGCCGAGGTCGGCCCACATGGAGGCGAACTCGACGCCGATCACCCCGCCGCCCAGGACCACCGCCCTGCTGGGGAGGTCCTCCAGTCGCAGCGCCTCCTCGCTCGTGATGATCCTGTGGCCGTCGACGGGCAGGCCGAGCGTGATCGGGGCAGCCCCCGTGGCGAGCACCACGGCCTTAGCCCGGTGCACGATCGCCCCGGTCGCGATGCCGGGGCCGCGGCCGTCGTCTGGAACGAGGGAGCCACGCTCGGCGATCACCGTGATCCCGCGCGATGCGATCAGCGAGCCGAGGCCACGGTGCAGGCCGGCGACCGTCGCGTCCGCATAGTCGCGCACCCCCTTGGCGTCGACTCCGGTGAGTTCGGCACCGATCCCGAACGATCCCGCCTTCGCGACGGTGCGCCTGACCTTCGCGGCCTGCAGCCAGGCCTTGGTGGGGATGCAGCCGCGGTGCAGGCACGTGCCGCCGAGGGGGGAGTCGTCGACGAGGGCAACCGACAGGCCGAGCTGGGCGGCGCGCAGGGCGCAGGCGTAGCCGGCAGAACCGGCGCCGAGGATGGCGACGTCGAAGGTGCTGGTCATGGGTCAAGTCTCGCACCCACCGGCAGCGGGTGCGGCCCGTGGACCAGCAGGCAGGACGCGAAAGCCGCCCCAACTTGAGCGTTTGCCCGTCGCCACCTGATGAGACGACACGCCGAGGCTGGTCAAATGGTCCCGGTTGTTGTTACCGTGACCGCGGATCAACCAAACCACCCAGGGAGAACAATGACCATCCTCAAGAAGCTGGGCGCTGTTGCTGGTGCCTCGGCCCTCGTCGGAGCGGGCCTCGTCGCCTTCGGCGGCTCCGCCGCCCAGGCAGCTGAGTTCAGCGCCAATTTTGACGCCTCGTACTACCTTCCGGGCGACACCGCCACCCTGAACCTTGCCGACTGCGCGGCCGGCAACACCCTGCGCGTCGCCGTCGGCGACGCGGCGCCGACGGAGAGCGTCGTTCCGGAAAGCGGCGTCATCGCACCGGTGATCTTCGAGATCCCCGAGGACGTCGCGGGCGAGCTCCGCGCCAGGGCTCAGTGCATCGCTGCAGACGACGACACGACCGAGGTCACCGCCGAGGCGTACATCCTGGACCAGACCCTCGAGGCAAACCCGGCCAGCTTCCCGTCGGGCACCCCGACCGAGATCACCGCCGGCGAGTTCCTCCCCGGCTCGGACGTCACGCTGCGCGTCAACACCCAGGGCGACGACGCCGAGACCGTCTGGTCAACCTCGATGGGCGTCGCGGGCGACGACATGCTCGTCGTCAAGTCCGTCACCTTCCCGACCAGCCTCCCGTGCGCCGTCTACGACGTGCACGTGAGCTCCCAGGGCGCTGAGGTCGACAACTCCGTGGTCGCCGAGCTGCGTCTCTGCGGCGCGACCTCCTCGCCGTCGCCTTCGGCCTCGGCCTCGGCCTCGGCCACCCCGACCGTCACCCCCTCGGCCACCCCGACGAAGAAGCCGACCAAGCCGGGTCTCCCGAGCACCGGCGCCTGATCTGAGCTGACTCAGTCGCACGAAGCCCCCGTCCCGGGTCTGGGACGGGGGCTTCGTCGTTGTCCGGCCTCAGATCGTCATGGCTTGGGCCGATCCCTCATAATGGGCGCGTGGGGTGGTTCGGGCGCAGGAAGAAGCAGGCACAGCTGGCCAGGGAGGCCGAGCTGGTGCCAGACGCCGTGCGCGACCACCTCAATGACTTCGTCGGCACCCGCCGCGGCGTCGAGGCGTGGGTGGAGCAGCCGACGTCGTTCAACCCGCCGTCGATCCTGCTCGTCGCAGCCGACGGAGAGTCGACCCGTCGCGGCCTGCCCAGCGCCGACTACGGCTACCAGTTCGCCGCCGAGCACAACCTGCCGTGCTACGACGCAGGCGTGGTCCCGTACCCGCGCAGGATGCGCGAATACGGGCTCCGCGCCAAGCGTGCAGCCAAGGGCGATCAGGCCGCGTCGGCCAACTGACCCGCCAGCGCGATCAGCGTGCGCACACCCATGCCGGTGCCGCCCTTCGGCACGTACCCGTAGGCCTCGTCGACGTTCTCCGCCGGTCCGGCGATGTCCAGGTGCGCCCAGGCAACACCCTCCGGGACGAACCGCTCGAGGAACGCGCCCGCGACGAGCGCGCCACCCCAGCGCTGGCCGGAGCCCGAGCGCATGTCTGCGACGGTGGACTTGATCAGAGCGCGGGTGTGGTCGGTCAGCGGAAGCTCCCAGAAGTCCTCGCCCGCTGCCTCGGCGGCGTCGAGCAGCAGGTCCGAGGTCGTCCCACCGTTGGTGATCAGGCCGGCGGTGCGCATGCCGAGGCCGACCATGCAGGCCCCCGTGAGGGTCGCCACGTCGACGATCAGGTCGGGACGGTCCTGGCCTGCGCGCGCGATCGCATCGGCCATGACGAGGCGCCCCTCGGCGTCGGTGTTGTAGTTCTCGACGCTCTGGCCGTCGAACATGGTCAGCACGTCGCTGGCGCGGTACGAGCTGCCGGAGGGGAGGTTCTCGGCGAGCGAGGCGTAGGCGGTGACCTTGACCTTGAGGCCGAGGTCGGCGATGCCGCGGATCGCGGAGATCACGGCGGCGGCGCCCGACATGTCGTACTTCATGCCTGCCATCTGGCCCGCTGGCTTGATGTCGAGGCCGCCCGAGTCGAAGGTGATGCCCTTGCCGACCAGCGCCAGGTGGCGCGTCGCGCCGCGCGGCGCGTAGCTGAGCCGCACGAGGCGGGGCTTGCGGGTCGAGCCGCCACCGACGGCGAGGATGCCGCCGTAGCCGCCCTTCTCGAGGGCCTTCTCGTCGAGGATCTCCACCGAGATCTTCGCGTCCTTCACGTAGCCGCGGGCGGCCTCGGCGAAGCTCTCCGGGTACAGCAGGTTCGGGGGAGTGTTGCCCCAGTCGCGCGCCTGGCAAACGGCCGCCGCGTTCGCCTGGGCGGAGGCGAGGGCGTCCTTCTGCAGGCCGGTGACAGACGAGGCCACGAGCGTCACGTCGGTGACCGCCTGAGGCTGCGCCTCTCCGGTGACCTTCTCGACGCGGTAGGCGCCGAGCAGCGCGCCCTCGGCGGTGGCCTGGACGAGTTCTGGATCGGTGACCTCGAGAGAGACGGCCACCTCCCAGCCGTCCGCGCCCTCCATCGCGGCGATGCTGCGCAGGGCGTTGCCGGTGGCGCGACGCAGGCGCTCGGGCGTGACGTCGGCGTCCTCGAGGCCGACCACCACGAGGCGGCTGCCTTCCAGTGCCGGGAGCACCGTGACCGAGTCGGCGGAGGCGGAGGCGCCGAGCGCGGTGGCCATCGCCATCACGCCGCGCCCGTAGGCCGACTCGTACTTCTTATCCAGGTCGGCGCCGACGCCGACCGCAGCGGTCTCGCCGCCGTTGATCGTCGCGAGGCCCACGACGATCGCGTCGGCGGACTTCGGCATGGACTTGCTGAGGCTCAGGTGTGCAATGTCTCTACTCACCCGTTCAGCCTATCGGTATCTCCCGCGGACGGATTTGCCTGAGCGCCTCGGGGCACTACGTTGGCCCGCATGAGGAAACGCATCGGACTGTGGGGGTTCATCGTCGCCGGGCTCGCCATCGCCGTGTGGGGAACGGTGTCGTGGGCCAGTCCGTCGACCTCGTGTCGTGGGGTGGAGATGAGCCCGGGGGACGTGTGCGAGTACTCGAGCCTGACCAACGTGCACGGCGGGAAGGTGCAGCGCTACGAGGACAGGATCGACATCGCCCGCGAGCAGGCGCCCTTCGCCGTCGCCGCCGGGGTGGGGCTGATGGCCTTCGGACTGGTGCTCGTCGCCCAGGAGCGTCGCGGTAAGGTGCCTACGGCGTCAGAGGCATAGGCCCGTAGACGAGCCGGTCCTCCTCGAACAGGCTCACCTCCGCCACGCCCCTGTTGAGCAGATCGGTGTAGAACAGGCCGAGCCATTCCTCCGCCGAGCCCTGATCGTCGAAGTCGTGCATGAGGTCGGCCGATTCCAACTCCTGCACGGAGAAGGAGCCGGTCTGCGGAACCCAGCGGTAGCTCATCAGATCGGATCCCCGCGCTTGATCCGCGGACCCGGCTGACGGAAGCGGCGGATCATGATCGAGCGGCTGAACATGTACATCGGGAGGCCCTTGAGCGAGGCCTTCGGGTAGCGCTGCTGCAGCACCTTCTTCAGCCCCCGCCACATGATGACGGCCTGGATCACGCCGACGGCGATCAGGACCCAGACGCTGAGCACGATGTAGCTGGAGAGCGCGACGTTCGACATGGTGGCCATGGAGGCGGCCATCACGAGGATCATGGCGGGGAAGAGGAACTCGTTGACCGTCCAGCGGGTGTCGACGTAGTCGCGGGTGAGCTGACGCTCGGGGGAGTTCTCCACCTTGTCCATGGCCTCGAGGCGCTGCTGCTGGCGGGCCTTCGAGGCCGCCTTGCGCTGCTGCTTCGGGGTGAGCGTGGGGTGGAGGCGCTCCATCCGGTCGGCCTCCGCCTGTCGGCGCGACCTCGTCGGTCCGGCCTTGCGGGCCACCTGGATCTTGCCGGATCCGGTCGTCTCGGAGGTCGTCTCGACGGCGACCTCTGGCTGGCTTGCCTTCGCCTCCCGCGCGGCCTTCTTCTCGGCGGCCTTCTGGCCCCTGGGGGTCAGGGTGGCGATCTGATCGCTGGAGGCGCCGGCCTCCTTGCGCTCATACGGACGGAAAAGTCCCACGGTGCACGGTTCCTTACGAGTTCGGGTGGTTCCCAGACATCCTACCCTGTGGGTGCCCGGGGCGATTCAGGGCTCGTTCGGGGGAGGTAAAGACCCCGGTTCGCCCACGTGCGCGCTAACGTTGATGCCGACACCGCACGTTCCTGGAAGGACACCTCAGTGGCAAGCATCTTTGAACGCATCGCTCTGGTCTTCCGATCGAAGGCGAACAAGGCCCTCGACAAGTATGAAGATCCCCGAGAGACGCTCGACTACTCGTACCAGAAGCAGCTCGAACTGCTGCAGAACGTGCGGCGTGGCGTCGCAGACGTCGCCACCAGCCGTAAGCGGGTGGAACTGCAGGCGAGCAAGCTCAACTCCGAGGTTGAGCGGCTGCAGAACGCGGCGCAGCGCGCCCTCGAGTCCAACCGCGAGGACCTCGCCCGCGAGGCCCTGACCCGCAAGTCCGGCCTCCAGGGTCAGCTCGACGACCTGCAGACGCAGCACGCCGCACTGCAGGCGGAGGAGGAGAAGCTGGTTCGCGCCAGCTCCCGCCTCCAGGCGAAGGTCGACGCCTTCCGCACCCGCAAGGAGACCATCAAGGCCAGCTACTCGGCCGCCGAGGCGCAGACCCGGATCAACGAGGCCTTCACCGGCATCTCCGAGGAGATGAGCGACGTCGGCCTCGCGATCCAGCGCGCAGAGGACAAGACCCTGCAGCTGCAGGCCCGCGCCTCCGCCGTCGACGAGCTGCTCGCCTCCGGCGCGCTCGACGACCCGACCGGCACCGTGAAGGACGACATCACGCGCGAGCTCGACGCCCTCGCCTCCGACAGCTCCGTGGAGAACGAGCTGGCGGCGATGAAGGCTCAGCTGACCGGTGGCTCCGCAGCCGCCCGCCCTGAGCTCCAGGCCGGTTCCGCCGCCCCGGCGCAGCCGGCACAGCCGGTGCAGACCGCCCAGCAGGTGCCTGACCAGGCGGCCAGCGCCGACGAGTGGCCGCAGGAGAACAAGTCATGATTGTGCGCATCATGGGCCAGGGCCAGTGGGTCCTGGAACCTGAGCACCTGATCGAGCTGAACGAGCTCGACCGGGCGCTTGAGGAACGCGTCGCCGCCGGCGATGAGCCCGGCATGATCGAGGCCCTCACCGCGCTCGGTGACGGCGTCCGACGACTCGGCGTCGAGGTCCCCGAGGACATGCTCGCGGAGTCAGACCTCGTGCTTCCCGACGTCGACGTGTCGCTGGAGGAGGTCCGTGAACTGCTCAAGTCGACGAGCGAGTACTACGGGCTGATTCCCGACGCCGACGGAGAGCTCACCGAGGGCGACGAGGAGTCCGCCAGCCTGTGAGAGTGGTTGTCGCCTCGGACGCGGTAGCAGGGCTCACCCCCGCCGCCGCGTCCGAGCAGATCGCGCGCGCCTTCGCGGAGCGCGGTGTCGCTGTCGCCGTGGTGCCACTTGCCGCCACGGGGCAGGGCCTCCGCGAGGGCGTCGCCGCCTGTTGTCCCTCAGCGGTCTTCGCCGCCCCCACCACCACCGCGGAACTGGCCGAAGCCCTCGCCTCTGGAGCCGACCAACTGGTCATCGATCTTTCCGGGCTGAGCGTCGACGACCTCGGCCGCTCGCTCTTCGACGCGGACCCCGCCGGCTCGCTCGCAGAGTTGCGCCGCTCCTGGGTCGGACGCGACCTGACCGCACTCGTCCCAGAGGATGAGGTCGAGCGCCCGCTCACCGGCCTTTCGGGTCACGCCTCGACCGCGCTGCGCGCCGAGGGTGCCGACCTGAACGCGATCCTGCTCGCCGACGCGCAGGCCGAGCGCTGGGCCGCCGAGCTCGGCGTCGAGCCCTCGCGGGGCTCCGGTGCCGCGAGGGGGCTCGGCCTGATCCTCGCGTCGATCGGCGGGCAGGTCACCGACCCCCTGACCTTCCTCGCCGCCCGCTTCGACCTCGCCGCGACCATGGCGCGCGCCGACCTGGTGGTCACCGGCGCGGAGTCACTCGACTTCCACGCCCTCGGAGGACCGGTCGTCAAGCGGGTCGCGCAGTTGGCAGGCGCCGCGCTCAGGCCGGGGATCGCCGTCGTCGGACGCAACTTCGTGTCGTCGCGCGAGCTGCGGCTCGGCGGCTTCGAGACGGCCTACCCGCTCGTCCCCGCCGCGAGCACTCAGGACGCGACGCCGGAGCGCCTCGCGGAGGTCGCGGAGCAGGTCGCCTCGACCTGGCAGTGGTGAGGTTCGCTCTCAGCCGACGTCCCGGCTGGGGAAACGCCCGAGGTCGGCGTAGACTCGTCGAAGATTTCTCAGAACCCGCGAATTACGGAGCACACAGTGACCGATACCCAGACCACTCCCGGCGTGCAGCTCTCTGACGTCGCCGTCGAGAAGGTGCGTTCCCTCCTGGAGGCCGAGGGTCGCGACGACCTCTCGCTCCGCATCGCCGTGCAGCCCGGTGGCTGCTCCGGCCTGCGCTACCAGCTCTACTTCGACGACCGCTCGCTCGACGGCGACGTCGTCACCGACTACAACGGCGTCAGCGTCGTCACGGACAAGATGAGCGCTCCCTACCTCGGAGGGGCCTCCATCGACTTCATGGACTCGATCGAGAAGCAGGGCTTCACCATCGACAACCCGAACGCCCAGGGCTCCTGCGCGTGTGGAGATTCCTTCCACTGAGGCGGAGCCGCCGAATCATACGCCACCCCGGTCGGAGACAGTCCGCCGGGGTGGTCTTTTTACGTTAAGGTGGCTGGAGCAGTGCTGTCCGCACGATTCCGCGCGAATCTGCGGGCGATGAATCGTCCTATCTGGAAGGGCTTGTAGTGAGTCGCAATCCTGCGCCACCACGTCGGCGTAAGACCCGGGCCGGTCTGCTCGTCGCTGCCCCGTTGATGCTCGTCTTCCTGACGGCATGCTCGGAGCAGTGGTCACGACTCGGACTCCCCGTCGCCGCAAGTGAAGAGGCTCCCAACGTCGGCAATCTCTGGATCGGCGCATGGGTCGCCTGCTTTGTCGTCGGCGCGCTGGTCTGGGGTCTGATCGGCTGGGCCGTGATCCGTTACCGCCGCAAGGACGGCGACGCCCCGGCACCGCGCCAGACCACCTACCACCTGCCGCTCGAGCTGCTCTACACGCTGGTGCCGTTCCTGATCATCGGCGTGCTGTTCTTCTACACGGTCAAGGCGCAGGACGCCATGATCGAGCAGACCGAGGAGCCTGAGGTCACGATCAACGTGATCGGACAGAAGTGGTCCTGGACGTTCAACTACATGGAGGCCGACAACCCGGCCATCGGCACCGACGCGCACACCGTCGGCACCGTCGAGGCGCTGCCCGACCTCTACCTGCCCGTGAACAAGACGGTCCGGTTCAACCTCGAATCGGCAGATGTCATCCACTCGTTCTGGGTCCCGTCGTTCTACTTCAAGCGCGACGTGATCCCCGGCCACCCCAACTCGTTCGACGTGACCCCGAACCGCATCGGCACCTACGACGGTAAATGCGCCGAGCTCTGCGGTGAGAAGCACGCCGCCATGCTCTTCAAGCTCCACATCGTCTCCGAGGAGGAGTACGCGGAGAAGGTGAAGGAGATCGCCGCCAACGGTGGCGAGGGCGAGCTCGAACTGGCCGAAGCCATGCAGGCGGTCCTCCCGACCGCAGCCCCGGAGGAGCACAAGTGATGAGCAGCGCAACGATCGCGGGTCGCACGACCCAGGTGTCCGAGTCGACGGCCACCTCCGTCCATGTCGGACCCGGCGCGAAGGCCATGAAGTACCTGACCACCACCGATCACAAGGTGATCGGCAACATGTACTTCGTCACGGCGTTCGTCTTCTTCGGCATCGGCGGCCTGCTCGCGCTCGGCATCCGTGCCGAGCTGGCTAGCCCCGGCATGCAGTTCATGAACTTCGAGACGTTCAACCAGTTCTTCACCATGCACGGCACGATCATGCTGCTGATGTTCGCGACGCCGATGTTCTCGGGCTTCGCCAACGCGATCCTTCCGCTGCAGCTCGGCGCCCCTGACGTGGCGTTCCCGCGGCTCAACGCCTTCTCCTACTGGCTGTACCTGTTCGGCTCCGTGATGGCCTGCGCGGGCTTCGCCAGCCCGAACGGTGCCGCGAGCTTCGGCTGGTTCGCCTACGCGCCCCTGTCTAACTCGATCCACTCCCCGGGCGTCGGCCACGACCTGTGGATCATGGGCCTGTACCTGCTCGGCCTCTCGTCGATCCTCGGCGCGGTGAACTTCATCACGACCATCATCACGATGCGTGCTCCCGGCCTGACCATGTTCCGGATGCCGATCTTCTCCTGGAACATCCTCGTCGCCTCGCTGATGATCCTGATCTGCTTCCCCGTGCTCGCCGCCGGCCTGCTCGTGCTCGAGGCAGACCGCGTGCTCGGCAGCCACGTGCTGGATCCCGCCTCGGGTGGCGCCATCCTCTGGCAGCACCTGTTCTGGTTCTTCGGCCACCCTGAGGTCTACGTCATCGCCCTACCGTTCTTCGGCATCATCACCGAGGTGCTGAGCGCGTTCAGCCGCAAGCCGGTGTTCGGCTACTACGGCCTCGTCTTCGCCACCCTCGCCATCGGCGCCCTCTCCATCTCGGTGTGGGCACACCACATGTTCGTCACCGGAGCGGTGAACCTGCCGTTCTTCTCCTTCATGACGTTCATGATCGCCGTGCCGACGGGTGTGAAGTACTTCAACTGGATCGGCACGATCTGGCGAGGTTCGTTGACGCTGAACACGTCGATGACGTTCGCCATCGGCTTCCTCACCACGTTCCTGTTCGGTGGCCTCACCGGCATCATCCTCGCCTCCCCGGCGCTGGACTTCCCGGTCTCCGACACCTACTTCGTGGTGGCGCACTTCCACTACGTGCTGTTCGGCACCGTCGTGTTCGCGATGTTCGCGGGCTTCTACTACTGGTGGCCGAAGTTCACCGGCAAGATGCTGAACGAGACGTGGGGCAAGGTGCACTTCTGGACGATCTTCGTCGGGTTCCACACCACCTTCCTGGTGCAGCACTGGCTCGGCGTCGCCGGCATGCAGCGCCGCATCGCCGACTACGGCGAGTGGGAGGGCTTCACGCTGCTGAACCAGGTCTCCACCTTCGGTGCGTTCCTGCTCGGCGTCAGCATGATCCCCTTCCTGTGGAACGTGTGGATCACCCGCAAGTCGCCGAAGGTCACCGTCAACGACCCGTGGGGTTGGGGACGTTCGCTCGAGTGGGCGACCTCCTGCCCGCCGCCGCGGCACAACTTCGACTCGCTCCCGCGGGTCCGTTCCAACAGCCCGGCGCTCGACCAGGCGCGACCCGAGCTGGCAAACCTCGATCATGACGTGGACCCGGGCGAACTGCTCAACCGCGATCCCGACGCTCAGGAAGGAGCCACCAAGTGAAGGCCGAGAAGTGGGTTTTCGGGTTCATCTTCATCTTCTTCCTGATCGTCACCCCGGTCTACTACTTCATGTCCAAGGAGATCGCCGGCACCTTCGTGCTCGGGTTCACCGGTCTCCTCGGCGGCATGATCGCCGGCTACCTCGCGCTCACGGCGCGTAGCTTCGATCCCCGCCCGGAGGACCGGCGCGATGCCGAGGTCGTGGAGGCAGCGGGCACGGTCGGCTTCTTCGCCCCGAAGAGCATGTGGCCCTTCTGGACCGCGCTGACCCTCACCGTGATCTTCCTCGGCCCCGCACTGCATCAGGCCTGGATCTCGCTGGTCGGCATCGGCATCGGGATCTGGTCCTGCTCCGGCTGGGTCCTCGAGTTCTACCGAGGCGACTACAAGCACTGAGCCAGCAAGACGAGAAGAAGCCCACCCCGCTCCGGGGTGGGCTTCCTCGTCGAGGCCGGTCGCTCAGCTCGCCTTGCTGAACGCCTGCTTCAGCGCCATGACCGAGTTGGTCTGCATCAGGCCGCGGCGGTAGATCCGCACCCCGAGCCAGATGGCGACGACCATGAAGGCGACGGAGACGGCAAGCGCGAGCAGCGCTTCGGGCCAGCCTGCCTCGCCGCTCAGCAGTCGGCCAGGCATCATGACCGTCGAGGCGATCGGGACATAGGACAGGATCTCGGCGACGGTGCCACGGGCAAGCAGGCCTGCGAAGTAGACCATCATGACGATCATGGTCAGCGGGGTGGTGGTCTGGCTGAGGTCCTGCACCCGCGTGGCCATCGCGCCCGCGCCCGCCCACAGGCAGGCCAGGGAGGCGAAGCCGACCAGGAAGAACAGAATGAACCAGCCGGCCACAGGGGCGATCAGGGCGATCAGTTCCCGGTAGTCGCTGAACGACAGCGCGACCAGCGCCGCGCACACGATCAGGACGACTTGGCCGAGCGCCATCAGGGTGTTGCCGACCACCTTGCCGACCAGCAGCGAGCGGATCGGCACAGCGGCCGCGAGGATCTCGACGATACGGGACTCCTTCTCGGTGACCACGCTCTGGGCGATCTGCATGCCGTAGGTCACGGCCGCCAGCATGAACAGGATCGAGAAGGCGAAGGTGGCCACGAACACCGCCATGGCGCCGGACTCGTCGCCGTCGAGCGGCGCAACAGCCACGGTGGTGTCCCGCAGGATCGACGCCGCATCCACGCCGGCCTGCGTGGCGTTCTGCTCGATCTGGAAGGTGCGCACCGCCTCGTCGAGGTCGGGCGTGTCCAGCATGTCCTTGACCGCGACCTTCCAGCCTTCACCCTCGGTGTAGGTGAGGGAGGCCTCGGCGTCGCCGTCGCGGACCGACTGCTCGAGCTGGTCGGATGCCACCTCGACGGCCTCGACGTTTCCGCCGCCTGCCTTTGCCTGGGCGATCACGGCGGCCCCCTGATCGGAGTCGACGGCGATGCGT
>RRZT012979853.1_pt1 | contig 13583 bp, 10 predicted proteins | sample 2165551 | NCBI WGS metagenome assembly RRZT01 (sample SAMN10456910, study PRJNA506462) | wastewater metagenome | biome: wastewater; feature: sludge; material: wastewater sludge; isolation source: wastewater sludge with Escherichia coli K12::gfp cells carrying plasmid... | place: USA: Moscow, Idaho... | reverse complement strand
TAAAGCTGAATGCCGAGCAGAAGGAGCTGTTTCGCCAGCTCGCGCGCACCTTTGGCGATGGGCCGCCGGAGCAACCAAAGGGTTTTTTTGACCGCATTTTCGGCAGCTAGCTGATGCGAACACCAAGAAACCGAGTTTCTTACAGAAACTCGGTTTTTAGCCTATGGTGAGGACTAATGTCAAACCAGGAAATACTCGAAATCTCTGTCGAGTGCGACACCGAAGCGGCCGAAGCAGTCAGCGAGCTGTTTAATCGCTATAACGGTGGGGACTATGACGATGACAGCGAGGCCGGCGAGGCCTCGGGCGGCGGGGCAGTGGTCGAGTCCATCGGCTTTGACGACTGGGGCAAGCCCATTGACGGCCAATTCCGGATGTGGGTCAAGACGTACGTAAAACCTGGTGCGCGTGGCGATCAGATCCGCCGGCAGATCGAGGAAGGGCTCTGGCGCTTGAGCCTGCTCTACCCTATCCCTGAACCGCAGATCCGCACGCTGCGTGAAGAAGACTGGGCGCATGCCTGGAAGAAATTCTACAAGCCGCTGCGGGTGGGGCGGCGCGTGATCCTCAAGCCTAGCTGGGAAGAGTTTACTTCCCAGCCGGATGACATTGTGGTCGAACTGGACCCAGGCATGGCATTCGGCACGGGGCTGCACCCCACCACACGCCTCTGCATAGCCGCGCTCGAGGACATTATACAAGCTGACGACAGCGTTCTGGACCTGGGCACAGGCTCGGGGGTGCTGGCGATCGTAGCGCACAAGCTGGGGGCAACGCGCATCCTGGCAGCGGACATCGACCCAATTGCCGTAGAGGTCACGCAGGAGAATGCGGAGCGCAACGGTGTGCCCACCGGTGCCGGAGGCGTGCTCGATGTGCAGTTGGGCAGCGTGCCCCAAGGCATGGCAGGGCAGTTCCGCGTCATCGTGGCCAATATTCTAGCCGAAGTCCTGGCCAAGCTGTTTGATGCCGAATACGGCTATCCGCCACTGGCAGAGCCGCTGGCGCCAGGCGGCGTGATGGTGCTGTCCGGTATCATCGACTTTCGTGCCGACATCGTGGAAGAGGCGGCGCAGCGACACGGCATGGCTGTTGTCGAGCGCTTGCAGGAAGGCGATTGGGTGACGCTGATCGTACGCCAGGCGTAGCCAGTGCATCGCTTTTTTGTTGATGTACCGCTGGCTGCAGGTGCCACGTTGCAGGTGGATGCCTTGGCGCAGCAGTTGGGGCAAGTGCTGCGCATGCAGGTGGGCGACGAAATTGTGCTGCTGGACGGCAGCGGCCAGGAGTTTCACAGCCGCATTGCACGCCTGGAGCGCCGTGCGGCTGCAGTGGAGGTGTTGGCAGCCCAGCCATGCCTGGCTGAACCGCGGCAGATCTTAACCCTCTATCAATGCAGCCTCAAGGGGGATAAGTTCGAGTGGGTGCTGCAGAAAGGCACGGAACTGGGCGTCAGCCGCTTTGTGCCGGTGATTAGCGAACGCAGCATCGTACGCCCGGCTGCGGCCCTGCTCGGTAAATATCCGCGTTGGCAGACGATCGTGCGCGAGGCGGCAGAACAATGCGGCCGGGCGCGTGTGCCGCAGATTGGGCAGCCGAGTACATGGCAAGAAGTGGTTACCGAAGCAGATGGGCTTTGTCTGCTTCCCTGGGAAACAGCGCAGGGAGGACCGGCTTTGTACGCTACCCTGCAAGATAAATCGCCAATCCACGACAGTATCTCAATTTTAATTGGACCCGAAGGCGGCATCACCGACCAGGAGGCGCGCCTGGCCTCCGCTCACGGTTGGCTGATTGTGAGCCTCGGACCGCGCATCTTGCGCGCTGAGACGGCTGCATTGGCCGCAGTGGCGCTGTGGGCGGGCATTGCAGATACACAAAGTTAAAGTACATGCCCCGAACCATCACTGGACCCGGGAACACCGCCGGCCAACTTGACGGCGTTGACAAGCAGGGATATAATGCACTATGAAAATTATAGTGGGTTGCTCAACTGAGGAGAGATTGCGATGAGCACTGTGCATACAAACGGCCATGTCGACGGCGCCGGCCACGTGGTCGAGAACGTCATTATTATTGGCAGCGGGCCGGCCGGTTTTACGGCGGGGCTGTATGCCGCACGCGCCAATTTGAGCCCGCTGTTGATCACAGGCAACGATTACGGCGGCCAGGTCAGCATCACCTACGACATCGAGAACTATCCCGGTTTTCCGGAAAGCCTGAGCGGCCCGGAGCTTGTGGAGAAGTTTAAGGCCCAGGCGGAGAAGTTCGGTACCCGCGTCGAATTTGACTATGTAGCGGAGATCGAGGTCGACCGCCATCCGTTTGTTGAGCGTACCACCAACGGCGCCGAGTACTACGCCAAGTCGCTCATTATCTCGACGGGTGCCCGGCCGCGCTACCTTGAGGTGCCCGGCGAAAAGGAATACACCGGCAAAGGTATTTCATACTGCGCCACCTGCGACGGCTTCTTCTTCCGGGGCAAGGACGTGCTGGTGGTTGGTGGCGGCGACAGCGCCGCTGAAGAAGCGATTTTCTTGACCCGCTATGCGTCACGAGTGCGTATCCTGCACCGCCGTGACAAGCTGCGCGCCTCCAAGATCTTGCAGGAACGCGTTTTCAGCAACGAGAAGATCGAGATGGTGTGGAACACCGTCATTACCGAGATCGAAGGTGAAAATGGCCACGTCACCGGCGTGCGCACGGAGGACACCGTCACCGGCGCAGTGGGGCGCCTGGCAACCGACGGCGTCTTTATCTTCGTCGGCCACCTGCCCAACAACGACCTGTTTCCGGGCAAGCTGGAGATGGACGAAGACGGCCACCTGATAACCGATCGCAAATACCGCACGAATGTGCCCGGCGTGTTTGCGGCCGGGGAGATCCAGGACAAGGTGTTCAAGCAAGTAGCGACCAGCGTCGGCCAGGGATGCGCTGCGGCCATGTCGGCGACTCGCTTCCTGGAAGAGTTGGAAGCTGGCCATGTAATCGTGCTGGGTGAAGATCCGCGCGAAGGGGTATGCGTTACCGCATAGGTAGATGCCCTCTTGAACTCAGTTCGGTACGCAATTAAGCGCCGGGCGGCTTTGCAGTCGCCCGGCGCTTGGCTTTATCCTAGCTTGAATGGGCATCAGTACATCTGAATCCAGCAGGGAAGCCGCACCAGAAGCCGCACCAGAACCCACTTTGGCAACAGCGGTAGAATCCACTGGGGATTCCGGTTCGCCGGGCCTGGCACGCTCGGCGAGCGTGTTGGCTGCCGGCAATCTTGTCAGCCGTGTCCTTGGGCTCGTGCGCGAGATGCTCATCGCCGCGTTCTTTGGCGCCTCGGGGCAGGTGAGCGCCTATCGTGTAGCGGCACAGGTGCCGATCCTGATCTACGACTTCCTGATTGGGGGCATGCTGAGCGCGGCGTTGGTGCCAGTCTTGAGCGACTATGCACGACGTGGCAAAGCGGAGTTCGCCCAGGTTGTCAGCGCGCTGGCCACGATTTTTGCCCTGGTGCTTGCCCTCCTGGTGCTGCTGCTCGAGCTGGCAGCGCCGCAGCTGGCCTGGCTGCTGGCGGGCGGCTTTGCCACGCAGGATCCCGGCCTGCTTCAATTCACGGCCCAGCTCATTCGCCTGGTTTCGCCCATGGTCTGGCTGCTCAGCATGGGCGGGGTGACCGCCGCCGTGCTGTATGCGCTGCAGCGTTTCACCGTCCCTGCCTTTGCGACGGCGATCTTCAACCTGGGTGTCGTCGTCGCCGTCCCACTGCTGGCGCCGTCGTTCGGCATTTATAGCCTCGTGGTGGGCCTGCTGCTGGGCAGCGCTGCCCAACTGGCGATGATGGCAGTCGAGATCCGGCGCAGCGGGATACGCGTGCGGCCGACGCCGAATTGGCGGCATCCTGCCCTGCGCCGCATCCTGTGGCTGTACCTGCCGATCGCGGCAGGATTGGTCGTCAGCCTCTTCCAGGTCGGCCTCGACCGGCGGCTGGCGAGCGGCACCGGCGAGTCCAGTATTGCCTGGATGGCCAATGCCACGACCCTGCAGCAGATGCCGTTGGGTCTGATCAGCGTGGCGATTTCGCTGGCGGCGCTCCCACGTCTCAGCCAGTATTATGCAGCAGGCGACGAAAACAGCTACCGCACGACGCTGGCGCGTGGGCTGCGCATGCTTTGGCTGCTGATTGCCCCGTCGGCCGCCCTGCTGTGGCTCCTGGGCACACCGATCACGCGCGTTCTCTTTCAGCGCGGTGCCTTTACGGCCCAGGACACCGTGCAGGTGGTGGCCGCGCTCAACATCTATCTCATCGGCATGCTCTTCGCGGCACTGGACTATCCACTCAACTTCGCCTTCTATGCGCGCAACAACACACTGCTGCCGGCGCTCGTGGGTGTGGCAAGTGTGGCGGTGTACACCGTCGTGGCGCTGACACTGGTGCAGCCGCTTGGCTACCTGGGGCTGGTGTGGGCCGACACGGCCAAGCAGGCCAGCCACCTGGCCATCATGGCATTCCTGCTGTGGCGGCGCGTTGGACGCCTGGGTGCCGGCACGCTGCGCGGTTTGGTGGAGGTGGCTTTGGCAACCGGGCTGCTGTTCATAATCGCTTGGGGGGTGGTACAACTGCTGGGCGGCGTGCTGCCGCCTACCCTGCTGGGCGCCCTTGTGTTGATCGCTGCCGCTGCCGGGGCCGGTGTGGCAGCCTATGCCGCATTTCTCCTCTGGCGCGGACAGGCCGAGATCAAGAGCATTTTTGATCGCATTGCGGCGCGTTAGCCTGCCGATATAAACATAGACGCAAAGATAGAACGCTGAAAGGACACGCAGGTGGCACGCGATTTCACGATCTCCAACCACCGGCGTATAATCAGGTGTCGTGTCATTTGACGTTTTTTGGCAGTCCGCAGCTGCGTCCGACGTGTCGAGGAGATTTTGTAATGACCACTAGCCGCCAATCCGGCCGCAAAAACAAGAACGTGACGCCCATGGCGTCGAAGAGTCAGAGCAAGCCGGCCGGCGCCGCAAAGACCACGACTGGCCAGCCGCCAGTACCCGAGCAGGTTACACCAACGGGTGCCTATTACTGGACGCACGACTACGATTATGTCAAGGGCGATCTACGCAAGCTGCTTATCGTGTCGGTGATTCTTTTTGCACTGATCATCATCGCCGGGTTCTTTATCTAGGCGTATAGTGCGCAAGGGACGTGCGATGCCGATCAGGCACAGCACGCGCTAACAGAGGAACAACCACGGGGTAGGTCTGCCGATCGGCGGATTTGCCCCGTTTTTTATTGGGTCAGAGATGCAGCAGGATGGGAGCGCACGCGATCGCCGGCCGGTGTAAACAGCACAGCCAAGGCTGCGTGGATAAGCCAACAGAGCCAGAAATTGCGTGTAAAGAGAAAGACGACCGTCGTAACGACGAGAATGGACGTCTTGACGAGACGCAGGCGGCCGTTCTCCTGCAGCAGGAGCACGAGCGGCAGCGCCAGGAGCGCGGCGCCCCAAACCGCCAGGTAGAGGGGCGCAACGCGAGTCTGCGGCGCCGCCAAGGCAATTTCCCACAGCGCAGCGCGTAAGAAACACCAAAACCATTCTTCGGCCCCCGCCAGCCCGATCCACAGCATGCGCTGCGACCCGCTGCCTCCGGGGCTCGATTCCGCACGCGGGAGGGCGAACAACCACGCCAGCACCGCCAGTATCCCGATGACCAACAGCAGACCCGCCCCGACCTGAAACGTGGTGCGCCAGTCGATCCAGTAGATGCCCATCAGGCGCGGTGAGACGGCGCCCACAAGGAGTGCGAGATAGGGAATCAAGAACCAGTAGGCCGGCGCAAGCCAGGCTCGCCATGGCGAGGGCACGTAGTGGCGTGCAACAACCAGAACGATGGCGGTCACGAAAGCAATGACAAGCCAGAAACCAGGTTCGGAAAAACTGGCAAATGACGACATGGCGCCATTGTAGCACGGGTGTTATCAAGCCGTTTCTATTGCTTGTGCGTTGGCGGGAGATGATGTATCATTGCCCTAGTTTGTAGTATTCGGCCGGTTGACTGCACTGCAGCCGCCGGATTCCCAGTCCACGCAATTTTATTAAAACCGCTGACCTATTCCTGAGGAGACTGCGTATGCAGGCGAAACGCAAGCTTTTGCCGATCCTCCTGGTGCTGATTGCCGCTGCCCTGATTGTTACTGCCTGCGGCGGCGGGGCAGCCGGCCAGGAAAAGACCTGGTTCAACCTGCCGGCCGCACCGCTCGACGTCAATCCTGACGGCACGGTGAGCCTGTATGGGATCGGGCTTCCTGTAGGTGCTGTCGTGCCGGCCACGCTGGTGCAGCAGTTGCAGAGTGCCGACGTGCAGCAGCTCCAAGTCCGTATTGGCGCAAACGGCATCGTCATCTACAGCAATGGCCAGGAGCTGCCGTTCATCAGTTGGAACAGCGAAAGCGCCAAGAACCTGGGAGCGGCGTTGAGCGCTGCCGGGATCACCCAGATGGACATGAATCAACTGCGCACGGTGGGGTTGGGGTTGAACCTCAAGTTCCCACCGGCACAGGGCCAGCCGGTGCTCGACGTGCCTCGCTGGCGCGGCGAGACGGCACCGCCGGCAGCCGCAGCAGCAACAGGCGAGCCGATCAGCCTCGGCATGAGCTTTGACGCCGAGGGCAACCCGTCGGCGCTGGGCATGTCGCCCGAAGCCCTGGCGGCAATCGCCGGGGGCGCTCTGCCAAAGCTGGACCCGGGCACGCTGCAGATGCTAAGCACGATGGGCTTGAACAAGCTGCAGATTTCCACCACCCCCACTGCCATCACGATCATGGCCAACGACAACCAGCCATTCCCAAGCCTGGCATACGATGCGGCCTCGCTGCAGCGGCTGGTAGATCTTGCCAAACCAATGCTGCAAAGCACGCCCGATACGCTGGCGACGATTGAGCAGGTAGCTGCAATACTGCCGAATCAGAATTTGAACCTGACGGTTGGCTTCAACGGCACGCCGGTTGAAACCAAGCTGTCGGACCTGCCGGTCGGTATCTCGGATAGTGGCAATATCACCTTTGGCGGTATGGCCATCCCAGGTGCAGCCATTCCGGCAGCCACGCTGGATCAGCTCAAGAGTGCGGGCATACAGAGCATAGGGATCGCCGCTACCGATGGTGGCATCCTGTTGGCCGCCAACGGGCAGACGCTGCCGAAGATTACCTACACGGATCAGGGCCTGAACACGCTCGCCAATCTGGCAGGCGCTGCAGCCGGTGTATCACCGCAGATGATTACGGGCGGCCTGCAGGCCGTGACTGCCGCAGGGCTGTCGACCAGTGTCGCCCTGCCGGGCGGACAGGCGGCGCCAGCCCCAACGGAGCCGACCTTTGCTGCGCCCGATCTCGGCGACGTCCCGACGCCGACGCTGCGCGTAGCGGCAACGGTGAAGGACGGCCAGATCACGTCGGTTGGTGGGCTGTCGGCCGAGCAGTTGGCGGCCCTGGGTGTTGCGCTGCCGACGCTGCCGGCCAACGTGACCGATGCGCTGAACGGTCTGGGCGCCAAGCAGATCGACATCGTGACCGAGCCGAACAAGCTGCGCGTCACGGCGGACGGCGCCGATGTCCTGGGGATGGAATACGATCAGGCATCGCTCAAGGCGGCCTGGGACCTGGCTAAGCCGCAGCTGGCAGACGGCCCGCTGGCAGATCCCGGTCTGCAAAAGCTGATCGAAGAGCAGTTCCTGCCGCTGCTGCCGGGAACAGACCTGAAGATCGCCATCACGCTGGAGTAGGACGGCGCAGGCTTTACCGGCACCAACATAGTGAAGTCACACGTGGAACGCTCTTCTGCTGCGTTCCACGTGTTGCTTTTTTCAGGTCCTCGTCATGTGCGGTTTTGGCATAGTATGGGAGGAAGAACGATGAGCGAAGCTAGCGAACAACCAATCAAGATGTGCGTCGACCGCGTATTGCCACCCGAAATGACCGACCAGGCACAACTGGCCGCCATAATGGAAAACCCCGCCAACCTTGCCAGCCCCGAAGAAATGAACCAGCCGCCCCAGGCGCGGGCAATCGCGCTGCTCAAGAAGAAGCTGTGGAAGGCTGGGCGCACGCTGCACGTACGTTTCCTGGACGGCGACCCCAAGGTGAAGGCCAAAGTTGCGGCCGTGGCGCAGGAGTGGAGCAAGTACGCCAACCTCCACTTTGCGTTTGACGACGTGCCAAACGCCGAAATCAGGATTTCCTTCCTCCAACCGGGATCCTGGTCCTACATCGGCACCGACTGCCTGATGATCCCGCCTAACCAGCCGACGATGAACTATGGCTGGCTGACGCCCACTACGCCCGACGACGAGTACTCGCGCGTGGTGCTGCACGAGTTCGGCCATGCCATCGGCTGCATCCACGAGCATCAGAACCCACTCAAGGGTATTCCATGGAACGTGCCGGCCGTTCTGCGCTATTACGAGGGACCGCCCAATAACTGGTCGGAGGCACAGGTGCGCGAGAACCTGCTCAAGAAGTACGATGTGTCCGAAATCAACGGGACCGACTTCGACAAGTTCTCGATCATGCTGTATCCAGTACAGAAGGAACTGACGCTTGGCGGCTTCGAGGTGCCCTGGAGCAACAAGGCACTGTCCGACCAGGACAAGTCTTATATCGCCAAGATGTATCCACCTGCCGGTTGAAGTATGGAGGGCTCCTGCCATGCCTGACAACACAACACGGGTTGAGGAACTGCGCCGCCAGGTCTATGACTTGCAGCAGGTCGTGCATGGCATGGAGCGGCAGTTGGCCGACGCCGGCGACCCCGCGGCGGCGCAAGCACTTGTAGATAAGCTGGCGGCGGCGCAGGCCAAGGCTGGCGCCGCCGAGCAAGAACTGGCGGAAGCAAAAAAGCAGGTGGGGAGCACTGCCGAGACTCTCGTCGGCAGCGGCGAGGTGACACGCACCCGCAGTCTGGCCACGACAGGGCTTGGCGTCGTCGTCGAGCCGATGATGGCCAGTGTCCCGACGGCGTTTTATCACCTGCTGGATCCCGAAGAACATCCGCTCGTTAAATGCACGGTGACTACGACGGCTGCATTCAAACGGGTGCGCATCACCTCGTACCTCGAAGGCTATTCCGCCCAGGCTGTAGACACAATCGAGGTGCGGCGCAACCAGGCACCCCCTCCGGTTGTCATGCAGCAGCCGACGCTGTTCCTGGAGAAGGTGCGCACGATTAACGAGCTGACGCGTGCCAGCCTTAACGTGCTTGCAGAGGACCTCGACACGGGCAAGATAGAGGTACACAAGAGCATGCCGATCTGGCTGCTGGCGCGTACTACGGCGCCCTTGGCGACATATGATCCCACCAGCGGCGAATGGAAAGACATGTCGCGCTACTTGGGGGCCTTTGTCACGCCAAACCATCCGAGTGTCATGACGTTCTTGCGTGATGTTGCAGAGCAGCACGCAGGGTCGCGCCTGGTAGGCTACCAGGACAATGCCGACGTAGACGCACAGGTAAAGGCCGTGTTTGACGCACTCAAGAGTGTCGCCAAAATCGTATACATCAATTCGGTGAACACGTTTAACCCGAATACGGGCGAGCGGAGTCAGCGGCTGCGGCTGCCCCGAGAGAGCCTTGGCGACAGGCAAGCCAACTGTGTAGACGGTACCGTGTTATTCGCCTCGATTCTGGAGGCACTGTCACTCAACCCGGCGATCGTCGTGCTGCCCTCCCATGTGATCGTTGGCTGGGAGACTGCCCCCGAAAGCAACAAGTGGCGCTACCTGGACACAACGAAATTGGATAACCGGACGTTTCAAGAGGCGTCGCAGTTTGGCACTACCTTGGCCGAGGTAATGGAGAAGCAGCGTGCAGCTACAGGCAATGAGCGCTGGTTCTACCGCTGGTCAATGCGCGAGCTGCGCGGGACACAAGGCATCTATCCGGCCGAATAGCTGCGTTTGCACCGGCTGATCAGAAGCGCCAACGCCAGGGCATTCCATGCCGCCAGGTCTGGCAGCAGGAAAAAGGCGTCCATCTGCGCATGGGCACCAGCAGCAAGCAGTGCGGCGGCGAGTCCGACGCCGATCCAATCGATCGACACAGGCAGTGTACGTGACCCAGTGCGATGCCGCTCCACTGCGGCTGCAAAACACTGTGTCACGTACGCCGCCACGAACCACAACAGTACTCCCAACCAGGCAAAGCCAAGCAGGCCCCAGGTAGTAGCGACCTCCAACCAGATATTGTGCGGGTGAAGCTGGTTTGGCTCGACGCTGGCGCCCGGCAGCAGATAGGCTGGATAGGTCCAAAAGAAGCCGCCTGGGCCTACACCTACCAGCAAATGGTCGCGCCACATGCGCAGGGATGCGGCCCAAAGATCGAAGCGCAGGTTGAGTGTCTGCTGATTCAGCAGGCGATCCCACAGCAGCAGGATAGCAGCCGCGCCCGCAAGACCCACGCCTAACAGCAGCCACCGCGTGATACGACGGGTCGCTAGCCAGGGCACGAGCCCAGGGCGCCGGCGCGCGGCGGCCCACGCAAGGACAAGCAGCCCCGCAGGCAACCCTAACAGCAGCGCGCCGCGCGAACCGGTCAAGACCAGCGCCAGCAGGACGAACGCGGTCGCCACCCACAGCAGGATCCCGCCTAGCCGCTTCCACCTGTCAGCAGCGCCGGCTGCATAGAAGGCAGCAGCCAGACCAACACCGAGAAAGAAGGTCCGCAGCAGGTACAATGCCGTGTGATTGGGCGAAAAGTGCGGCCCAACCAGGCGGCGCACGCCATCTACATCCACAGTATGGCCGCCGAGCCAGGCGGCCAGGCCCCAGGCGGCAGCCAGTACGCCACCTGCGAAGAGCGCCAGCGCAATGAAATCGGCAAATTTACCTGCTCTCTCACCTATTGGTCTGTCGTCTAGGATGCGAAAAGAGAACCAAAGGGCAAGCGGAACAAGCACAAGATCGACCAGCCCGTGGCGATATGCCCCCCAATTCCAGACACGGGCGGCGGCGAGCAGGCTAATGGCCAGCAGGCCAAGGACGGCAGCATCGACGGGGGCGAACCAGCCGCGACGCCGCCATGCATGCCGGAGAACGGCGGGGAGCAGGCACGCAGTGGCTGCCGCGGCAGGAGGTATGGCAATCACGGCATCGACAAGGAACAGATCCTTATGTTGGAAGTAAAACGGCAGCAGGATGGCAGCCAGGGCCAGGCCAGCACGCGGCTGCGCCAGGCAGAGCAGCACCCAGAGCAGCCAGCACAAGCCAACCAGCGGCGGCCAAACGACAAAATAGTAGAGCAGCAGCAGGCATGCCCAGCCTGCCACCTGAAAAGGCCAGGGGAGCCGACACCACCCACCAAACCAATGCGTCCACGGCAGCAGGCGGGCGGCCGCCACGCTGCGCCACGCTGCGATGGCCAGGCCACCGGCGAGCAGCCCCGCCAACCACGGCCAGACTGGGGACACGGGCAGCACCCCACCGCGCAGAGCGAGCTGCGTTGAGTTCAGCCAGGCGCGCAGCGCCAGGAATAGGGGCGTTGGCGCGCCACTCATGTCGTACAGTGCAAAACCCCAGCGTGGATCCTGGGGCCGCGCAGCCGGGCGGTCGAGCGCCCAGCCGAGTGCTTCCAGCCAGGGCCACCGGCGCCAGGCCAGATCCCCTGCCGCCGCGGCGTACGTGGCCTGATTCTCAGGCGTGACCGCACCCCAGATACTGTTGGGCATACGGTTCCAGCCAAAGCGCACAGCCCACAGCGGCTTGTCGCCTAGACCCATCGCCGCCAGTGCGCGGCGGATCAACGCGGCCCGCTGAAAATTGAGCACCGGCAGCGCCTGGCGCGCGTAGCGTGGGGCATAGCCAAAACCAAAGGGCTCGATCGCCACTGCGTCAAAGGAGCCGGCGGCCCCCGCAGCGACCATGCGCTGCAAGTAGTACACCTCGTCGATGGCAGTATGGCCACGGTCAGCGGTAGGCGCCAGTGCAGCGGCAGCAATCACCGCGTCGGGGTCGGCAGCGCGAATGGCAGGCGCAACGGTTTTTAGCAGCTGCGCATAGGCGACCGGCTCAATCCAGCGGCTGCCCCAGTGCGGCGCGATGTTCGGCTCATCCCACACCTGGTAATAGCGAACCTGATCGGCATAGCGAGCGGCAAAGGCAGCGGCAAAGCGCGCCATGTCGTGGGGGTCGGCAGGCGGCGCCAGGGGGTTGTCCACCGGTATACGATCCTGCTCGGCTCGCGCCCAGCTCGGACTGCCGTCAAGGACTACCAACGGAATCAGGCCCTCACGCACCGCGGCGCCGATCCAGGCGTCGGCCTTGGCCCAGTCGTACATGCCAGGCTGGGGCTCCAGCGCAGCCCAATCCAGGCGCAGCCGCACCCAGTCAAAGCCTACACTACACAGGGCCGCCAAGGTTTCGGGGCGTTGGGAGCCGGAGACTGCTTGCGGATCGACGTTTATGCCGGCGAAAGGCAGGCCTGTTCCTGTCGTCTTGTCCGGCAGCAGCCAGCCCGCTTCTTGCAGCGAGCGCAGGAACAAGCCACCTGCCAGCAGCAGACCGCAGAGTATGCTGTAGAGCAATATGAGCCGCAGCAATGCCAATGCCTGGCGCTGCCAGCGGGGCGAACGAAGACGCGACACGGAGAGGCTCAACGAAGGGCAGAACTTCCCGGAGAATTGGCCTGCAGAAATGCAGTCAATCGCACCGCGTGGTCCCGCTCGGCACCGAGTGCGGCACGGCGCTGGATAAAGCAGCGTGCGCGTGCGGCTGTATCAGTCTCGGCAGCAACAAGGCCCAGCAGATCGCGGATGGCTTGGAGATGCTCCTGGCGGCGCGTCTCGACGCTGCGCAGTGCAGAGGGTACGGCCGACCGCTCAAACTGGGGTACGGCTGCCAGCCAGGCTTCGAACTCAACCAATTCCGCAAGCACAGCGTCAATCTCGGCGCCGGACAGCGCCGGTTTCACAGCCGAATAAGAGGCCGCCGGGGCCCGCAGGACAAACGGCCGGTCGGGCACGAAAATGCGGCCGTCGCCGGTATTGAGCCAGAGTACCGGCGTGCCGTAGGCAAAGGTGTCGGCGTCGTGGACGTAGAGCGCACTGCGCCCATAATTGACGGCCACGTCGACCTGTCCCGGACAGCGTCCCGCCACCAGTTGTTGATAGAATTGCTCACCAAAGGCGGCAGCAGAAGCGGCGCGGACGTCGTACTGCATGGCGATGACGGCGGGAACCCCCGTCTGCAGCAGTTGTGCGCCTAAACTTGCCAGCGGTGACGAGTCGACGGCATGCGCCGTAGAGCAGGCTGCCAGCAGCAGCAGCCGGAGTGAGTCGGCGCCGTCCAATGCCACACGTAGGGCCCCGGCCGGCACAAGCTGCGGCTCGTCTTCCTGCCACAGCACAATGCCGTCAGGCCGGCCATGGGTGACAATGTGCAGCACGTCCGGCTGGACCAGTTCAAGCTGCCGGCGGAGTTCCCCAATGCCGCAGCGGCCACCCAGCCGCACCAGCTGGATCCCGCCAATCTGCAGGAGAGCAAGCGATGCCTGCAGGCGTGGCCACTCGCCCTCGGCGTCTACGGCGCCGGTGGGGTCCTCGGGGATGAC
>RRZT010765415.1_pt1 | contig 13583 bp, 11 predicted proteins | sample 2165551 | NCBI WGS metagenome assembly RRZT01 (sample SAMN10456910, study PRJNA506462) | wastewater metagenome | biome: wastewater; feature: sludge; material: wastewater sludge; isolation source: wastewater sludge with Escherichia coli K12::gfp cells carrying plasmid... | place: USA: Moscow, Idaho... | reverse complement strand
TGGACTCGGATCCCTCGTAGCCGAGGCACCAGTCGGCGACACGTTGCAGCGTGGCCGAGTCCCTAGTGAGCCACCCGATGGTGTCAAAAGACTGCGAAAGAGGCAGCAGACCCTGGCGCGGCACCAGGCCGTGCGTCGTACGCAACCCCCAGAGCCCCTGGTAGGAGGCCGGGACCCGGATCGAACCGGCCGTATCCGTCGCCAGCCCGATTTCCGCTTGCCCAGTGGCGACGGCGGAGGCGGGACCGTTCGAGGAACCGCCCGGCAACGCACCGGGGACAGCGCCATTCGGAGGAGTACCGTAGTGCGGATTATCCCCAGCGATTGAGTAGGCGAACTCATCTGTACGGGCAATACCACGCAGGGATGCACCGCCATTGAGTAGGTCGGCAACGGCGGGAGCCGTGGTAGCCTCCGGCTTCGCCTCACTCAAATAGGTGGGATTACCCGCACCAATTCGACGCCCCTGAATTGCGAAAAGATCCTTGACTGCAACCGTGAGGCCACTGAGCGGGCCATCACCCTGCGGATGCCAGAACGGGTCCCCCACATTTCGCCACACCGAACGATCAAGGGGCTGAGCCCGAGGCGTCACATGCGCGAAAGTAATCAACCACTGGCCATCAGTTCTCTGCCACAGCTGAGTCTGAAGGCCGGTACCGCCAGAGGTGTATCGCGAAATAGAAACCAGCAGAGCAGCATCATCAGAAAGGGGGCGGTACTCAATCCGCTCGATGCTGCGTGGGGGAACTCCACCGCGTACGCTGCGGAACGCCGAGATCGCCTCATGCCCAACAAGCAGCCCTGAGGCATCGCCCCGCATGGTAGTGGGGGTATCCGCGAAGAAGGCATCGAGCACATCAAGATCGTCATCTAGGATCGCCTGCTCGTAACACCAGAAGGCAGCCAACAGATCGTCTGGGACTTCCGAAGAACCCCACACATCGCGCCGAGTACTCGCGCCACCGGGCTGAGAGCTGCGCTGAGAATTACACTGAGAATCAGAAACGTTCGTCATGGTTCACCGCCTTGAAGTCAGACTCACGGATGCACGCATGTACTCCACACACGATGTCAACCACTTGCGAAATATTGAAGTCGGTCGCTGCACTGAGGTAGGCGTATGCCAGATGCTCCTCAAGCCCCCAGCGCGCTTGAATGAGAGCAAGGGCCGAACGCACACAGGCGCGCATCGCCTCCCCCAAATCGGGATCAAGACCGGTTGGGACGAGGTAACCACCTGCTCGCACAAGCGGCCCATCCACCTGGCCAAACGAAGCAATCGCCTCATCATGCGGCACAACGTCGAAATGCAAGGTGGCGCGAAGTGAAGCTTCGAGAGCGGTGAGGGCCACTTCGCCGTCGCCCTGCGCAAAATGCGGGTCGCCCACGTAGGCGAGTGCGCCAGGAACCTGGACGGGTAGGTAGAGCACCGCCCCTTCAACCAGCAGTTTGATATCGATGTTGCCACCGTGGGCGCCCGGCGGTACGGAATGCGGCCGTTCATCGGAGTCGACGGCGACGCCCATCGTTCCGAGGAATGGGGCCAGCGGGAACTCGATGAGTCCGGGGCCGTCTTCGCGTGTTGGAAGCACCCCAACCAAGCCCTCGTCACGGGTTTCCACCGGGCAGAACACGCTGACGTTGCCCTCGCCCCGAGGGAGTTCTCCCGCCAAGGCGCCCTTTCCGTGACGGTTTGAGATGACGCCGTAAGGTACGCGGGGCAGCAGGCTCTCGACTGTGATTCGCAGCAGATCTCCAGGACGCGCACCCTCAACAAAGATAGGGCCGGTGATAACGTGTGGGCCGTCGTTCAGGGGATCATGTGATACCACGGCCGCGATGGACATCGCGTCAGTAAGGACCGAGTCTGCAGGGACGCCGTGGCTTGTGAAGTAAGCCAGCGGGTCAGCACCCTGTTCCTCCAAGATGCCTTCATGACTCACCGTATCGATCGTCACCGAGGTACCCGGCATGATCGTCAGCACTGGAGCATCCGTGCGGCAGGGCAACCTTCCCCACAGCACATTGGCCGGAGAGGCCGGGAGGTAAGTGCTCGAGGTGATCGGCCCTTCACCGCGTTGCAAAATCGTCATACCGTGTGTCACGAGATATTCTCCTCCACTGCTGAGGACCGGTCAGAGTCTGCCAACATACTAGAGGCTGGCGGAGGAAAAACCGGCTGCTGTCTAGCGGCCAGTAGCCGTCCCGCTGGAGGTTGACGCAGATGCGGTGCCTCACCAGCGCCACCGGATCGCGCATCAAAAACAGTCCGTCCCGCCAGCCAGGTCCGCATGATCCGACCAGTGAATGAGCGCCCATTATAGGCACTGATGGGGTTGCGGTGCAGGAGCGTATTTGCATCAACAATCTGCTGGTCAGAAGGGTCGAAAATAGTTAAATGGGCAGGTGCCCCCACAGTGATTGTTCCCACCGATTCGAGGCCAGAAACCGAATCCAAACCAGCAACTCTCGCTGGGCCTGTGGTATACAACGGAAGCACCGTGGAAAGTGGGATATTACGCTGCTGTGCCTCTGTCCACACAGCGGCGAGGCCCAGCTGAAGGCCGGAAATACCGCCCCATCCCAAGCCGAAATCACCATCACCCAGGCGCTTGAGTTCCACCGTGCTCGGGGAATGATCACTCACAATGGCGTCGATGGTGCCGTCACAAATACCCTCCCAGAGCAGGTCACGGTTTGAGGCCTCACGAATCGGCGGGCAGCACTTGAACTCGACAGCACCATCCGGAATCTCCTCGGCCACAATCGTGAGGTAATGCGGGCAGGTCTCAACGGTCAGCGGTAAGCCATCGGCCTTTGCAGTGCGAATTGCAGGAAGTGCACGCCCATCGCTGAGATGAAGAATATGCGTGCGACACCCCGTGAGACGCACTGCTTCAATAATCGTATCAATAGCCGACTGTTCACTTGCCGGAGGACGAGATTCCAGGAACCTGTTATACCCCTGGCCCAGGGCGCCATCGCCGCCGTCATCGCCAAAAAATGCCGGATCCTCGGCATGAATAATGATGCGCGAGCCCAGCGCCTCAATCTCTCGCATCGCGGCAACCAGTTGCTCGCGGTCAAGGTGACCGAACTCGTCAACGCCCGAGGGGGATAGGAAACACTTGAAGCCGAAGACTCCGCCCTCATGTACCGGGGCGAGCGAGCCAAGGTTCTCCGGCACCGCGCCACCCCAGAATCCGACGTCAATATGGGCGGAACGCGCCGCCGCCTCGCGTTTGATCTCCAGAGCTTCGCGCGTGGTGGTGGGCGGGATCGAGTTGAGGGGCATGTCGATGAACGTAGTGATACCACCCGCGGCCGCAGCCAGCGTGGCTGAATGGAACCCTTCCCATTCCGTGCGCCCAGGCTCGTTGACATGCACATGCGAATCCACGAGACCCGGAAGAAGCACCGCACCCTCATTGAGGTGAACAACAAATGGTGCGGTCGTTGAAGTGGGGGTTAAGGTGGTATCGCCGGACTCCAGTGCGGTGTCACCCGTCACAAGCGAAGTGATGACACCGTCGATGACGTCGACCCGAGCAGGCTGAAACTTCCCTCCCACCCAGGCGCGCGAGGCGTACAAGGTCATGTTGCGTTCAGGCATCTCGTTCCTTCCGACACATGCGAGTGGAACTCACAAGTCAAAGCTGCTGCCCAAACTATCTGCTCAACGTTTCACGTGGAACGCTCAAATATTTCGCGCATGTTACTCGCGGAATTTGCGTGAGGTAACACACGTGAAACGTCCGCAGCCTACTATCGGCCCATGGGTCTTGAAGAGTTCAATACAGCAGAGCCCGCTGCGGCAGCTGCCGTTGTACGCGTGTGGGCTGATATTCCTACGTGGGTTGGGCACATTGTTGACGGACGTCCATATGCCGATGTGGCGTCCGCGGCAGCTGCCGCGGCGGATGCGGCGGCAGAGTGGACTGGGGAAGATCTCGACGCAGCCTTGGCTCATCATCCCCGAATTGGTCAGAAGGTGTCGGGCCAGGGGCAGGAAGCCGCGGCATCTCGACGAGAACAGGCTTCTATGGGGGGCGCCTCCACGGAACTTACAGAGGCCATGGCGCAAGCCAATGCGGCCTACGAGGAACGCTTCGGGCGTATCTTCCTCATTCGGGCTGCCGGGCGCAGCCCCGAGGAGATGCTCGCGGAGGTTCGCCGCAGGCTCGAAAATGACGAGGTGCGTGAAGCGGCGGAGGCGGTCGAGCAACTGCGGCAGATTGCTCTGCTGCGGTTGCGGCAGGCGCTCGAAGATCCCAGCTGAGCTAGCCACATCTAATACATACGAAGCTGCGTAGGCTCGCGAGCGCGAGTAAGCAGGCGCGCCATAATTTAATGGCGGTGAGAGCGTTCTATCTGGATATATAGGCGGAGCAACCGCTCTCACCGCCACTCATGCACACGAACCGATGGGGTACGCGTTTGGAGGCAACGTTCACCTCGGCCATCAATCTTTGGCCATCTCAGAATGCCGTAGACAGCAGACAACCCTACCGAAGGAGCAACCATGACCAGTCACCTCACCACCCATATTCTCAATGCCGTGACCGGCACTCCCGCAGCGGCCGTCTCTGTGACACTCGCCTCTGCCAGCGGCGAGGTGGTCGCCAACGGCCTCACGGACGAGGACGGTCGCCTCGCACTCGGGCCCGAAACACTGTCATCCGGGAACTACACGCTCTCGTTCAATACTGGCGCCTACTTTGCCTCATCCGGCACCGAGGCGTTCTACCCTTCGGTGACGATCGCCTTTACTGTGGGCAACCTGCCGCATTACCACGTGCCGCTACTGCTCAGCCCTTTCGCCTACTCGACGTATCGCGGGAGCTGAACGAACGCGAGTCGCGGTATCGGTGGCACACAGCGCTTGCAGTACTCGCAGCGCTCGCAGCACCGGGAAATCAACTCATCTGACATACAAGAACGTATGCTTGAGTTCACGCAGGAAACAACCCCGAATTCTTCGGCTACTCTCCAGCTGAATTAAGGAGAGAGCAATGAGTGTCGTTAAGCAAACACCCTTGGAGAAATGGGCCGTCTTCTGGTTTGTGTTCACCGGTGTCAGTGCCTTGATCGGGGTGGGAATGCTCTGGATCGCCCCTCGTCAACTCGGAATGACACCCCTACTCGACCTCATGCAGAAGAATCTTCCCTTCGCTGAGGTGTTCTTCAAGAACTTCGCATGGCCGGGCTTCTTCTTGCTTCTGTTCATTGGCATCCCCCATCTGGCCGGAATCGCCTTGGCCTCTCATCGCGCGGATATCATCGCATGGTGGCTCATCGGGAGCGGAGCGATCCTGATTGGTTGGACTGCGCTACAGATCTTTGTCGCCTTCGGTCCAAACCCACTTTCCTTCATATACATGCTCATCGGTTTCACAGAGTTGACACTCGGAGTTCTCTTGGTTCGAGCCCAGGCGCACAACAGGCAGAGCTGAGGTAGAAGGGAACTCTCCCGACACCAAAAAGTATTCTGGAAAACGTTCGACCCACCTCCCGCCTCGGAGCAGTGACGCTCCTCGCCCCACCAGGTCCCAACCTCAACCCCCGCACGCACCACACGCACGCACGCACGCACCACACGCACCACACGCACCACACGCACCACACGCACCACACGCACCGCACGCACCACACGCACCGCACGCAAACCAGGCAGCGACTCTCGAAGAGGTCACCCCAACTCGGCAAGTACACACCTCAAAACCGCGAAAACACGCGGAAAAGTGACCCAGGTCCCATAAAATAGCCAAGCGGAAACACGCCATTTATCTTGAACGATTCTATTTACGAAATAGTAACAACAGCGAAACCCCCTCCGAATCGTTGGCGCATAGTTTAGGACTTAAGCCCTTGCTTAACGAATCGAGAGGACTCCGACGATGCCCGCCGCGCGAGCGCATTTGCGAAGCGAACTCGTCTGACCCTCGACACTTGGCCGTCCCCCGCGAGCCAACGCTAGGAGAAGCACCATGACCACCACCGAATCCCGCAGACAATCCCCCGGGACGGCTGAACCGACTCTACAGTCAGACTCAACAAGCATCCGTCCAGAAGATGAGCGCCTAGGTTTGGGCCGTACCTTCGGCTACGGAGTACAGCACATTCTCGCCATGTTCGGCGGCGTTATTGCCGTGCCACTCATCGTGGGTGGTGCCGCAGGCCTAGATACTGCCGACCGAGCACTACTTGTCGCCTGCGGACTCTTCATCAGCGGTCTCGCCACGATCCTCCAGACCATCGGCATTCCCTTCTTCGGCTCGCAACTGCCGCTCGTGCAGGGTACGTCGTTCGCCGCAGTATCGACGATGCTCGCCATTATCGGTGACCGTGGCCAGGAAGGCATGCAGCACGTGTTCGGCGCGATCATCGCCGCAGGTATCCTTGGCCTCATCATTACGCCGTTCTTCTCCCGAGTCGTCCGGTTCTTCCCGGCAGTCGTTACGGGGTCGATCATTACGGTCATCGGGCTTTCACTGATGCCGGTAGCAGCTGGATGGATCACCGGCCAGCCCAACATCATGGTCGACGGCGTCGCACAGCCCAACCCCAACTTCGCTTCTCTGGGAAACATTGGCCTTGCGCTCTTTACTCTTGCTGTCGTGCTCGTTCTCAGCAAGATCGCCGTGCTCTCGCGCCTCGCGGTACTCCTCGGCTTGGCAATCGGAACCCTCACCGCAATGGTCCTTGGCAAGGTCGATTTTACCCCCCTTTCCGAGGCATCGCTTGTCGCACTTCCCCAGCCTTTCGCCTTCGGCATGCCGCTGTTTGAAATGGGCGCAATCATCTCGATGTTCATCGTTATCTTGGTAATCATGGTCGAGACAACCGCCGATATCCTTGCTGTAGGCGAGGTTGTTGGCACCAAGGTTGATGCCCGCCGCGTGGGTAACGGCCTGCGTGCAGACATGATCTCCACCGCAATTGCTCCGGTCTTCAACGGCTTCCCGGCTTCCGCGTTTGCTCAGAATGTGGGCCTGGTGGCCCTCACCGGCATCAAGAGCCGCTTCGCAGTGGCCGCTGGTGGTGTGATTCTCCTAATCCTCGGCCTGTCCCCGATGGCTGCAGCGGCGTTCGCGCTCATTCCTCAGCCGGTGCTGGGTGGCGCTGGTATTGTGCTCTTCGGCACGGTGGCCGCGAGCGGTGTGCGCACCCTCTCGAAGGTCAACTACCAGGGAAACAATAACCTTGTGGTGGTTGCAACCTCGATCGCCTTCGGCTTGATCCCCGTGGTGTCGGCGGACTTCTGGCACTCCTTCCCGGCTTGGTTCGTAGTAATCTTCCACTCGGGTATCAGCTCGGCAGCTATCGTCGCAGTCTTGCTCAACCTTTTCTTCAACGTGTTGCTCCCGGGCACGCCCGAGGATCCGAGTGATCTCGCTGCGGCTCCCCCGCGCCAGGTGCAGGAAGTGGAAGCGGAGGTTCTCAGCGGCGGTGGTACGCTCGCTCCGGAATCGTACGAACCCGACGAGCATGTCAGTGGCACCCGCGCCAAGGGTCCGGCCGGTTCAACCCGGGCGAAGAACCCAACAACGAGCCATTCCGGCTCAATTCCAGGTAAGGACGCATGACCTCTCATTCAACTCGTCACGCCCCCGGCCCGCGAACATTGCCGTTGATCTTCATCGGCATCGCGGCCGGGGCGCTGTCCGGTATGTTCGGTATTGGCGGAGGCACGATCATCGTCCCCGCCCTCGTTTTGTGGGTCGGTATGCAGCAGAAGCTTGCAGCCGGCACGTCGGTGGCGGCGATTCTGCCCACCGCTATCGTCGGCGCGATCAGCTACGGCGTGCAGGGGAATGTGGACTGGATTGCCGCACTCTGCCTCGCTGTTGGTGTTGTTGCGGGCGCCCAAGTTGGCAGTTATCTGCTTCAAAAGCTCCCGGTTAGCGCTATTCAGTGGGCATTCCTAGGCTTCCTGCTTATCGTCATCGTGACACTGTGGTTCGTCGTCCCCCAGCGCGACGCCGAAATCACCATGGGCCTCCTCTCCGGCGCCCTGCTTGTGGTCCTCGGCTTCATCACCGGCATCCTGTCGGGGCTGTTGGGCGTGGGTGGCGGCATCGTCGTCGTCCCGATTCTCATGTTCTTCTTCGGCGCGAACGACCTCGTCGCCAAAGGCAGCTCCCTCGTCATGATGATCCCGGGTTCCATTTCAGGCACACTCGGCAACATCCGGCGCCAGAACGTGGACTTGCGCTCGGCCGTCATCGTGGGCCTGGCCGCCTGCACGATGGTCCCGTTCAGTTCGCTGTTCGCCGCCTGGATCGACCCATTCTGGGGCAACGTCGCGTTCTCGCTCTACCTCGCGTTCATCTTCTGGCAGATGCTGTCGAAGAAGTTGCGAGCGCGCAAGGCCGCACGCGAGGAGCAGCCGGACGAGCCCGGGAAATCCGCAGAATAGCTCAGTTTCAGCCCAGGTTTCCGGGATTGATGATGACGAATTGACGACGACGGCGCCCGCCGCTCACCTACGCGACCACTTACGTACACGTGGCCTCGTCGGTAGCTGGCCTCCACGCCGTCGTCGTTGGGTGTCTAACCCCAATGTCGCCCTGCCCGTTTCGTAATCATCTGAGAGGTCACACTTGACACTTGAGGGCCCACACTTGACACACCCACACAACAGAAATGCCGGAACATAGCGAACTATGTTCCGGCACATCACATTTGGTGCTCAAGGGGGGAGTTGAACCCCCACGCCCTTTCGGGCACACGGACCTGAACCGTGCGCGTCTGCCTATTCCGCCACTTGAGCAGTGACTTCAACCAGTTGTTGCATCAACGATGCACCTACCAGTTGCAGCAAGTAAGAGCTTATAGGGAGAGCCGGAATTTTTCAAAGCGAGGGTAGCGTGTTCCCGGTCTCCTTTGAAGCCCTCTCGTCACTTATGCCTTGCTGACGTCAGTAACCTTCTTGGAGCGCAGCGGCCCGAATCCGATCACACCCAGCACAACGCCGGCGGCGATGGCTGCGCCACCAACCCACATGGCGATGGTTCCAACGAGCCACCAACCATAGGCGTTGAGGAGCATGCCGCGCAGGGTGTCACCCATGAAGAGGCTCTGGCGCAGCTGGCCAAGCTGCTGCATTTCTTCGGAGGAGGCAAATTCCTCGGGATCCATGGAACGCATGGCGCCGTTGTACTCGCCGGACACTTCCTCGTAGGTCTTACCATCGGAGGAGGACATCATGTGGGCCCAGATGTAGTCATTTGCGAAGGCCTCGGCCTGCGGTCCGGTGGTCAGCTGCTGGCCGATCCAGGGGCGCAGCTTGTCCTGGGACTCCTTGGACTCCAGACCCTCAATGCCGCCCTCGGAGGGCATGTCGATCTTTTCCTGGCTGAGCTGGTCGGTGACGTAGCCGTGCGCAAAGTTGCCGCCAACGATGGCACCGGCGCCGACGAGCACCAGCACAATGGCGACCACTCGCGCGAGTACGCCGTACACAATCTTCTGCATTGTTTTCTCCCAATGGGTGTGGTCTGGAATCCACGTCCACCGATTAAGTGGGCGCAGACTATTGATTTTTCCGGGTTCCAGCAGGTGCGAAAGACCCAAAACGGAGCGATTAAACGAGGACGTGATTCATCGCGTCCACAGGCCCCTGGCTGGGGTTTTGTGTTTCCAGCCGGGCTTTTACAAGCTCCTGATGCGAGCCTAGTTCAATCCGCAACTATTTCCCTCACCACAAAGAGATTCAATGTGGAATTACTCCATTTTCCATAGCGCACTTCTCGGGCCCTGCCAACCGCCAAAACTCCCAATCGAGGGGAAAATCTGGAAAATTGACCATGGCCTTCGCCACATATTTTCGCTTTAAACTATCTCCGTCATCGCAGGTCACACCCTCTTTTGACGACGACGGCGCGCCCACACCACATCTATACCCCGGAGGAACCTCACCCACGAGATGGGACCACAAAGAATTGAGCTTTTTGGAAAGAAATGAGCGCGCGGACGCGCGAAAAAGCGCAATCCTTTCCATTTTCCTCAATTCTTTGGGAGTGAGAGACCTGGCGTCTTTGGGAGTGAGAGACCTGGCGTCTTTGGGAGTGAGAGACCTGGCGGCTCCTCTCCCACCCCACCCAGCACACTCCCAGTTATCGTCCGCTCACAGCACACATCCTTAGGGATTGCCCACAACCTACTTCAGAGGGATGCCATGAAGAGGGCGAACACCGTAAGGTGAACTAGTAAACGCTGTCGGCGTTTACGAGCGTATTCATTCGCTGTCCTGCACGGATACGGGCGTCGGCCGCTGGGCCATCCGGGCCTCGCAGCCCGGGAACCTGTCCACTATTCCAGTGCTGAGCCGCGACGAATGCCGAGCTGAGGAATCTAGGAAGGTGCAATGGGAGCGTTCGACAAGTTCGATAAGCTCGAGAAGAGCGTGGGTAACGTCGTCGCCAACGCGTTCTCCCGGTTGGGCAAATCCGACCTCAAACCGATCGAGATCGCGTCGGCGTTGAAGAAGGCTTTGGATGAGCACGCGGCCACGATGAGCCGCGAGCGCACGGTCAGCCCGAACGTCTTCGTCATCACACTGGGCCCTCAGGATTATGACAAGGTGGCGCAGTGGGGCGAAGAGGCTCTCATCGAAGAACTCGTCAATTCCGTGATCGAGTACGCCACCGATCAGGATTATGCCTTCCTTGGCCCCATCAAGATCCGTTTTCAGCACAGCGATGCCATCAAGTCGGGCACCGTCAAGGTTGAGGCCTCAACGAAGCGAGGTAACGTGGCTCCAGCAACTTCTCACGCGGCTTCCGCGGAGCATCCCATTATCGAGGTTGGCGCCAAGCGCTATATTCTCACCGGGGCGATCACAGTGATCGGCCGCGGGTCTGAATGTGACGTGACGGTGGACGATACCGGTGTGTCGCGCCGCCATCTCGAACTGCGCATTACCCCGCACGGCGTTATCGCTACGGACCTGAACTCTACGAACGGCTCCTTCGTTGAGGGACACCGCATCAAGAATGCGACGCTGGTGGATGGCAATACGCTGACCATCGGCCGCACGCACATTATGTTCTGGAATTCCCCGGAGCCGGCATGACCACGCTAGTACTCACTCTGCTACGCCTGGGCTTCCTAGCGCTCCTGTGGATCTTCGTTATTTCGCTGGTTCTCACCGTTCGCAAGGACGTCTACGGCACTGAGATTCGCGACCGCCGCACGCCATCTTCGATACCCGCCGAGAAGGAAACCAGCCTCCTGCGCAGGCTGGGCTTCCGCCGTGCCCCTCGTAAACCTACCACCGCCACCTCGGCGCCGTCGCCCGCCGCAGCAGCCCCGCAACCCCCGCCACGCACACCCACTCTTGCTGTGACCGGCGGACCGCTCGCGGGAACCACTCTTCCGCTCGGCCAGACCCCCATCGTCATTGGCCGTTCGCCCGACAGCGCCCTCGTCCTGGATGACACCTTCTCCTCGTCCCGCCACGCCCGACTGTATTCCAACGCTGGCCAGTGGTGGGTTGAGGACTTGGATTCAACTAATGGCACGTTCGTGGGAGGCACCAAGATTTCCGTGCCCACTCCGCTGCAGCCCGGCATCCCCATCATGGTTGGGAAAACCACGATGGAGTTGCGTTCATGAGCACGCAGCTACGATTCGCCGCCTTTTCGGACATTGGTCTTATCCGCTCCACGAACCAGGACAGCGGATACGCCTCTCCTAACCTTCTCGTCCTGGCGGACGGCATGGGTGGAGCCGCGGCCGGCGACGTCGCCTCCAGCGTGACAGTTGCTCACCTCGCCGCAATCGACGACGACGTCTACGGCGCCGACGACCTTCTCCCCGTTCTCCGCACCGCCATTGAGGATGCTCACGCGGATCTCATGCGCCGCTCCCAGGAGAATCCGGAGCTGCGTGGCCTCGGTACCACGTGCATTGCGGTCCTGCGCTCGGCCAATAAGCTTGCGATGGTCCACATTGGGGATTCCCGCGCCTATCTGCTGCGCGATGGCAAGCTTGTTCAGGTCACCCATGACCACACGCTTGTCCAGTTCCTTGTGGATAACGGCCAGCTCACGCCCGAGGAGGCCGAGCATCATCCCAAGCGCAACGTCATCATGCGTGCCCTGGGTGATATGCCCACCGATGTCCAGCTTGATGAGTCGATTCGCGAGGCTGTGCCCGGCGACCGCTGGCTGCTCAGTTCGGACGGCCTGTTCGGCGTCGTCGCCCATGACACGATCGAGCACGCCCTCGTCACGTACCCGGATCTGTCCGAGTGCGGCGAGTACCTCATTGAGCTTGCGCTGGCCGCGGGCGCACCGGATAACGTCACTGTTGTTCTCGCGGATGTGATTGACGACGCCGAAGCTGCTCGCCCGGCCAGCCAACAACCCGTCGTCGTCGGTTCCGCTGCGATCAGTAGCCACGAACCCTCGCGCGGCGGAACTTCTGCGGCCGCGAAGGCCGCCGCTCTTAGCGCGCCCAGCCGTGCTACCCCATCTCTGTCACAGATTGACGACGACGAAGCCAGCTCACCTCGTTCTCGCATTCTGCCTCGCATCGCCGCGCTTTTCACGGTCCTGTTGTTGATGGGAGGCGGGCTATTCGCCGGCTATCGCTGGACGCAGAGTCAATATTATGTGTATCCGTCGGACGGGTATGTGGCGATATATCGCGGTATTCCGCAGAAGGTCGGCCCATTGACACTGTCTCACCTCGAAGAGAAGTCGACAATCAAGGTCAAGGATCTGCGGCCCGTGGCCCAAGAGCGTCTGGAAATACCTATCACTCGCGGCTCGCTCACCGAGGCGCGCAGCTATGTGGAGAATCTGGAGAAGAAGGAGTTGAGCGCGCAAGCTACGCCGGCGCCCACGCCGTCGTCGTCAGAATCGCCGGCGGACAATCCCACGGAAACCCCCGCAACAGATAATCCTACGGAGGAGCCTATAGCAGCCGAGCAGTCCGATTCGGATCCTTCGCAGGTCGGTGAGGGGTAGCTCGTGAGTGTCGTGACTCAGAAAGCCGCCCGCAAGGGGCGCTGGCCGGAGTTCTTCCTGTTGTTGTTGGCGTTGGCAACCGGATTTCTTGCCTACTATCTCGTCCATATCGGTATGGACGGGGAGGGCCTGCCGGGCAGGTTCTCGACCCTGCTACCTGCGGCTATCGTGCTGGTGGGCGGTGCGCACCTGGTGATTAGGTGGCTCGCCCCGTACGCGGAGCCCATCCTGTTCCCAGCGGCCCTCGCCCTCAACGGGCTCGGGCTTGCCATGATCTACCGCATTGACCTGTCGGACGGCACGAATGCCGCCCGTAGCCAGCTCATGCTCACGGCGGTCAGCCTCGTCTTCATGGTTATCACCGTGGCGCTCATCAAGAATCATCGGATTTTGCGCGGATATATGTGGCTCTCGCTTATCGCCGGTATCGTGCTGCTGTTGCTGCCGATGGTTCCCGGGCTGGGCCGCGCGATGTACGGCGCCCGCATCTGGATCAACGTGGCGGGATTCTCGTTCCAGCCGGCCGAGCTGGCCAAGATTTTCTTCGCCATCTTCTTTGCCGCGTATCTGGCGCAGGAGCGCGACAATCTCTCCCTCGCGGGT
>RRZT010724306.1_pt1 | contig 13586 bp, 8 predicted proteins | sample 2165551 | NCBI WGS metagenome assembly RRZT01 (sample SAMN10456910, study PRJNA506462) | wastewater metagenome | biome: wastewater; feature: sludge; material: wastewater sludge; isolation source: wastewater sludge with Escherichia coli K12::gfp cells carrying plasmid... | place: USA: Moscow, Idaho ... | reverse complement strand
GAAGACATATCCGATGTTAGCTTCAGGCGCACGCCGACCGTCGGCAAGCCACTGGAGATAGGCACGCCTCGCGTCAGGCGAGATGGACGCATACGACGGCCAGTAGTCAGTGAGCCGGAGCGACCAGTCGACTGAGTTGCTAGCGACGGGCAGCTTCGAATGGATGAGAGACGGCTCTGCCCGTCCATACTCATCGCGGTGGACATCCCCTAGGTAGAGTAACCCCCCGTGTATATTGAACCCGGCGACATGAACCTTCTCATCAGCGGGTACCCATCGGAGTCCTTTGCCACCTGACAAGGGGGACTGTGGGACACGGTACTCACTGCTTGTAGCCGTATCGTTGAGGACGAAGCTCGCAAACTGCTCCTCTGACCTACCGCTTACAGGCTTGTCGTTCCTCACAGACGGTACCGGAGTGGATGCGCGTGGAGCCGGCTGAGCGCTCGTGGTTGGGATCTCCGATGCGGAGTTTGCTTGTCCCCCTCCCAGTGACCTCTTGGCAAACCAAGCGATTAACACCATACCTCCGGTTATCAGAAGGAAAATCCAAGCATCCTTGGGAATAGATGCGATAGCCCCGATGATGATAGCGGCACCGACGAGGAGCGCACCTGACCCAGATTTCTTTGCCATGATCGGAAGATGCCGAGTTTGTTGTTTAAGATGCGGCTGGCAGCCATCTCCATACCCTTACGTTCTATGTTATTTCGTTGAACAGCGACTAACAACAGGTATCTGAGGTGCCCTTGCCCGCATGGCGACTCTGTGCCACAAGTTGGTGGGCAGTTTGGGCATTGAAGTTACCTGAATGACGTGCCGCTATCGCCCCTGGTCAAAATTCAACCGGTACGGACAGACTGTCGGATGAGCGAGCGCATACCCCGTTGATTGGTATCCTTAACCCCTAAAACCTAGATAGAGCGAAAAAGTATGTCGTGGACCAAGGACCGGCCTTTTCAGGCGTTGGCATTGACCGGGGGAGGCTATCGAGGCCTGTTCACGGCGCGTGCTCTGCAGGAGATGGAAGATCATGTCGGCGAGCCCATTGGCCGACGGTTTGATCTGTCTTATGGCACCTCGATCGGCGGGATCATCGCGCTGGCCGTGGCGTTCGAAGTCCCGATGCAGAAGGTGGTGCAGGCCTTCGAGAAGTCGGGAAAAGAGATCTTCCCCCCGCGCGAAAAGCCTAAAACGCGCGTCGGCAAAGGCTGGGACATCGTAAAGCACTGGAATCAGCCGCGCTACCGTTCCCAGGCCCTGCGCGACGTAATCACGAGCCTGATCCCCGAGGAGGCCACCCTCAACGACGCCAAACACGCTGTCGGCATCCCCGCAGTAAATGTCACCAGCGGCCGGCCGCAGGTCTTCAAGACCCGGCACAAGGCCGAGTGGACGCGCGACTGGAAGTACCGGGCGGTGGACGTGGCCCTGGCGACCTCGGCCGCCCCGACGTTCTTCGAGCTGGCTGAGCTCGACGGCCACCGCTACGCCGACGGCGGCCTCTACGCCAATGCGCCGGATCTGTTGGCGCTTCACGAAGCCGAACATTTCTTCAACGTGCCCAGTGACGCCGTCCGCATCCTCAGTGTCGGCACGACGACAAACATGTACTCCCTGTCCTTCGAGTCTGGCCGCGAGCTAGGCATCCAAGGTTGGATGGATGACAACCGCCTCTTCTCCGTCACGATCTCATCGCAACAGCAGTTGGTGGACCAGCTGATGCAGCACAAGCTCGGGGATCGGTATTTCCGCCTCGACGCGCTCCCGTCCAACGAGCAGGCCAAGGATCTCGGCCTGGACGTAGCCACCCGGGCTGCACGGCACACGCTGTTGGCCTTGGGCAAGAAAGCGGCCAGTGACATACTCAACACGAAATTGGCGCCATTCCTCGAGCACGAACCCCAGTTGGCCCTGGTCCGGGGAGGCTGAAGTAGGTCGCACCAGCTCGCTGTTCAACGACGCAGCCGCGCGGGTTCTTGCAAGCCAGTAGGAACGACCTGGCCGAGCACAGACAGGTTTCGCTCAAGGCCAAGCGCAGCTACTCGATTTCCACGTGGCTTCAGGGCGCACGGCACGCTGATCAAGCCTGTCCACCCGGGCGAAGAGTACGACGTCGACCTTGGCATCATGTCCCCGCCCCCACACAGCCGGCGTACACGACATTGAGCATGAAGCGCCGACGTTGATACGGCAGCGTTCAGTATGGCCTGAGCAGTTGCCGGCGGCCGTTGTCGTGCGTCAGCTCCACATGCAGGCTATGTCGCCCCACGATAACCGCCAGCAGCGGGCGCTTGTCGGCGCGCGCCTTGGCCAGTTTTCGCCACTCTTCCAGGTCGATGGCTGAGGGTGTGGGAATGTCTTGCGGGTGCGTATGCCACTCGCCGATGTAGCGTGTCGTGCCCCCAGTAGAGCGCCAGAGTCGTGTCGCCACTGCTCGGTGCCCGAACGGCAACCGTTCGAAGAGATAGCGGAGCTGGCGGTCCAGACGCGTGGGCGTGGTGGCCACGGTGATCAGCAGACCGCGCTCGTGGACGGTCCCTAACAGCACGCCGCCGCTCTCCGGGAGGTCGCCCGACTGGACGTTCCTCTCGAACACGCCGCGGACGTTGTCAGAGAAGTTCAGCAGGACACTGCCGTCAGGCAGCGACCAGTCACTCACGTGGCGCACGCGGGGCATCCTTCGTACCTCTGGGGCGAGCAATCCTTGAAATGGACCTCGCGGGACTGATCGAGCACGCGGGTTCTAAAGCTGGGTGAGTCGGCGCCATCCAGCCAGGCCTGCACCATCTCCATCGCGAGAGCAGCCGCCTGCACGGACGCTGAAGCAGGGAAGGGAACGTACAGGCCTTCGCAGCCATGCCCCTTCATGATGACCTCCGGTGGGACGTCGAACACGCGATACGGATCTCTCAGGGGCGGTTGTGACACGCAGCGAGCACAGGCGTGCTCTGGCTTGGCCTTCAGCAGAGCACGGACGGCCAAGCCAGAGCCTTCTACCCAAGCCGACAAGAACGGCACCTTGTCCGCGTACTTCCACGTGAGCCAATCGGTAAGGCCCTGTTCCCCGGTGGCGTCAATCAGCAGATCCAGCGGCCCCATGTTCACAGCCTTGACATCCCCCACGACTGCCACCGCGTCGATCCCCGGCGCTACACGCCTGAGCTCATCGCACATCGCCTCCGCTTTCTTCTTGATCAGGGCGTCGAAACCGAGGCGATGCCGTCCAAGGTTGCCAGGCTCAAGCGAGCCCATGTCCACCAACGTCAGCTTCCCGCCGATCGTGCCCGCGCCTGCCTTCGCAAGCATCTCGGCGAGGTAGCCACCGATGGTTCCGCACCCAACCAGCCCGACCTTGAGCCCAGCAAGGGTCTTTGAGCCGGGGAGGTTGCGCTCAGCAAGGTACCGGTCGTCGATGCGGCACACCGAAATTCGGTGGATCGGCAGGCGGTAGAGTATCTCGCGCAGCGACGACTTGTTGTCCATTCCGGCGGGATCGCGCTTGAGGGTCACCGCGACACCGTACTGAACCTGTGGAGAATCGATTAGAACCAGCACCCGGGGCACCTTCACCCGAAACATCTCCATGAGGCGCTGCTCGACCTTCTTGCGGCACGTCGAGTCCAACGTGTTTTGCCACTTCAGGAAGGCCTGGACGGTCTTCGGCGGCCAGCTTTCCTGCAACGGCATCGGTCTTGCCTTGGTGCGCACGCGAAACGCAGGCAACTTGACCTTGGGCAAGCCAAGGCCGATGGTTTCCAGCTTTGCGTAGGTACGAGCCTTGTCGTCCGTGACGATGCTCACCCTTCCGCCGAACGTGTAGGCGTCCAGACTGCCGGGGCGACGCTCATCGACGTCCAGCATGCACCAGTCGCGGCCCCATGTGATGTGAAACTCCTCCGCTAGGTCCTCAATCATTTTGCCGGCCAGAATGTCTTCCAAGACTTGTTCAGCACGGTCAAGGCAAGCCATCGTCTGGCGGATCGGGTCAAAGGAATCGAAGATGACCGAGCCCAGCGCCAAGTAGCACAGGTACCCGTCCCCGCTGAGGTGCGGCTGCAGTTCAGGGCGCCCCAGCGGAACCGGCGTCAGCCAGACACGGGGAAACTCATCGAGCCCCGGCGAGACAGCCAGCTCACACGGGTAGTTCTTCGCCTTCAGCCGCAGCTCGCCGGCGAACCTCATCCAGCCGCGCCCGTCGCGCTTGATGTACGAAAAGCCGCGCTGGTGCAGTGCCGCGGTCAGGTCCGGAATCGCGACCTTAGTGAATTTCATCCGGCGCGCGTCCGCCCGACCAGTTCGGATGGGCCGGCGATCGCCGGGGAGGAGGCGATAGCAGCCGCCACTGCCGAAGCCACCGCGCCCACCTTCACTCGGTCGGGACGGTTAGGGAAGCGCGGCCCGAAAAGGCCCTGCAACCACGCGCATGCCTGCTGGGCGTTGCCGGCGTCCAGGGCCGCCTGGAGTCGGCGGCCCAAATCCTCGAACCGCAGCGCCGCCTGTTCGACCATGTCCACGTCAGTGCTGGATGCCCGCAGGCGGTCGGTCAGCGACTCCTTCGGGTTGATGGGGTTGCTGACACCCTTGCGCAGCACCGCCGGCAGCTGCTTCACGACGTCAACCAGCGCCTGATCATCGCGACGATCTTGCTTCACGAACAACGGCGCAGCCGCCGCCATCAGCAGGATCGAGCTGGGGCCGCCCGACTTCCAGGTCCAATCGCGATAGGCCTTGATGTAGCGCACAACGCGGCGAAGCTGCACGCCCTTGGTCTCGACTTGGTCGACGAACCACTCTTTCACCGGGCGGGGATCGGAGTGCATCCAGCCTTCCTCGCGGTGCGCCAACAGCACCTTCGTCTTGGGCAGCTCTTCCCAGCTTTCCATCGCTGCTTCAGCGAAGTTGTGGGAGTCGAGGGCTGCGCGCTTGACGTTCTCCGCTTTGACGAGGGTCTCAAACTCGTTATCCGGGATCGCGTACAGGGGAATGTCGATGTGCGCGAACTCGCTGATCTCCACCCGGATGCAGGTGGGCTTCCCGGAGAGCTTCCAGCCTCTCTTCTCCACAAGGTCAGCCAACGCCTTCTCTGCCACACCAAAGAATACTTCCGCCGCGACGCTGGGGCTGTCGGTCTGGTTCAGGAAGCCTAGCGGCAGATAGCACCCGTCGTCGACGTCGGCCTGCTGGGGCGGCTGCGCGGGAGCGTTCAGCGTCTTATAGGCCCAGGATCCCTGGGTGAAGAAGCGTGGTTGCGGAACCTTGCCTGGATGGCCTTCCGCAGCGTAGACGCGGGGTATGCCGTCCCTCAACGCCATCCGTACGTCATTCTTGGCTTCGGCGATGTCCTTGCGATCGTCGTCGCGCAGACTGAGGTTGCCGAAGAGGCAAGGTTCAAATTCGATTTCGGTGTAGAAAAGGGCGCTCAGGTTCAACATTGGCAGTCGGGCATATATGTGAGTAGGGCGCAACGCGTGTCCAGACGCGTCGCCTGCAGGCACCGAGCCACCCGTCCACCCATAAACCGGCAACTGCGCTAAGGGGTACTGAGGATTCGGCACATAAGGATATGGTGTTGGGTTTAGTTTTTTCAATAGACCAACAGCGTAAAAGGTATAGTACTCAAAAAGCTTCAGCGAAACCTGCCAGACAATCCTCAACTATTAGTCATAGGCTAAACCTATAATAGATAGATTATCAGGTTAGCGCCTGTGTGGAGGCCGATCCTTTGTATGCTCACATAGCATTCAGCACTCTTCACTTACTTCGTCATGCTGCCCCCAAACTCCCCAGCGACTTCGCGGGGCTGGGCATCGTGTTTTACGACTCGCTGACAGCACTGCCCCATCTGCAGCTCGAAGTCGTGGGTGATGAGCGCTTCGACCTGCCGGTACGAGGGCTCGAGCTCATCTGTGATGTGCTTGCCCAAACGGCGCGCCTGTCTTCTCCCTGGCACGACGGTTTCCACTTCGTGCACGCCGGCTCGGGGTCACTCACCCACCTCTGCCAGTTCATCGCGCCACCACTGCCCAACGTGTCAGACGCCACGCCGCGTGCCAGCGGCGCTAGGCACATGACGGCGCTCCTGGCATCGCAGGTGGCCGGCATCACGTCAATCGGGCTTCTGACCCACGAACACGCGGCTTCCATCTATGAAGCCGGACGACTGACTTTGAGCAAAATCCTCTGATGCTGCCTGTTAGCCTGACCTACGCCGACCTGCTGCGGCTGCTCAAGTACTGCGGCTATGTTGTGGCGGTAGTGGCTGCCCTCATAGTTTCCTGCCGTCTCACGGAACTGCAGCAGCATCCGTTGAAAGTCATCTGGCAAAGCATCACCACCGCGCTGGCCGTGCCGCCACTACTGATCTGGGTGTTGTCGAAGCTACAGTGGAAGCACCCAAAGCTCGCCTTCCTCATGGGTAAGCGCATAGTTCATGGACTCTGGTGGGGCGAGCTGCAGTCGGAGTTCAAACCGTTCGAGGGGGCTGATCCGCTGCCAACCATTCCGATCGCGTTCGTGGTCCAGCAGAGCTATTTCTTCTTGACCATTCAGTCTTACACGCCCAGCCTGCCGGCCAGGTCCACGCTGGAAATCATGGTGGTGGACCCGCGGAGTTCGATAGGTCAGCTTCAGTACGTCTTTGAGATGCGGCGGATGCAGGATGCCGAGGACAAAATCACCATCGGCTACGGTGATCTTCAGCTCACTTCCGGTGACAAGCGGCTGGAGGGCTACTACTGGACCAACTCGCCTACTCGAGGTCGCATCTCGCTGGACCTCCTGACGCGGGATTTCAACGGTATCGGCTCGTTTGCTGACGCCCAGAGGGCTCGTGCCGAGTTGCTGAAGATCGCGGGCTCAGCCGGTATTTAACCGATTCCGAATACATTGGCTATCGCTCAGCATCTGTAACGGGTCGGTAGCACCGGTTTGCCGACGGATACAGCGGTCGTTTAACCGACTTGGCCTAGCTCCTGCGCAGGTGACGTCGACAGCTCAACCATAGTGGTCAACGCGCAAGGGTAGTGTTCTGATCAGTGTGCATCCGGGGGGCAGCTCAAATCGTCGACTCGTCTGGGTATCATAAAAACTGTATGAACAGTTTTAGTTTTTAGACGCGCACAAAGTAGCGCCGGCTAAAAACAAACCACGCATGCAAGCATGGCATGATGGGTCATCGCACATTAATCAATCGGTGACGCAATGCCCCAAAACCCAAAAAGCCATCCATCTGACCATCAAACAGTCGAAACAAACTCTGGACCAATTTTAATCATCCAACAAAAAACGGCAATCTTCGCTCGACGAATTGATGACCATACAATTTCAGGAAATTTTGCTGGAATCGAATGGCGAAACCTACGAGCAATCACCGACGGAATAATCGAAACAATAGCCTCTGCAGATATAGTTACTGAAGAGAATGTCGATGCAGTTGAAACCTTGCATCTTGATCCGATCAGCCAAACCATCAGCCCATCCATATGCCTATACTCTCTAGTAGCGTTGAGCTCAGAAAAAAAAGATGCTATCAACAAGCTTTGCCGAGCCCTTTCTGCCCGCATACTTAAATCATCTCGCCATAACTCGGAAACAGATGATCTATACGACGACGCCCCAGAAAAAATAAGCCTTACTGACAATGAAGAACTGGCAGTCACGCAAGGATCAACGCGGACTGCGGCCACAATCGGCGCCAAAATCACTCATCCCGTTGCCATCCTCAATGAACAGACCCAGCAAATATCTGCACTGGCCGGCAAAACCCGAAAGCACACACGAGCGGTTGTCGGCACCGACAGGGACCTCTACGTCAATGCAGTCATTGACGAACTGAGCTACAGCAAGTTCACGCTACGATTAATTTGCGAAAACGGGGATGTGGTAGATGGTCACTATGGCAATCGCGAGCTTTTTTCGGATTTCGTAAACGAATTAAGGAGCCAAAAACTCCATCGTTTCTTTATCAAAGAGACGCCAACCGATGACGGAAAAATTATCAGGTCAGTTAGCTTTGATGGCGAAGTGAAGCCATAACCTCACTAACTACTATTGACATCAGAAATTCAGCGGCATGACGGATTGCATGATCAGTCTCACGAATTAAAAACGCAACCCTTTGGTCTACTAAAAACTCTCCATCCTCTCCAGTTCTAACGGCGTCGACCTGGACTGGAGGATTGGACTTCCTCGCATCTTTCACCTCAAACCCAAGCGCTTTTGCAGCACTTAATAGTTTTTCGCCACATTTCGTCGAGTGCACGACAAGCAGTTGCTCGCTTCCAATCCCCCACCAGTCCAGATGTCTTTTAATCGACTCGAGATCCGCCACACTCCAGATCACAAACTGTCTCGAGGTTGTAGCTTTCAAATATAGCGAGCTTGCGCCACAAGGCGTCACCGCAGCTTTGCTCCGTATCCCAGCCCACTCAATCCACTCATTCCATCCTCTATCACTGATACGCGCAATTAATTTAGAAAGGGACGATTGTTTTATTGATCTGGAAAAGGGTAATTCACGTGAGGAAACGCTGAATCGAAACTTATTCGCCACAAGCTCGAGTCTTTCGTCAATAAGCTTGGCTGCTGCTTCATCAAAGTTCAAAGCATTCACCGCTTCCTCGCAGGCAAACCCCCGCGCCCGAAGCCGTAAATACATTAATCCGTCCGCAACAGAAAGCCGGCGGCCGAGATTATTTATTTTATCTCTCGTCAGCACTGCACAGTATCTTGGCGCGTCATCGAGATTCTTTAAGCCATCAATAGCCCGTAATTTTTCAGTCGGCGCGATACTATTGAGCTGGTTAGCCCAAATGTCGAGTAAATGCAGATAGTACTCCTGCGTTGTTCCTGCACCTGCATGGCCAAGGTATCGCTCAACAGCGGGCAAAGCTCTGCGGGTGACTTGCATCCGGCCAAGCAATAGCTCCCGCACCTGAGTCCGAGCGGCCTTATCCAATGTATGCAGCCCAATAAAATCAACGTCAAACAGACAGGCTGCGACCACATTGCCAGCACTGTGTCGGGCTAAGTGGAGATTAGCCCTCGGATTTCCTGTAACGCATTTAATTATTGGGATCACGGCTCGTCGTAGACGGGCAGTCAATGCTCTTCTCACCCGACCACTAGCACTCTCGACCTCCGCACCAAAAATAGGATAGTTTAAGTTATCTCCCGCCTGCGCCTCGGAACGCGCTACGAAATAGTTAATCAGTTTTATCTCATCACAACTCAGCCTTGCCACCAAGGGGACCAAGCGCCGAGAAGATTTTTTTGTCTTTAGCTTTCTTAATCTGTTATTACATACAGCCACTACCATTTCGCCTTCAGGCGTTCCAACTATATCCCCTCTTAGCAGCCCGACACTTTCTCCAGTCCGCAACCCAAATCTATACGCCAACAACAAGACAAATGCGGACTGCTTATCCATCTCTCCACTGTCAGCACCAACAAGGTGCCGAATTATATTGAGATACTCGACCTCCGAGATCACGCCAGGATTAGCAGCCAAAGACTTTTCGGAACCCGGAACAAGCGACCAATCCGGGTCCTCTACAGGTTTTTGCAATGATAGCCACGAATGGAATTCTTCTAACCGGAGCCTGCTATAACGCTGCGATCTTGCTGGAACAGCATCAACGATTCCTGTATATATTTCCGTTATTTCGTCTTCGTCAAAATCCTCTACATCATTAGCAGGAGCCACTTCGGCAAAGCCTTTTGTGAGCGCGGCCAAGTATCTTTCAATAGTCGCCAGAGTTAAGTATTGTTCGCGACTTTTCTGGTTATGTCTGAGCATCAAATGGGCAACCCAATGGGCGAGCAAGCACACAAAAGGAGTGGCAGAACCTGACGCCTGGATAGCCAGCTCCTCAATTGCCGAAAAACGCGCCTCACGTGTTAGGGAGTTTTTTGTAGCCTTTTCGTTCAACGCGTGGGCTACGTCCCGCAAGAGTTTGCGGTTGGCCATCTCTCTTTGATCGAGCGGAACGTCAGGATCCTTGGCAGTCGAAGGAACGTTGGGAGTCAGAGCCAGTATGGGTTTATTGGAATTTTCATCCGCACCCAAAGCGCTAAAGTCGCGCAAGCAACCATCTTGCAATCGTGTGAAATCATACCAATTAAGCGACAACGATTTCACACGCCCGGCGAGGAAGCCTGCAACAATACCGGGCCGAGTTATCGCATTTAATTGGTCAACTAATGCTGCAATTGCAGCAACAAGTTGGCTTACCGTAGCGATCGTAGCTGAGCGAAGCAAATGACTCTGGACACATTCAGCCATCGATCGAAGGCTGCCATCGACCTTCCTTTTCCCAGCATCATTTGGCCGCTTACCTGCCAATGTGACGGAGAGCAGCCGAGCCGTAGCGTGGCTTACCTCGAGTCGACGACATAGGCCAGCAGGACCCGCATCGGCAATATTTTCTCCAAATTCAATGTAAGTTCGATTATTTAATCCAACCAATCTATAATTTCGGCCGGCAAGAATGTCCTTGAGTGCATTAACATCGGTCAGCCGAGTCTCGATAACCAATCGCAGCACTCCAAGCGTCAAGGCTTGGCCCATTGCCCTAGGCAAATACTCAGGGACCGGTGCTTGCTCAAGTAAGTCCACAAGTTTCCGATATGCCGCAATGGCTCCAGTAGCCATGTTCGTAAATGTACTGGGTTCGTCGACAAAGGCTAGATAAACGTGGCGCACCCGCACAGTTCGAGTTTGCCTGTCTTGGGCGCGCTCCAGTCGCCGCAAGAGCACCGAATACCGCAGTGCTCCCATAGCATGGGGTATGCCGTTTTTATTAAAAACGAGAGCGCGGCTCAACTGATCGATTTCGTCGGAATTGAGATCACCCAACGAACGTCCATTACAGAAGCCATCAATTATAGCTCCCGCACCCCGAACCCCAGCTCGAAAGCGCTCACCGCGAAGTCGGGCACGTTCTGCACGTCCGAATAGAGCTTGATTTCGTTCCGCAACGGGTATTGGCTCAAAATTACACAGCTGCGCCCTCTCTAGACTCTGAGCAATCCTGATGGGACGAAACCCCAAACTTGCAAAACATTCATCCATGACAGGCCTCGCGCCCGCGATGTCCTCAAGCCAGATTCGAGTCGATCTGTCCCCGTATGCCGAACTACCGCGTTCACAGTGACCAAGGATGCCATCGATGACTTCCGGGTCGATCAATGCAGTACGAAGCTTTCGCGCAAGACGATGGCGAAAGTGCCGGAGCGGTAAAGGCCAAGCGAATAGCCCTAAACTGGCGATGGTCATCTCACTGAAAGAAATCCACCGAAGGATTCGTCCGTCCAACTGGAGAAAAAAGAAAAACGGCATTTCGCCTGACGAAGTTCTATTAGTGGCGTTCCTTATACACAGGCCTAGTTCTGAATCACCACTGCGCTCGATCCACGCAGCAAGTGAGCGAAGATAGGGAACGTACTGCAAAGCTATAAAGTCAGACAAGACCTTTGGTAATGGGACGAGACGACCAGACCGAGACAAACCACTGAGCTTATCTGCGACAAAGACGAACCTTTCTTCAAAATCAAAATCGACCACTGACTCGAACGGTGCCCGAACTGGACGCGCGCCCGTGGCTGCTTGCAGAGCAACGAGTATGTAGCTCGTCAGGGCGTTATGAAAATCGACGACATCGTTGTTGCGCTTACGACGAAGTGCAGCTGCGGCCTTGCGAATTTCTGCACGTATAAGAGCCTCAATCGGATCGAGTCGACTTCCTAGAACGTTGGCTGTAAGAAAGTTTTCAAGGCTTGGAGCAGGCAGCCCTGATGTAAGGAGTGTGTTAGTAAGTTCTGCACCCGTCCAACTGGGGTACGCTGCCGCACCTGGCAGTCCCGTATTAGGATGGCGTGCATAAAGACGAGCGAGAACTGCGTCTCCAGTGGATAAGTAAAGCTGCCAAGGCAGAAGATTGGTGAACATCCCAGCAGTCACACGAGGCGCGACCATTGCCATGATCTCGCGAAAGCGACTAAGGAGTGGCTTTGGAGCGAAGAGAGCACCGAGGATAGCCGGCGAAGATGCATACGGCACTAGCCGTGCCCTGAAGACTTCTGCAACATCGGCCGGCAAAGGCAACTCGTAAGAGTTGCTCAGTGGTCTAATCCAACAACCATGGCGTTCCTCAGGGCGCCACGCTCGGCTGGGGCGAACAGCTTGGCGAAGCAGCATTGCTGGGGTGATCGACCATTCCTCGTCGGGAATGTGTGAGACTTTTATCGCGAGCGCACGAGCCAAAGAGCGACCAGTCGCCATGGCGACCCATAGCACAGCAGCGAGCGATTGATCCTCTACGTCACCCTCTTTGAGGGCTTTTGCCATCCATGCGTTGATGTTTCGCAACTCGCTGGGCGTGATCCGCGACCATGTCCAAGGCAAGAACTGGTTTTCCTCAACGCTGTTCAGCAAAATCGACGAGGCGTACTTGATCTGACCGGTGAGTGTGATGTCCTGAGGAACGGGAACACTCACTAGGTAGTCATCTCCTAGCCCCCTGACCGTCTCGATCTCGACAGGAGTCTCATCGTCATCGTCAGGCATAACCAGTGACGCAGGCTCTGCGGCGTTCGGCAGGATCACTCTTATGTGCTTCGAGGCACCATTGAACAGCCGGCTGCGCGAACCGCTATCAACGGCATGATCCTCACGAAGAGCGACACTGCACAACGCCCTCAGAAAAGCTCGATTACTTGGCTCAAGCCCTCGCTGTGACTGGATGAGAGTCGTTGTACGCCTAGATACTTGAGCATCGAGCCCGAGAAAGCTTCTGGCTGTCAGCCTTAAGGCGGCCAGAGTGTCCAGCCAAGTGACCTTGCCGTCACCCGCTAGTCGCAGCTTACTAGCGACATCTCTTAAGGCGGTGTCAAGGAGAATGCCTTGTTCAGCTCGCTCGACGGCGTGCACCAACGTCCAGAGTCGCAACCGGTCATAGTCTGCTCTTGCTGCAAGGTCGCCGGAGGCGTGAGGGTTGCGTGTCGCCAGCAGGGCAAATAGGTAGAGGTACTCGAGATCGCCAGCGAAGCGTGTGCGGGCCGCTTGCGCATCCGGAAGTGGTCGATACAACTTCAGGACTTGTTCACCAAGCATCTTGAGCTTAGCTGCGATCTGATAAACAACATCAGCTGCAGCACTCTCCGCGGCCCAAAGCTCAAGCTCATCAAGTATGTTAGGCCGTACGACGAAGTGCAGGATCGATCCGATCGCACCCGGCCGCACGATAGCCCCCGTTGCATCAAAGAGGAGCCACAGGGGAGCAAGCAGCTCCACTTCCTGGGCCCATGCGCATAGACATTTCCACTCGTCGGGCAGGTGAGCAGGGGTCGGAAGGATGTGTGGCGAAGCCAGGGCAAGTGGCTCGGCTTGATCGGGATGTAGCGGCCTTGAGAGGGGCATGGCGGACGGGGCTGTTTGTAGGCGACCCGACACAGCCTAGCAGACAAACCACGAATATGCAGGTTTAAGGCCCCATATCTATACTTCTGTACATACTATATGCACACAGGCGGCGTGCCCTCCGAAGGGTTCGACTCCAGTCGGGCGCGCCAAACAAATCAATGGG
>RRZT010106328.1_pt1 | contig 13586 bp, 13 predicted proteins | sample 2165551 | NCBI WGS metagenome assembly RRZT01 (sample SAMN10456910, study PRJNA506462) | wastewater metagenome | biome: wastewater; feature: sludge; material: wastewater sludge; isolation source: wastewater sludge with Escherichia coli K12::gfp cells carrying plasmid... | place: USA: Moscow, Idaho... | reverse complement strand
TCGAGGTGGGGGAGGGCCGAGTCGAGCCAACTTGGCAGCCACCAGTTGCGATCGCCGAGCAGGGTCATCGTTGCGGGGACGAGGATGAGTCGGATGATGGTGGCGTCGATGAGTACGGCGCTGGCCAGACCGACCCCGAACATCTTGATCTCGACCGAGTCGCCGAGGACGAAGCTTCCGAACACGCTGACCATGATCAGGGCGGCGGCGGTGATGACCCGGGCGCTCTGGGCGATGCCCTGCACGATCGATGACTTCGTGTCACCCGTCTTCACCCAGGCCTCTCGGACACGGGAGAGGATGAACACCTCGTAGTCCATCGACAAGCCGAACAAGATCGCGAACATCATGATCGGCAGGAAGGCGATGACCGGCACGGGCTCCTCGATGCCGACGAGGGTCGAGCCCCAGCCCCATTGGAATACGGCGACGACCACGCCGTAGGCGGCGCCGATGCCGAGGAGGTTCATCGCGGCGGCCTTGAGGGCGACGACCGGTGCCCGAAAGACGATGGTGAGGAGGATGAAGGAGAGAAGGACGACGGCGCTGATGAACAGCGGAAGGCGGGATTCCATCCGCTCGGAGAGGTCGATGTACGCGGCGGTGGCCCCGGTGACCTCGATGGTTGCTCCGGTCTCCTCCTGGAGGTTCGGGATCGTGTGCGCCCTGAGGTCATCGACCAGCTGTCGGGTTTCGGCCTCTTGGGGCCCAGTGGTCGGAACGGCTCGTAGGACGGCGGCGTCGCCGGCCCCGTTCACGATGGCCGGTGTCACTTGGGCGACGCCGGCGACGTCGGCCAGGGCGGCCGCGATCTGCTCGGCCGCGTCGCTTTCGGCTCCGTCGAGATCCGCCACCACCAGCAGCGGGCCGTTCGACCCCGGCCCGAATCCGTTCGTCAGCAGGTCATAGGCGACTCGCGCCGGCGTTCCCTCGGGCCGGTTGCGGGCGTCGGGCCAGCCGGTCTCGAGGGACAGGGCGGGGAGGGCCAATGTGGTGAGCACTAGCAGTGCGACGCCCAGCGCCAACCATGGACGGGCGCTCACGCGCCGGGCCCATCGCGCGCTGAGGCTGCTCGACGTCGTCGCGTCGACCTCGACGCGGAGACGGATGCCGGGCACTCGGTAGCGGTCGATGCGGGAGCCGACGAGACCGAGCAGGGCGGGCAGCAGGGTAACGGCCAGGAGCACGGCTGCCGCCACGGTGAGGGACACCGCCACCCCCATCGTGGCGATGAGCGGTACGCCAATGAGGGCCAAGCCCAGGATGGCGATGACCACGGTCGCGCCGGCGAACACGACGGACTGTCCGGCCGTGGCGTTGGCCAAGGCAATCGATCGCTCGAGGTCATGTCCTTCAGCGAGGTGTTGGCGGTGGCGGGCGACCACGAACAGCGCGTAGTCGATCCCGACCGCGATCCCGATCATCGATGCCAACGTGGGGGCGACCTCGGAGATGTCGAGGACCGTGGCCACGAGTCGGATTGCGGCGAGACCGAGAGCTACTCCCAGGATGGCGTTGAGCAGCGGGGCCGCCATGGCCAGGACGGAGCCGAAGGCAGCGAGGAGGACGATGACGGCGACGCTCAGGCCGATGAGCTCTGACCGACGGGACTGCTCGGGCTCGAGTTGCTCCACCACCTCTCCGCCGAACCCGATCGTCAGGTCGGCCGCCTCCGCCAGAGATCCGGTCGCGACCAGCGCCTCGATCTCCGAGTCGCTGACCTCCCGCGCCTTCACCTCGTAGACCACCTCGGCGAACGCCGTCCGGCTGTCCGGTGAGACGAAGAACGCGGCGGCCGGGCCGAAGGGGTCGATGACCTGCTGCACGCCCGGCGCGGCGCGTACTCCCTCCATCACCGCTTCGATCGACGCCCGGTACGAGGCCGCCGTGATGTCTCTGTCGCCGTCAACGGCGAACACGACACGGGCGCGGCCGCCGAACTGCTCGGGGAACCGCTCCTCCAAGAGGTCGAATGCCCGTTGGGAGTCCGACCCGGGGACACCGAGCGACTGGGTCGGTCCTCCCCCGTAGGTCGCCGACAGGGCGCCGACGGCAAGGACGACGAGCATCCAGGCGCCGATCACCCGCCAGGGGTGTCGAGCGCCGAGTCCGCCCAACCGGTAGAGAACCGAGGTCACCGGACTGACCTCGGGTGTCTCACCGACGGCATCGGACATCGTTCATGGGTGACGGTCTCCTACGAGGACTTGGACGTTGAGTTTAGACGGACGATAGCATTGCGTCCGTGGGCATCGATCGATTGGAGGCGACGGGCGATCCCTCTGCCGACGGCCGCGCCGGGTCTCCTGGCACGCAACGGCTTCTTGTGTCGACCGGCCCGATCGGCGTACTGGACTGGGGCGGCGACGGCCCGGATCTCCTCTTCCTTCATCCGAACGGGTTCTGCGCGGGGCTCTTCGATCCCCTCGCCCAGAGGTTGCGTGGTCGCTGGCGTGTGGTCGGAATCGACCTGCGAGGCCACGGCAGCAGCGACGCCGCTCGATCGCCGCTCGACCTCCGATTCGATCGTCTCGCTCGAGATGTCGTCGAGGCCCTGGACCTCCTCGGCCTCGATCGTGTCGATGTGGTCGGCCAGTCGCTCGGTGGCGGGGTGGGCGTATTGGTTGACCGACTGTGCCCCGGACGCATCAGGCGTCTCGTCCTGGCCGAAGCGGTCGCGTTCGCCCCAAGCCGGTTGTCCGCGGACGGTCTTCGGGACAACCCCATGTCCGCCGCAGCGCGTCGGCGCCGGTCTCGATGGCCCAACGAGGCGGCCGCCCGCGAGCGCTTCCTCGCCCGGCATCCCCTGCGTGACCTCGGGTCCGAGTTCCTCGAGGCCTACATCCGGTGGGGTACCGAGGTGAACGGCGTCGGAGAGTTGGTGTTGTGCTGTCGGCCCGAGACCGAAGCCGATGTGTTCGAGATCTCCGCAACCTCCGGCGGAGCGCCCGACGCTTGGTCGCACCTCGATGACGTGGCCGCCCGGGCTGCAGTGGTGGTGGGTGCGGCCTCCGATCTGCCTCGGGTGTGGTTCGACGACCAGGCCGCTCGGATGGGTGCCGGAGTGACCTCGCTGAACGGCGGACACTTCATGCTCCAGACCGATCCGGACGATGTCGCCGAGATCCTGAACCGACTCCTCACCGACCTGGAGGCTGACCGCGAGTGACCAGAGAACGTCGAGGCCTACCTGAAGGTGTCGATCCTGACGCCCGGGTCGAGGCGGCCACCGCACTGCGGCGGCTCGGGCATGCTCTCGTCGGGCACAACCCTGACTCGGCGGTCCTCCATCGGATCCGTGACCTCGCCTCGGACTTGGCTGACTCGGTCGAGTCGTCCCCCCGGAGATCTCGGAGCGAGGAGATGGCGCTGAACGGGCGCTTCGCCGAGGCCATTCGAGCGGGCTCCCTGCATGATCTCGTCGCCGACGGCGATGCCATGGAGCTCTTTCGGGACTCGGTCGTCTCGGGTGCGGCCAACCCCATGGGCATCGGGCTGACCGCTCGGCGCGAAGGCGACGAGGCCGTGGCCGAGGTCGTTCTCGGCGCCGCGTTCGAAGGGGCGCCGGACCGCTCCCACGGAGGGGTCGTTGCCGCCATCATCGACGAGACGATGGGTTTCGTACTCCCGATCATCGGGCTGGTCGCGTTCACCGGGCACCTCGGCATCGACTTCCTCGCGCCGACGCCCTTGCACCGTCGTCTCGAGTTCCGGGCCCGACTCCGGGGGAGGGACGGTCGGCAACTGACCATCGACGCCGAGGGTCGAGACCGCGACCTCGTCTTCGTACGGGCAACAGCCACCTTCGTCGAGATCCCCCTCGCCAGCTTCACCACAGGCGCACCCAACGGCAGGCGTTCCACCCGTGACCGGCCACGGCCAGAGCCGTGAGTCGCTCAGTCGGTCATGCGGAGGTCACCTGAACCGGCAGCTCCGCGAGACCTCGGAGGGTCAGGCTCGGGCGCCAGGAGGGTCGGTCGTTCACGAGGTCCATGCGCGGGAACCGCTGGAGGAGCCGCTCGAATGCGATCTGGCCTTCGACGCGGGCGAGCTCGGCGCCGAGGCAGTGGTGTATCCCCCACCCGAAACTGAGCGGCTGGACGTCCGTGCGGCCGACATCGAAGGTCTCGGGCTCCTCGTAGCGCCGTGGATCTCGGTTGGCGGCGCCGAGGAAGGTGACCACGAGTGTTCCGGTTTCGATGGGCTCGCCCAGGAGATCAGCGTCGTGCAGCGCCGTCCGAGCGTTGATCTGCACGGGGCTCTCGTAGCGCAGGATCTCCTCGACGGCGCCGGGCACCAGGGTCGGGTCGGTACGCAGTCGTGCGAGCTGATCGGGGTGTCGGAGGAGCGTGAGCAGCCCGTTGCCGATCAGGTTGGTCGTGGTCTCGAAGCCGGCGCCGAAGAGCAGGATCGCGGTCGAGACGATCTCCTCGCGGGTCAGGCGATCGCCGCCGGCATCCACCGCGAGCATCGCCGAGAGCAGATCGTCTGCGGGGTGCTTGGACCGCTGGTCGACGAGGTCGTCGAAGTAGGCGGTCATCTTGGACAGCGCGGCCTCCGCCCGGTCGAGATCGGCTTCGGAGGGCGCAGCCTCGATGAACGCCGTGCTGTCGCGGACCAGCGAGCGGAACGCGGCCTGATCCGGGGCCGGCACGCCGAGCAGCTCGCCGATGACGGCCACGGGGAACGGGAAGGCGAACAGGTCCAGGACGTCGCCTGAGCCCGCGCCCGCCAGATCGTCGAGCAGGGGTTCGACGAGCCGCTCGATCGCGGGTCGGAGCGCCTCGATGCGCCTCGGTGTGAAGGCACGACTGACGAGTCCTCGCAGTCTTCCGTGCTCTGGCGGGTCGGCGAACAGCATGGTGTCGCCCATGACCCGGAGCCGATCCCGTCCGGTGTCGAGCCCACCCACCAACCCTGCGAGCCCAGGGGACCGTAAGTTGGCGCCCCGCCCGAACCGCCGATCGTGCAAAATCGCCTTCACGTCGTCGTATCGCGTGAGGCTCCACACGCCTGTTGCTTTGGACCGGTGCGCCGGCGCCTCCTCGCGCAGACGGCGATAGGCGTCGTAGGGCTCGCGGTCCGGCCCCGGGGTCAGGATCTCGGTGAGGAGGTCATCCACCGGGTCGTTCAGCATCAGCCGTTCCCCTCGATCGTCCGTGTACCCACGCCGAAGCGATCTTCCGATCGAACTGTACGTTGTGATTGGATGACACGTCCAACATTTCTTGGACGGCTCGTCTGTACGTACGATTCGGGCCGTGAGCTCGTCGCCCGGTGCGGCGTCCGGAGCTATCGGCGGACCTCGGTGAGGAAGTCGACGATCACGTCGCTGAAGATGTCGTTCTGGTCACCGGCCACCATGTGACCGGCGTCGGTGACGTCGATGAACCGAGCTTGCGGTGCCGCTCGCAGGAACTCGTCTGCACCCTCTTGTGACACCACGTCACTGAGGCCGCCGCGTACGAGCAGCGTAGGCAGTACGAGGTTCCGCGCCGCTTCGTGGAGAAGGTCGCTGACGAGTTCGGCTCTGGCGGCTGTAGTGGCGGCGTCACCGTCGAGTAGCCGGCCGATGCCATCGAGGACGTTCGGATCCCAGTGCCACAACCACCGATCGCCGGCGGGCCGGAGTACCCGGCTGAGCCCGTCGGTCGTCGCAGGACGGTCACGGTTGAGATACAGAGCGATGGCTCGGGATGCCGCGTCGAGGGATTCGAAACCCTCGGGATACGCAGCCATGAAGCCGAGGACGCGCCGAGCGCCACTCAACTCGATGCGTGGGGCTATGTCGACCAGCACCAGGGCCGTGGCCTGGACGCTTCGCCGCAGCCCGATCCCGATGAGCGCGGCGAGGCCGCCGAGGGACGCGCCGACGATGGCCGGTGGTTCGGGGGTCGATAGAGCGAGGGAGGCAGTGTCATCGACGAAGGCATCCATCTCATAGCCGCCTGGTCCGACCCAGGTGCTCTCACCGTGGCCTCGGTGGTCGAAGGCTCGGGCGTGGAAGCCGGCTGCACCGAGTCGAGCACCGGTTGCGCCCCAGGCTTGGCGGGTCTGTCCGGCCCCGCCGAGGAGGAGAACCTCGGGACCTGCGGGGCCCCATTCGTCGCCGACCAGCGTGACCCCTGACGTGGGTTCGAACTCCACGCGACGAGGTTCCTGGTGCATGTGAACGTTCTACCAGCTGCTCAACGTTGAGTTTGGACGAGACATCCAGTTGTGGGGGAGAATGGGCTGATGGTGAAGGCGCTCAAAGTCGCCGAGCTGTTCCCGGAAGATCGGACCCCGTGATGGGGCGGTCATCGTGGTGGAACGGGAGGGGGGCTTGACCGGTGCGGATCGGAGCCTCAATGCCCGGTTCGGTCGCATGCGCGAGGACCGGCAACACTCATGGACATGAGAGACGTCCCTCAGGAGCTCGGCCAGCAGATCCTGGCGGCGGCGGAGTCCTACGGCACATCATTCGATGACGTGACCATGGATGAGATCGCTAACGCCACCGGCGTCCCGCGGGCCACCCTCTACTACCACTTCCGCTCCAAGGAGCAGGTCCTCGCCTTCCTCCTGACCAGCATGCTCGGCGACATCGCCACCAGCGTCGAAGCCGCTGCGGCCACGGGAGAAGACACCCGGACCCGGCTCAGCAACGTCGTGCGAGCACAACTCGGTGCCATGGCGGCGCGGCCGGCCACGAGTCAGCTCCTGGTCGCCAACCTGGGTCGAGCAGGAAAGCTCCCCGACATCGCCGCCGGTATGGACCGAGCGTTCCAGGCACCGGTGCGCAAGATCCTCAGCGAGGGTGTGGAGTCAGGAGAGATCCGGCCGGTCGATCCCGACCCGACTGCAACTGCCATCTTCGGCGCCGTCACCGTCGTCGGCCTGCACTCACTGATGCTTCACGGCCACCTCGACGTCGACAAGTCCCTCGACGCCTTGGTCGTGCTCTGGGGAGGACTCGCGCCGACCGGCGAAGCCACCTGAGCTCCAACCAGCGCAGTTCATCGGTTCGTTGCAGCGCCACACCCTCGTCGGGAGAGCTGGCGCGTGGTCAGCAGGTGTCGAGCTCGAGACGAAGGTGGTCGAGGCCGAACCGGAGGACGTCTTGGATGACCGTGGTCGCCCGCGACGCTCGATTGGCCGGGCCGAGCTCGACGTGGGTCCAGATCTCGGTGCCCGGGTGGAGGTACGAGTGGGCCCCGGAGCGCATGACGGCTCGCACGGTGAGGTGGGCGCGAAACCAGAGGTCGCCAGCGGTTCCGACCACCAGGAGTGCGCCCTCGTCGGGCAGCCATTCCTCGTGGGCCCGTTCGAGCACCAGGCCGCCAGCAGCTGAGGCGATCGTGGTTCGAGATCCGTGGCCGTGGCCACCGAACCATGCGGCGATCGCCATCGGCCCGTCCAGGCAGCTGAGCGCATCCTGGGGAAGACACGCCACGACGACGTGCTCATCGATGCAGACGATGCCCTCGTTCACCTTGGCCTGCTCAGAGCATCGGCGTCACGACAATGTCGTGCGTTCTGGGCGAGTGGAGCATCAGGTGGGCGCATGAGGAGAGGTGCGTTCACGTTCGGGAGGGAACGATGAGCACAGGGCGATCGCAGCGGTGTACGAGGCGCTCACTCACGGTCGCGCGTGAACCGCAGAGGAAGCGGCGCCGAAGGCTGCGCCCGATGGTGACGCAGAGAGCGTCGTGGTCGGCCGCGGCCCGGGCCAGCTCGGTGACCGGATCACCGTGGCGGACCTCGAACTGCCAGGCGACATCGGCACCGGCCAGAACCAGTTCGCAGTCCATGTGACAGCGATCAGTGCCTTCGTCATCGGCGACGGCGAGCGCGCCGGCACCGCTGACCGGGGCCCCGTTCGCAAGGGAGTGGGAGGGGACAACGTGGACGGCGACGATGCGGTTGCCGGTCACGGCGGCCAGCCGGACCGCGGCGACGAGCGCCGGGACGGACCGTTCGGATCCGTCGACGCCGACGACGACCACCGGGGCTGCCACGCCTCAGGCTGACGTGGTCGGGTCGTGGCGGCGGTCGAGTCGCCAGCTCGCGTGCACCAAGAAACCGGTCGAGCAGTTCAACGGGGCGCTCCGTCCACGTCGATGGCGACGGTCTCGTGGTCGGTGAGCTCGTCGACAGCCGCTTCACCCCCGGCGATCTCAGCCAGGGTGATCTCGGCGCCTTCGAGGCTGGAGCCGATGTGGGCGGTGTCTTTGAGCGGCAGCTCGGGAAGGACGATGGCGATCGCGACGCCGACCGCCAAGAGTGGCACCGTGCACAGGAAGATCGCCGTGATCGACTCCGACATCGCCTGAGTCACGGGCAGCAGGATGTCCGGCGGGAGGGCCTGGATCTGTTCGGGGCTGGACGTCAGCGCCTCCGGGCTCAAGCCGGCCGAACCGAGTGCCCCCGGCGAGATGAGCGCGGCGAGCTTGTCCTCGAGCAGGGTGGCGAAGAGCACCCCGAAGAGCGAGACCGCAAAGGACCCGCCGAGGCTCCGGAAGAAGTTCACCGAGGAGGTGGCGACCCCCAGGTCCTTGAAGTCGGCGCCGTTCTGCACCGCCAGGACCAGGACCTGCATGACCATGCCCAGTCCCACACCCACGACCAACATGTAAAGGGAGCTGGCCACCCGGGTGGTGTCGGGCTCCATCGTCGACAGCAGGTACATGCCGACCGCAGCGACGCCCATGCCCGCGATTGGCCATCTGCGGTAGTGACCGGTCTTGGCGATGACGCGTCCGGAGAGGATCGAGGTGGTCATGACCCCGGCCATGAGTGGCAACAAGAGGAGGCCGGAGTTGGTGGCTGTGGCTCCGGTGGCCACCTGGAGGAACAGCGGCAGGAACACGATCGCGCCGAACATGGCACCGCCGAGGAGGAACGACAGGGCGACCCCGGCACTGAAGACGCGGCCGCGGAACAGGCGAAGCGGCAGGATCGGCTCGGGGGTGCGGTTCTCCCACCACAGGAACGCGGCGGTCAACACGGCGGCGGCGGCGAGGAGACCGACGATGACCGGCGAGCCCCACGGGTACTCGCTGCCGCCCCAGACCAGACCCAGCAGCAGCGTCGAGACGCCGGCGACGAGCAGCGCCGCTCCGACGAAGTCGATCTCGTGGTCTTGGCGTGCGAAGGGCAGGCGCAGCACGGAGCTGGTGATGACCAATGCCACGATCCCGATCGGGACGTTGACGTAGAAGACCCATCGCCACGTGAGGTTGTCGACGAAGAACCCACCGAGCAGTGGTCCCGCGACGGAGGCGACCGCGAAGACCGCTCCGAGGTAGCCCGTGTAGCGCCCTCGCTCACGTGGAGAGACGATGTCGCCGATGATGGCGAACGCCATGGCCATCAGGCCGCCGGCTCCGATGCCCTGGAGGCCGCGGAAGGCGATGAGCTGGAGCATGTCCTGGGACAGCCCGCACAGCATCGATCCCACGACGAAGATGATGATCGCCGACTGGAACATGAGGCGGCGGCCGTAGATGTCGGAGAGCTTGCCGTAGAGCGGGGTGCTGGCCGTGGTGGTCAGCAGGTAGGCAGTGACGACCCACGAGAGGTGGTCGAGGCCGCCGAGCTCGCCCACGATGGTCGGCAGCGCGGTAGAGACGATCGTCTGGTCGAGGGCGGCAAGGAGCATGCCGGCCATCACGCCGCCAAACACCACGAGGATCTGCCGGTGCGTGAGGCCAGGGGCAGGCTGCGTCGTACTGATCGACATGCTTGCAGACTACAATCATCTACTTGCAGAGTACAAGTGACTAGGGTGGGGGCTATGGCTGAGGCGCCGCCGGCGGGGAGTGATCTGGTTGCGGAGCGGATTCGAGCTGGGTGGCGGGATCTCCGGCGGGCTGGCTCGACAGGGCCGGTGCGGGCGTTCCTGTACGAGCCGGACCCGCCCCTCGACGTCGCCCAGGCCGACGCCCTCGATCTGATCGTGTCCCATGCCCCGGTGCGGATGGGTGACGTGGCCTCGCTGTTGCACGTCGATCCGTCCACGGCCACCCGATCCGTGGCCGGGCTGCAGCAGCTGAGCCTGGTCGACCGGGCCGCTGACCCCGTCGATGCCCGTGTGGTCCTGGTCGTGCCGAGTGAGGCCGGTCGTCGTCTGCATGACAGGGTGCGCGCCCGGGCGAACGGCCTGCTGTCTGAGATGCTCGACTCGTTCGACGCTGAGGATCGTGAGCGCTTGGCGTCGTTGATGGAGAGGCTGATGGCCGCCGTCGACGCGTGGCGAGGAGCGCCCGGGGCCCCCGCATCGTCGCCTTCAGATCGAGCGATCGCCGTCGATTCGTGAGCCGGTCTGGTCGCTCGGATGCAGGCGCGGTTCGGCCTCGGCTGCGGTCTTGGGGCCTCGGAGCGCGGTGAAGGCGGCGGCGGCGAGAGCGAGACCCGCCGCCAGGTAGAGCGCTGGAGTCATGCCGTCGATGAAGGCCTGTCGGGCGGCATCGACGAGCGCGGTGCCGTCGGCGCCCATCTGGTCGGCAACGGCGAGCGCGCCGCCGATGCCCGCCGTCACCGGCTCGGCGACCATGGGAGGTAGGGATGCGACGGCGGGTTCGACGTTGGTCCGATAGGCGGAGTTCAGGACCGAACCGATGAGGGCAATGCCCACAGCGCCGCCCATCTCCCGCATCGTGTCGTTGAGCGCGGAGGCGACCCCTTGCTTCTCCTCCGGGAGCGACGAGGTGATCGCTGCGGTGGACGGGCTCATGGCGAGACCGACACCAGCGCCGATCATCAAGATGCCGGGGAGCACCGACAGGTACCCGCCGCCGGGGTCAGCGAAGGTGGCGAAGAGGACGAGGCCGCCGGCGAGCAGCAGCATGCCGGTCACGAGCGTGCGCCGGAACCCGATCCGTTCGGCGATGGTCGGGGCAATCGTGGACAGCGGCATCATCATCATCGCCATCGGCAGGATCCCCGATGCTGCCCTCAGCGCGGAGTAGCCGAGGACGGCCTGGAGGTACTGCACCAGCACCAGGAAGAGCGAGAACATGACCGCGAAGACCACGAAGAGATTGATCGATCCCGCGGCGAGGCCACGGAGGGCGAAGACGCGCACGTCGAGCAACGGGTGGTCTCGGCGGAGCTCGACGAGCACGAATGCCAGGGTCGCGAGCACCCCGGCGGCCAGCGCGGCGAGGGTGATAGGCGCGGTCCACCCTCGCTCGGGCCCCTCGTGAAAGGCCAACACGAGCCCGCCGACCGCGACGACCGACAAGAGCGAGCCTGCGACGTCGAAGCCGGCTCCGGAGTGTTCGACCGAGTGGGGGACGAACACGGCGGTGAGCACGAAGGAGACGGCGGCCAGAAGGATGGGAAGCGCGAAGACCCACGGCCAGGTGGCGTTGTCGATAATCGCGGCGGACGCGAAGAGTCCGATGATCCCGCCCGCTCCTGCGAACCCGGCCCAGGTGCCGATCGCTCTGGCCTGCTCCTCGCGGGGGAAGCTGGTGGTGATCACCGACAGAGTGACGGGCATGACCATGGCGGCGGCGACACCGGCGAGGACGCGCAACGCGATGAGCACGTTCGGCTCGGTGGCGAAGGAGGAGGCCAGGTTGGTCAGCGAGAACGCGACGAGGCCGACCATGAGGATCGGCTTGCGTCCCCACCGGTCGCCGATCGCGCCCACGGGCATGAGCAGGGCGGCGAGGGCGAGGGTGTAGCCGTTGATGATCCACAGCAGTTGGCTCTGAGAGGCATCGAGGTCTGCGGCCAGGGCCTGTTGGGCGACGTTCAGGCCCGATACCGAGGCGACGACCGCGACGAGGGCGACGCACATGGCGGCCAGGATGAGCAGGCGGCGGCGCGGGTCGACGATGACCTCGTCGTGGGGCACCACCACCTCGGTCCGCGGTCCGGAGCTGGCGGCGTCAGGGTCGGTAGTGGTCAATGGCGCGGCTCCTGGTGGCTGGGTTGGCGAACCTGCCGCGGGTGGCCTGGTCATGTGGCGGATCGTGGCTCGGCGATGAGGACGGTGCCCTGCGCGAGTCCGCAGGGTCGGCCGTCGTTGTCGACCTCGACCTGGACGACCGCGGTGCGACGGGTGAGCGACACGATGGTCGAGCGTGCCTCGACGGAGCCCCCGCGGACCGCCGCGAGGAGGTTCACCTTGAACTCAGTCGTCGCCGCCCACCGGCCGTGCTCGATCACGGGGTACAGCACCGCGCCGAGCACGTGGTCCACGAGCGCCGAGATGACCCCGCCGTGCAGGGTCCCGAACGGGTTCAAGAGGTCGGCCCGGACGTCGAGCTGGGCGGTCATGGTGGCCGGGCCCATGTGGGTGGTACGGATCCCGAGGTAGGCGGGCAAACCCTCGAGCCCGTTGTCGAGCTGGGTCATGGCGGCAGCGGTCTCGGCGTCGTAGCGCTCCGGGGTGACAGGCCTTGGCATGATCGGCTCCTGGCTCAGATGGGGTGCGTGTCCGCGGGTCGGGATCCCGCAGGTGTCAGTCACTTAGTCTAGACGTGGAGTCTAAACTGGGTCTATAAATGGTGGCGGACCTCGGCCGGGACGTCGAGGTGCACACCGGAGCGAACACGACGCGGGGAGAGAGGAGAGCAGGGTGAGGGAGGTGACCGACTCCATCGCCGAGGCACTGCCCCGGGCCGCGACCGTGTTCGCAGTGCGGGGCCTCGACGGCACCCGCATGGAGGACATTGTCGAGGCAACCGGAGTGCCGCGGCCCACGCTCTATTACCACTTCTCCTCAAAGGAGGAGATCCTTGCCTGGCTCCTGCAGCGCCTCCTGCGCGACCTGTCGACCGACATCGGCCACATCGTCGACCGAGACGATGCCGCCAGCGATCGACTCAGCGCCGTCATCACCGCCTACCTCCAACTGTTCGCAGACCACCGCGAGCTGTGCACGGTGTTGCTCACGGAGCTCGGTCGGATCACCCGCATACCCCCTCTGGCCGACGCGGTCTGGGCCGCGTTTCACGAACCCGTCCGCAAGCTCCTCGACGCCGGCGAACACGACGGCTCGCTGCGCGCCGTCGAGGAGGAGATGAGCGCTTCGGCCATCTTCGGAGCCGTGACCATGGTCGGCCTCCACCACGTCGTCACCGGCAAACCGGTCGATCCGCCAGCCCTGTCCGCCCGACTCGCCCACCTCATCATGCGCGGCCTCGCGCCCATCCCCGAGGAGAAAGACCTGTGACCACGACCCGCCTGCGCTACACGACCGACGAGCTTCTCACCGAGCCGCGCTACGAGACGCGCATCGAACGCGACTTCGACATCGAGGAACTCGGCTACGCCACCGCGTCAGCCGGAGAAGTGGGTGGCCCCGCACCCTGCCCCTCGCCTTCCCGGCCGAATAGGGCCGGTCCGTGAAGCTCGACCTCATGACCGGAGGGCTGCCCCTGCGCTCGATCCAGCAGCTCGCCCGACAAGCCCAAGACGCGGGGTTCGCCGGGCTGGTGATCACCGAAGCGGGGCGCACCGCCTACCTGTCGTGTGCCGCCGCGGCGCTGGCCGCCGACATCGACATCCTCACCGGTGTCGCGGTCGCATTCCCCCGTAGCCCAATGGTCACCGCCCAGACGGCGTGGGAGCTCGCCGATGCCAGCGGA
>RRZT011302141.1_pt1 | contig 13587 bp, 13 predicted proteins | sample 2165551 | NCBI WGS metagenome assembly RRZT01 (sample SAMN10456910, study PRJNA506462) | wastewater metagenome | biome: wastewater; feature: sludge; material: wastewater sludge; isolation source: wastewater sludge with Escherichia coli K12::gfp cells carrying plasmid... | place: USA: Moscow, Idaho... | reverse complement strand
GTATTCATTTATATTTTTTTTGGGTTCTTGAAAATAGCGTAAATGATAATTCCAAAACCGATTAAAACAGTGGTTGGAGCCAATCGAATTCTTCTGAAATTAAAGATTTCTTCGCTAAACACATTTGGGTCATCACTTCCTCCGCCTGACATTAGGATAAATCCCAAGGTGATTACTCCAAGACCAATTAATAGAATTTTATAATTTATTTTGTCAAAAAGGAATTCTGATTTCTGTTCGTTATTTTTCATTTTATGGGATTGATTTAAAAAGCTGAATGGCAAGTATTCGAATAAACAAATAGCCAAATCAACGAATTAAAATTAGTATAGATCGTCTGTTCTCAAATTCAAAAAACGTTGTGTTGCAAAAAACGTGCTTAACCAAGTAATTAAAACACCTATTCCTAAAACGCCTAATAATACTAGGCCAATCATAGCTTTGTCTTCTAAAATACCAAGGTTTGGGAAGCTAGTTTCAACATAAATCAAAACTCCAATTAATGCTAAAACCGCCAATACCGCCCCAATCATTCCTAGTTTTATACTTCGCATCACAAATGGTTTTCTGATAAATGATTTTGTAGCGCCTACCATTTGCATGGTTTTAATGATAAATCGGTTGGAATGGATTGATAAACGCAACGAGCTATTAATCAGTAGTACAGCAATAACAGCTAGAAAACCGCTGATTATTAAAATCCACATACTTACTTTTTTGATATTGTCGTTCACTAAATTCACTAATTGTTTGTCATATACAATATCCGAAATCATCGTGTTTTTGCGTAAGCTTGTTTCAATTTTTGAAATGCTGTCCTTAATCACATAATCACCTTTCAAGTGAATGTCGTAGGAGTTTTGCAATGGATTTTCCCCAAGAAATGTCATGAAATCTTCACCAATAATGTCCGTATGCTGTTTAGCAGCAGCCTCTTTGGTAACGTATTTGTGTGATTTTACAAAAGGGCTTGCTTTTATTTGAGTTCCAAAAGCTTTCACAATGCTGTCATTGGCTTCATTCTTGAAAAAAACTGTCATGGCAATATTTTCCTTGAAATCGTTAGCTAATTTTTTAGAATTTATAATAAAAAGTCCCAACATTCCCAATAGAAATAAAACCAAGAATACACTTAGCACTACTGAAAAATAAGAGGAAATTAATCGGCGTTTTTGAAAATTGTCAAAAGAAGAGCTCATAGTTTATTGAAATTATTGGGTAAAAATAACAAAGAATTTCTTTATTTAAAGTTAATATCGCTCAAAGTTTCAACTTTCGTACAATAAACGTAAATTTGCAGCTTGAAATTTTGCAACCCATTTAAGATTTAAAAGTCGGGAATGGGTTAAAAAATAAATAGCTAAATGTCTTGAGTTAGCGAAAGCATAACTCCATTAAAATAAAAATAGAAAGGAATGAAATACAATCCGAACGAAATAGAAGCCAAATGGCAGAAATATTGGTTAGAAAACGAAACGTTTAAAGCCGAAAACAATTCAACAAAACCTAAGTATTACGTACTTGATATGTTTCCTTATCCATCTGGAGCGGGATTGCACGTAGGACATCCGTTAGGATACATCGCTTCTGATGTGTATTCAAGATACAAAAGACATCAAGGTTTTAATGTTTTGCACCCAATGGGCTATGATAGTTTTGGATTGCCTGCCGAACAATACGCTATTCAAACAGGGCAACGTCCCGAGGATACGACTCGTGTAAATATTGATGGAGGAACGGACAAAGAAGGAAATAAAATAACCGGTTACAGAAAGCAATTGGATAAAATAGGGTTCTCCTTCGATTGGAGTAGAGAAGTCCGTACTTCAAATCCGGATTATTACAAACATACACAATGGATTTTCATCCAATTATTCAATTCTTGGTACAATAAAAAAAGCGATAAAGCAGAAGATATTTCGACTTTGATAGCTATTTTTTCAGCTGAAGGAAATGCGAATGTTAGCGCTGTTTGTGATGACAATATTCAAGAATTTTCAGCAAATGAATGGCTTGCTTTTGCAAAAGGAGAGCAGGAGAAAATTTTGTTACAATACCGACTGACCTATTTAGCAGAGACCGAAGTAAACTGGTGTCCGGGATTAGGAACGGTTTTAGCGAATGATGAAATCGTAAATGGGGTTTCAGAACGTGGTGGTTTTATGGTTGTTCGTAAAAAAATGACGCAATGGAGTATGCGAATTTCAGCTTATGCAGAACGCCTGTTGCAAGGTTTGAATGATATTGATTGGAGTGAAAGCATTAAAGAAAGTCAACGCAACTGGATAGGGAAGAGTGTTGGAGCGATGGTTTCGTTTAATGTAAAAGATCATAATGAAGTTATTTCTGTTTTTACAACTCGACCTGATACGATTTTTGGAGTAACGTTCATGACGTTGGCACCGGAACATCCTTTAGTTCAGGAAATAACAACCGCCAACTATTTAGAGACAGTAAATGAATATGTTTTTGCTTCTTCAAAACGTTCCGAAAGAGAGCGTATGGCTGATGTAAAAACAATCTCAGGAGTGTTTACAGGAGCGTATGCGGTACATCCGTTTACGAAAGAACCAATTCCAGTTTGGATTGGAGATTATGTTTTAGCAGGTTATGGAACTGGAGCAGTGATGGCGGTCCCTTGTGGTGACGAAAGAGATTATGCTTTTGAGAATTTCTTTAATGGACAGAAAGGAATGCAAGATATCAAAAATATTTTCAATCTAAATTCACCTCCACTGGAGGGGTGCCCGCAGGGCGGGGTGGATTTTGCATATAGTGAAAAAACAGGATTTACCATTCAAAACTCCGATTTCTTAAATGGATTGAATTACAAAGAAGCGACTCAGAGCGTAATAGAAGAATTAGAGAAATTAAACCAAGGAAAAGGAAAAACGAATTACCGTTTGCGTGATGCTGTTTTCTCTCGCCAGCGTTATTGGGGAGAGCCGTTTCCGGTATATTATGTGAACGGCTTGCCGCAAATGATTGATGCGAAACATTTGCCAATCATCTTGCCTGAAGTGGCCAATTATTTGCCAACAGAAGATGGGTTGCCACCTTTAGGAAACGCTGAGGTTTGGGCTTGGGATACAACAACTAATAAAATTGTCAATACTAATTTAGTAGATCATAGAACTATTTTTCCTTTAGAGTTGAACACCATGCCAGGTTGGGCAGGAAGCTCTTGGTATTGGATGCGTTATATGGATGCGAACAACGAAAACGAATTTGCCAGTAAAGACGCTTTAGCATATTGGGAAAGTGTCGATTTATATATTGGTGGAAATGAACACGCGACTGGGCATTTGTTGTATTCTCGTTTTTGGAATAAATTTCTAAAAGACAAAGGTTTTGCACCAACCGAAGAACCATTTAAAAAACTGATTAATCAGGGAATGATTTTAGGAACGAGCGCTTTTGTGTATCGATTGGATGGAACGAATACTTATGTTTCGAAAAATAAAATCGATGGACAAAAAGTACAGCCTCTACATGTTGATGTTTCAATGGTGAATTCTTCCGATGAATTAGATGTTGAAAGATTCAAAAGATGGAGAGAAGAATATGCAACTGCAGAATTCATCACTGAAGAAAACGGAAAATACATTGTAGGTCGCGAAGTCGAAAAAATGTCGAAATCCAAATACAATGTCGTATCGCCAGATGATATTTGTAATGAATATGGAGCGGATACTTTGCGTTTGTATGAAATGTTCTTAGGGCCATTGGAACAAGCAAAACCTTGGAACACGGCAGGAATTTCGGGAGTTTTTGGATTCTTGAAAAAACTATGTCGTTTGTATTTTGATGAACATACTATGATTGTTACTGATGAAGTGCCAACTAAAGACAACTTAAAATCATTACACAAAACCATCAAAAAAGTAGCAGAGGATATTGAAGATTTCTCTTTCAACACCTCAGTTTCGCAGTTTATGATTTGTGTGAATGAATTGTCAGCTCAAAACTGTCATTCTCGTGCTATTCTTGAGCCACTAGCGATTGTAATTTCGCCGTATGCGCCACATATCGCCGAAGAATTGTGGTCTTTATTAGGAAATACAGATTCTATTGCAACAGTTGCTTTTCCAGTATTCGAACCGGCACATTTAGTAGAAAGCAGTAAAGAATATCCTGTTTCTTTCAACGGGAAAATGCGCTTCACGATGGTTTTGCCTTTGGATTTAACCAAGGAGCAAATCGAGGAGATTGTAATGAAAGATGAAAGAACCCTCAAACAATTAGAAGGAAGAACGCCAAGCAAGGTGATTATTGTTCCAGGAAAAATTATTAACTTGGTGGGATAGGCATTCATAATTACAGAGACGCACTGTAATGCGCCTCTGTAAAACATATTATAATCCAAATTCTATTTTTAGAATTTGGATTTTTTTTCGTATAATAAAAATCTGTGCAAATCCGTTTCATCCGCATTCCATTTTACCAATGCCAAATTGACACCATAAAAAAATGGTTCAGATTTTGATGGTTCTTTTATAACTATAAACAATAAAATTAAAAAAACAAAAGTATGGGAATGGGTTATTTGATTCTTGCCGGAGCAATTATGCTTTTCAGCTGGTTAGTGAGTTCAAGACTAAAGAGCAAATTTGAACATTATTCTAAACTACAACTACAAAACGGAATGTCAGGCGCTGAAATCGCCGAGAAAATGCTTGCCGATAACGGAATTCGTGATGTAAGAGTGATTTCGACACCAGGGCGTTTGACGGATCATTACAATCCAGCGGATAAAACGGTGAATCTAAGTGAGGCGGTTTACAACCAACGCAATGCCGCTGCGGCTGCTGTTGCGGCGCACGAATGTGGTCACGCTGTGCAACATGCTGTGGGATATCAATGGCTGACGATGCGTTCTAAATTAGTGCCAGTAGTGAATGTGGCATCAACCTATATGCAGTGGATTTTGCTTGCTGGAATCTTGATGATCAAAACTTTCCCTCAATTATTATTGATAGGAATTATAATTTTTGCAGCAACTACACTGTTTTCAATTGTTACTTTGCCGGTTGAATATGACGCGAGTAATCGGGCTTTGGCATGGTTAGAGAATAAAAGAATGCTGACACAACAAGAACAAGCAGGCGCTAAAGATTCGCTTAAATGGGCTGCCAGAACGTATGTTGTAGCTGCTTTGGGATCTATTGCTACGCTGTTGTATTACGTTTCTATTTATATGGGAGGCAGCAGAAAAGAATAATTGTTTATTAATCTAATTTTATAAAATCCAAATTCCACTTGCTGAAGTTTGGATTTTTTTTTATGCTAGTAATTAGAAGAATTGTTTTAGAAAAATTCTATAATCCTAAAATAAAAAAACCATTCGGACTAGGAATGGCTTTAAATTATTTTAAATATATATTCTTATTTTCCTTTATTAACTTCTGTGATATATTTCTCCAAGGCCATTGTCATAGAAGGAGTTGTAGGAGTTGGTGCAAGAATATCAACTCTTAACCCACAATCTAAAGCTTCTTTTTGGGTAGAGCTTCCAAAAACGGCAATTCGAGTGTTGTTTTGCTCGAAATTTGGGAAATTCATGAATAATGATTTTATTCCAGTTGGGCTAAAGAAAGCCAAAACGTCATAATATACATCAGCTAAGTCAGACAGGTCGCTCATTACGGTTCTATAAAATACAGCTGGAGTCCAGTCTACTTTTAATGCGTCTAGCGTTATTGGCGCGTCGGCATTCAATTGATCTGAAGCAGGTAATAAGAATTTCTCGTCTTTGTATTTTTTTATTAGTGGAGACAAATCAGCAAAATCTTTTGGTCCAACATAAATTTTGCGTTTTCTATACACTACGTATTTTTGCAGATAAAAAGCAATAGCTTCTGATTGGCAAAAGTATTTTAATGCTTCAGGAACTTTATAACGCATTTCATCAGCCACTCTAAAAAAATGATCTACGGCATTTTTACTCGTTAAAATAATTGCGGTGTAGTGGTTAAGATCAATTTTTTGAAGTCTAATCTCTTTTGCATTAACTCCTTCTATGTGAATAAAAGGTCTGAAATCAATTTTTACTTTATGCTTTTGTTGAAGTTCAAAGTAAGGGGAATTTTCCGCCTTAGGTTCGGGTTGTGACACCAAAATTGTTTTCACTTTCATATCTAAACGTTTTCTAAGCATTCCCTTTTATTAACCAATAATACATAAAATAATAGGGGGCTATTTCAAGAGCGCAAAGATATAAAATAAAGTAAAACAACTTACCCAATATTACATTTTGATAGTTTTTTATTGAAATTAAATATGTTAAAACATTGACTAATAGTGCTGTAGCTATAATCGCAAGTGGAATATTTCTTGAAAATGAGTCGTAATAAAACAAAATAACATTAATTGGCAGTATTAATAGTCCAATATAAGTCCTGTAAGTGACTTTTTGAAGGTTAAACTGATCCATAAATTCTTCAATATTGAAGGATGTGGCAATTATTTTTTCTATTAAATATTTAGATAAAATAAAGAAAATTAGAAAAGTAAATATTTGGATGTATAATACCCAATCTGTTTTTGAGGCATAGCCAAAATAACTCAGCGATATCTGAATGAAAAATGCAAGAGAAATAACTTGTACGAGAAATAAAGCGATAGTAAATCCGCTCTTTAAATTACTGTTATCTTTATAAACTTTGGTGTATTTGTTTGAAAAAATCAAATTAGCAAAATCACCAAATCTATTTTCGAAAATCGATTTAGTTATGGCAATAATAGCAAACGACAGCACAAAAAGAGTGGTAGCCCAGTCTTCGTTTTCAGTTATTCTTGGATGAAGTATAGTTTCGATCATAACGCTGCAAAATTAGTAATTTTTCCATCATTCTTTTTATTATAATTTTAATAAGCAACAAATGGCATAAAAACGTTACTTTTGCGGTGAAATTAGTCGAAAAATGAATGATTGTATTGTTATAATCCCTACCTATAACGAAATTGAAAATATAGAAAGCATTATCCGATCGGTGCTTTCGCAACATAAATCTTTTCATATTCTTATTATTGATGATAATTCACCTGATCACACTGCTGATAAGGTCGTTTTACTTCAATCGGAATTTGAAGGAAGATTGTTTTTGGAAAAAAGAAACAAAAAATCTGGTTTAGGAACAGCTTATGTTCATGGATTCAGATGGGCATTGCGTCATAAATATGATTTTATTTTTGAAATGGATGCTGATTTTTCCCACAATCCAAATGATTTAGAGAAACTATATAACGCCTGCCATTTAGGGGATGCCGATTTAGCGATTGGATCCCGATATGTAACTGGTGTAAATGTTGTAAACTGGCCATTAAGCCGTGTCTTGATGTCCTATTTCGCATCGGTTTATGTACGAATGATTACTGGAATGAAAATTCATGATGCCACAGCCGGTTTTGTTTGTTACAAAAGAAAAGTGCTAGAAGAGATCAATTTAGATAAAATAAAATTTGTTGGCTACGCTTTTCAAATTGAGATGAAATACAGAACCTACTGCAAAAGTTTCCAAATTGTTGAGGTTCCGATTATTTTTACCGACAGAACAAAGGGGCAATCCAAGATGAGTAATTCGATAATTATTGAAGCCGTTTTTGGAGTTATTGCGCTGAGATTAAAAAAATTATTCAACACATTATAAGAAAAAGATACGATGAACAGGGTTTTAATTAAGAATGCCAAAATAGTAAATGAAGGAGTAATTTTTGAAGGCGATGTGTTAATAGAGAATGACTTAATTGTTGAAGTTTCAGCAACAATCAGTGCCAAATTTTCGGACTGTAAAATTATTGATGCCGAAGGGAATTATTTGATTCCTGGTGCAATTGATGATCAAGTGCATTTTAGAGAGCCAGGATTGACGCATAAAGGAGATATTGAATCTGAATCCAGAGCCGCAGTTGCGGGTGGAATTACGTCTTATATCGAACAGCCTAATACAGTTCCGAATGCGGTTACCCAAGAAATATTAGAACAAAAATACGAGCTGGCAGCGCAAAAATCATATGCGAATTATTCGTTTATGATGGGGGCAACCAACGATAATTTAGAAGAGGTTTTAAAAACAAATCCAAAAAACGTTGCTGGAATCAAAATATTTTTAGGTTCCTCAACCGGGAATATGTTGGTGGACAATGAAGCGACTTTAGAGAAAATATTTTCGAGTACACCCATGCTCATTGCAGTGCATTGTGAGGATGAAACGACTATCAAAAATAATTTAGCGAAATACAAAGAAGAGTATGGAGAGGACGTTCCCGTTACGGTGCATCACCTCATACGAAGCGAGGAAGCATGTTATATTTCATCTTCAAAAGCGGTAGCGCTGGCTAAGAAAACAGGAGCTCGCTTGCATATCTTTCATCTTTCGACGGCCAAAGAAATGGGTTTGTTTACCAACAAAATTCCTTTGGAAGATAAGAAAATCACTGCCGAAGTTTGTGTGCATCATTTGTGGTTTACCGATGAGGATTATGCAACTAAAGGCAATCTTATAAAATGGAATCCAGCGGTAAAAACGACTAATGACAGAAAAGTGCTTTGGGAAGCCTTGCTAGATGGCAGAATTGATGTTATTGCAACAGATCACGCACCGCATACGTTAGAAGAGAAAAAACAATTGTATTTGAATGCGCCTTCTGGCGGACCACTAGTACAACACGCTGTTGTGGCTATGTTTGAGGCTTTCCATCAGGGGAAAATTAGCGTGGAGAAAATTGTGGAGAAAATGTGTCACAATCCAGCAAAGATTTTCAAAATTGAAAAGCGTGGTTTTATAAAAGAAGGCTATTATGCGGATTTAGTTATTGTAAATTCCGGTTTGCCTTGGAGCGTAAAAAAAGAAAATATTTTAGCTAAATGTGGTTGGTCGCCATTTGAGGGTTTTACCTTTAAATCTAGAATTACACATACTTTTGTCAACGGACAATTAGTATATACTGCTTTTAAAGTAAAAGATATTCGTGCAGGAAAACGTTTATTATTTGAGAGATAAAATAGCATAAATGAGAAAGATCATAACATTTTTAAGCGTTATTGCGCTATTGGTAAGCTGTAAACAAGAAGTGATAGATAAACCGGAACAACTGATAGAAAGGGATGTTATGGTTGATATTATGTATGATTTATCTATTTTGGAAGCGATGAAATATCAAAATCCTACTACTTTAGATACTTTTAAAATAAATCCAAGAGAATATATTTTAAAAAAGTATAAAATTGACAGTCTTCAGTTTGCTAAAAACAATGTGTATTATGCGGCAGACTATAAGGGCTATAAATTGATGTTTGAAAAGGTTACAAAACGATTGGACGACAATAAAACAAAAATAGATTCTTTAATTAACTTCGAAAAAAAGAAAAAGAAACCAGCACTTCCTGAAATTAAAAAAGAAACTGTAATTACTAACGACACCACCAAGCTAAACTAGAAATGCGACACATTTAAAGTTTCGAAATGTCTTTTATGTATTGGTGAATATCGATGAAATCAGTTTGTAATTGGTCTTTAATCTTCTGATTGGAATAGATGCTTACTGAGTAAGAAGCCCTTGCGGTGGCTTTGGATAACTTTCTTTTTTGCCAGAAGACATTTGAAACAAACCAATCCAATCTCCAAAGTATTTCCATTAAAAATGGTTTCGCATAAGTTTTTGGTCTCTTTACACCTAATGCATCGGCCACCGAATTAAGAATATCACGAAAAACACTATTTTTAGCAATCAGAGTAAAACGCTCATTCTTGATTTCGCTTTGCATCAATTCATGAACAATTCGAACGACATCAGTAACGGCAACAAATCCTGTTGTGCCTAAAGTGTAAAATTTCAATCCGTTTTTTACTTTCGTAAAAAGTTGTCCGCTTCCTTGCTCATTAAAACCGGGCCCGAGAATAACACCTGGATTAACAATTATCACAGCTAAACCTTCTTGTTGTCCGCGCCAAACTTCCATTTCTGCACCGTATTTAGAAATAGCGTAGTCATTATGATACTTTTCTGGATTCCATTCGGTTTCTTCGGTGATGCATTTTTCATGAGGAAGTAAATCGCCTAAAGTAGCAATCGAACTGACAAAACACAGTTTTTTTATGTGGTAATCAATACAAAAATTTACAATATTAGCTGTGCCCTCAATATTGGTTTTTCGCAATTCATCTTCGTCTTTTGGATCAAAAGAGATGAAAGCGGCGCAATGGTAAACCGTATCAATGTTTTGAAAAGCAATTTCTAACGAAGGAACTTCGGTAATGTCTGCTTGGATCCATTCGATTTGTTCGAAAAGGGATTCTTTTTTGTACAGAGAGAAAAGCGATTTGGTTTTCTCCATTGAAGATGTGCTTCGATAAATAGCACGCACTTTTTCTTTCCCGATACTTTGGGATTCAATTAAATGAAGCAATAAATGCGCACCTACTAAACCTGTTCCTCCTGTGACTAAAATCATGCTACGAAAATACGAATAATTTTTTTCGAATAACCCAATAAACAAATAACCTATTCCACAATAAACTTTACCTTTGCGCGCACGAAGCCTAAAAGGTTGAATTGTCGAAAGTAAATTGATTAAAAGATGAAAAATTTTATTGAAGAAGTAACTTGGAGGGGAATGCTCCAAGATGTTATGCCCGGCACAGAAGAACATTTGATGGAACAAATGCGTGTGGCGTATGTGGGAATTGACCCAACTGCCGATTCATTGCATATAGGACATTTAGTTGGTGTAATGTTGTTGAAACATTTTCAACTATCAGGACACAAACCATTAGCTTTAGTGGGTGGTGCAACAGGAATGATTGGTGATCCGTCAGGGAAATCGAATGAAAGAAATTTATTAGATGAAGCAACTTTGCGTCACAATCAAGATGCGATAAAAGGACAATTGTCCCGTTTTCTGGATTTTACTTCGGATGCGACAAATGCGGCAGAACTAGTGAATAATTACGACTGGATGAAGGATTTTTCTTTTCTGGATTTCATTCGTGATATTGGGAAACACATTACGGTAAATTACATGATGTCTAAGGATTCAGTAAAGAAACGTTTGACTTCTGAAGCGGCTGAAGGAATGTCTTTTACGGAGTTTACCTACCAACTCGTTCAAGGATACGACTTTTTGCACTTGTACAGAGAGAAAAATTGTACGCTACAAATGGGAGGAAGTGACCAGTGGGGAAACATTACCACTGGAACCGAATTAGTGCGTAGAATTGCCGGCGGGAAAACCTATGCATTAACATGCCCGTTGATTACAAAAGCGGATGGAACCAAATTTGGAAAATCAGAAGGAGGAAATATTTGGTTGGACGCAGCCCGAACTTCACCTTATAAATTTTACCAATATTGGTTGAATACATCCGATGTTGATGCCGAAAAATACATTAAGATTTTCACTTTTTTATCAAAAGAAGAAATTGAAGTTTTAACCGAAAAACATAGAGAAGCACCACACTTGCGTTTGTTACAAAAACGTTTGGCCGAAGAAATTACGGTGATGGTACATTCAGCGGAAGATTTAGAAAATGCGATAAAAGCATCGAATATTTTATTCGGGAATTCGACTTCAGATGATTTAAAACAACTGGACGAAGCTACTTTCTTAGATGTTTTTGATGGTGTTCCTCAGGCGGAAATCAGCAAAAATGAAATTGAATCGGGAATTGATATCATTACTGTTTTGAATGAAAAAACAGGTTTTATGAAATCGAATGGCGAAGCAAGACGCGCTTTGACGGCCAATTCTATCTCAGTAAATAAAGAAAAAGTTGCCGAAGATTTTGTGCTTTCAAACAAAGATTTAATCAATAGTCAGTTTGTATTGTTGCAAAGTGGAAAGAAGAATTATTTTGTGGTGAGAGTGGTTTAGCTGTTTATTTGGTTAACTGATTAAATAACCAAATCAATTTTTACAAAACCATTAAATTACAACCCCGAATATCAGAATTATCAAAACGTCCCAATACCTCGAAAGAGTTATTGGGATTTTTTTTGCCCAAATCTTGTGTGGCAATAAACGAGCAGGAATTAATGTTAGCCAAATCAATAACGTTGATCCCGCCTGTTTTCCCGTCTTGGATATAAGTCAAAGCATCTTCGGTGTCCCGAATCAGGATTTGTATCCAAGAAGGACATTCAAACACGCCGTTTCCTAAAGAATAGGCTTGCGAAAGTAATTCAGTCATTCCATATTCCGAATGTATGGCTGAAACGCCAAATCCCTTGCACAATTTCTCGTGTAATTCTTCCCGAATCATTTCTTTGCGTTTGCCTTTCATACCGCCCGTTTCCATGATAATGGTATGCTGTAATTGAAATTGATGTTGCTCTATTAAATCTAATAAAGCAAAAGTAACACCAATCAGAATCACATTTTGACCAGCTTGATCTAAAGCAATCAGTTTAGCAATGAGTTCGTCATGACTGTGCAGGTAAAAACCACTTTCGGGCTGATTGGATAATTCAATTAAATCTTTGACCATGTAAATTAAGGAAGAACCTTCTCGTTCCAGATAGGAAGGAAGCAAGGCCAAAACTACATAATCTTCAATAGTACCGTAAAATTCAGAGAATCCTTTGCGAAAACTTTCTTCATACAAAGCAACATCAGTTACGAGATGTTTGCTAGTAATCATTCCGGTAGTTCCGCTACTGATAAAGATTTCCTGAACGGGATTGGTATTAGAAACCACTTCGTGACTTTTGAAAAATTGAATGGGTAAAAACGGAATCTGCTGTAGTGATTTTACTTTTTGTACATCCGTTTTTAATAAGTCACAAAATTTCTTATAAACTAAGTTGTTTTCGTATTGGAAACGAAACACTTTTAAGGCGATTTTCTCAAACTGTTTTTGACCGGAAATGGAAAATATATCGGAGGTTGTGATCAAGAATTTTTTTTTGCAAAAGTAATCAAAAATTTTAAAGACATACTTATAATGGAATTGGACTAAGAGGATTCTCAGGAATGATTCCGTTTAGATAAGATACAAAAAAAGCCCCAATTAAAAATTGGAACTTTGTGTTTTATTTTTGAAGTATTATCGTATGATTAATTTTCTAGTTGCCGATGCTTCTCTTTCATTAATCTTGATGATGTACACACCAGAGGAAAGATTTGATACATTTAGTTCTTTTGAACTTAGTATGGTTTGAAGCACTTTTTTCCCTAAAACATCAAAGATGATTATTTCTTTATCAAAGTCATTTTTTGTAGTAATGTAGACTTTTCCATTGGTTACAGGGTTTGGGTACAAGCTTAACCCTTCTATCGTAGCGGTTTCTTGTGTTCGTTGTTGTTGCTTAGTTTCCTGAGCACTAAGGCTTACGGAAAATAAAAAAACCAGTAAAGTAATAGTATAAAAGTAGTTTTTTGCCATCAGATTAGTTTGAATAGTAAATGTACAAAAATAATTCAAATAGTGTACCAAAAAAAAACATCCCGAATTTTCAGGATGTTGAGTACAGACTATTTTGAAGTTTTTTTATAAATTCTCTAATAAATTAACTCCATCAACAATAGTCCAAGCTCCAGAAATCAATAGTGCTCCGGTTGCTGTTGTGCTGCTAGCGAAGTTTGCAGGT
>RRZT011239010.1_pt1 | contig 13587 bp, 13 predicted proteins | sample 2165551 | NCBI WGS metagenome assembly RRZT01 (sample SAMN10456910, study PRJNA506462) | wastewater metagenome | biome: wastewater; feature: sludge; material: wastewater sludge; isolation source: wastewater sludge with Escherichia coli K12::gfp cells carrying plasmid... | place: USA: Moscow, Idaho... | reverse complement strand
GTGGTACGCGCAGTGGTGGATCCTGATCGTCGCCATCTTCGTCTCCGGCATCGCCGACGGAAGGCTGTGGTTCCTGGTGCCCGCGGCCGCCATCTGGATCTGGGTGGTCTACCCCAACCTGTACCGGCGTCAGCAGCCGCCGCCGCAGGTCAGCGCGCCGCCGCGTCCGATGACCTATCTCGAACGTGACGAGGTGATCCTCGCCCTGCAGACGGGCGGAGAGGTCGCGGCCATCCGCCGCTACCGCGAGATGACCGGCGCCGACCTGTACACGGCCACGCAGACGGTGCGCGCGATCAACCGCGAGCTCGGCGCCTGAGGCTCACGGGAAGAACAGGCGCAGCTCGTCTGCGTTGGGATTGAAGAAGCCGACGGAGTCCTTGCCTGCGAGGGAGCGCGCACTGTCGGCCACCCACTTGCCCAGCTCGACCGGGACCGTCGCCCTCGTGATGGTCGGGCCGAACTCGTAGTAGGTGTTCCCGTCGTGTGCGTCCGCATAGGGACCGTTCGCCGCCGGGAAGTCCGAGGAGAAGTCGGAGTACCAGTTGCGCATCGCGACGGTCCCGACGTCGGGGTCGTCCGACGGCGTGGTCTGCCTCGTGTACCACTCGACGAACGCGTCGTCGTCGTCGGTGGGGGCGGCCTCCGCGTCGAAGATGACGATCTCGTAGCTCATGGGTGTTCCTCCTTGTTGCTGCGAAGTTACCGCGCCCCGCGGCGCCGCGCGGGTGAACCGGTGGTTTGATGGGCCAATGGGTTCCCTCCATGACATCCGGCGCGACTACGCGGGCGACCCGCTCCCCGACGACCCGATCGCGATCGATCCGTGGCGCTTCTTCGCGGCCTGGGTGAGCCAGGCGGTCGAGGCGGGCGAACCCGAGCCGACCGCCATGACGCTGGCGACCATCGGCGGCGACCTGCGCCCGTCGTCGCGGATCGTGCTGCTCAAGGAGTACTCGCCGCGGGGGCTGGTCTTCTTCTCCGACTACGACTCCCGTAAGGGGCGCGACCTGACCGCCAACCCCGTGGCCGCCGCGTCCTTCTGGTGGCCGGGCGCCATGCGCCAGGTCAGGGCCGTCGGGCCGGTGAGCCGGCTCCCTCGGCCCGAGTCGGAGGCGTACTTCGCGAAACGCCCGAGGGCGAGCCAGCTCGAGGCGTGGGCCTCGAGGCAGTCTGAGCCGCTGCGTCGCCGTGCCGACCTGCGCGACGCCGTCTCCGCCGCACAGGAACGGTTCAAGGGCGGGCAGGTCCCCTGCCCTCCGTCGTGGGGCGGTTATGTGATCGACGTGGACACGTTCGAGTTCTGGCAGGGTCTTCCCGGCCGCCTGCACGACAGGATCGTGTGCAGGCTGACCGAACACGGCTGGCGCAACGAGCGGTTGCAGCCCTAGTCGCAGCCGTCGACGAACTCGACGCCGGGTACGAGGCGCTCCCATTCCTGATCGGTCAGCGGGTCGCCGAAGGTTGCGCACATGGCGTCGCGGGCCGTTGCCGGGTCGTCCTCCCAGGCGACGGTGCGTCCGTCGTCCGTCGACATCACGATCTCACCCGCGTAGGCCTCGACGCCCATGACGTTGTCCTGGCCGGGCCGCAGCGTCAGGTACAGCGACCACCCCTTGCCCTCCCGGCTCCACACCCACACCGTCCCCGCGCGTGAGGCGGCGATCAGCTGCTCCCCCGCGTCGTCGAACTGCAGCTGGGAGAGGGAGGCGCGGGCATCACCGAGCAGGAAGGAGGCGCGGGGCGCCGCCGGGTCGGACATGTCGTAGAGGGTGACCTCACCCGCGTCGTCGCCCAGCGCGAGCGTGCCGTCCGGAGCGAAGGCGAAGCGGATCGGCACCGCTGCGTCCGTCGTCCTGCGTTCGGCCAGCCGGGTCGCACCGTCGCCGCTCACCCTCCACACGTTGAAGCCCTTGCCGTCGAGCGTCATCCCGACGAACAGCGAGCTGTCCGCGCTGAAGGCCGACGAACTCGGCCAGCCGTCGAGGGTGGCCACCTTCGACCAACCGCGATCATCGGCGCGGAAGAGCTGGAAGTCGGCCTTGTTGCGGTAGCCGAGGGTGAGCAGCGTGCCGTCCGGCGACATCTGCAGGTCGATCAGTCCGGTGGGGAGGGGCTGGGCGTGCGCCACCCGGTAGCCCTCGCCATCGAAGGCGAGAGTGACGAGCTGGCCGCCCTCGCTCTGGTTGACCAGCGTCGAGCCGTCGGCGCTGATCGCGTAGTAGGGGTTGTAGCTGGTGCCGTCCGGGGCGGGGTCGATGGGACGCGGCACCCACCCGTCCCCCTCGCGGCTCATCACGACGGCACCCTCCGCCGTCCCGATCAGGAGGCCGACGTCGCTGCGGGTCACGTCGAAGTGCGGTGTGCCGGAGTCGGTCTGGAGCACGAGCCGTCCCGGGGCCGGTGCCCAGTGGTTGACCTCGCCGTCGCTGGAGCCGACCACCAGCGAGTCGCCGCTGCCCGCGACCCCCGTGACGATGCTCCGTCCGGGGTAGCGGTGCAGGGACGCGCCGTCGGGGGAGTAGATGTCGACGGTGCCGAACGACCCGGCGACGATCAGCCGGTCCCCGAGGTGCGCGACGGCGTTGACCCCCGAGGAGGTGGCGATCGTCTTCAGGATTCGCAGGTCTGATCCGTCACGGATTCCCGCTTGGCGCAGCGTCGTGCCGAACAGGAACCGGTCACCCGTCGGGGAGGCGGCGATACTGAGCACGGTCCCCGTGACCGCGAGTGGTTCGTGCCGCGCACCGGAGGAGTCGAACACGTCGACGGTATCGCGTCGCCCACCTGCGAGGATCCAGCGCTCGTTCGCCGCGAGCCCGGTCACCGAGACCGTCTCGCCGACGTCGAGGTCGGTGAGCCGGCGCGGGCGCTCAGGGTCGCTGAGGTCGACCCTGCGCACGGTGCCCTCGAGGGTGCCGAAGAGCGCGACGTCGCCCTGCCAGGCGGCGCTGTATCCGACGGTGTCGCCCCCGAACTCGCCGAGCCGCCGTGGGGTCGAGGTCACGTCCCACACCGAGGCCGTGTCCTGCCCCGCTACGAGGACCAGGATTCGCTCCCCGGTCTCGCGCAGGGAGAGCCCGAAGAGCTGCCTCCCGCCGGTCATGGCCGTCTCGGGTGCAACGGAGAGGGCCCCGTCGCGCCACACCGACAGCCGGCCCTCACTGTCGGCCGACACGATCAGGTCGCCGTCGGCGCTCATGGCGACCATGGTGTTGCCCGTCGGGCCGATCGCCCTGCTCGGCACCTCCGAGGCCGAGGCGCTGAGCACGCTCGAGCGGGTCTGGACGTTGTCGTCGAGCGCGAGCGCCGCGACGCTCAACTGCGCGGCGACGTTGGCCGACGTGGCCCGCACCTCGTCGCTGATCAGGGCGATCTGTCGCGCCTGCGCCGCGGTGGCCGTCTCCTCCGCCTGCTGTCTGAAGCCCTCCGAGCGTGCCGAGGCGAGGATGGTCGCCGCGACCATGACGAGCGCGACGGCCGCGGCGACGACGGCGATGTTCTGCCTGCGCCTGATCCGGGACATGGTGCGGCGCTGTTGCGCCTGCTCGGCCTCGCCCTGTTCGCAGCTGGCCTCGATGAAGGCGCGCTCGGTGTGCGAGAGCACGGTCGCCTCGTCGGAGTGCGCCCACTCCCGCCACAGCTGCGCCTCGACCGGCATCAGCGCGTCGCTTGTGCGACCGCCCTCGTCCCACAGTTGGGCCGCGAGATGGATCCGTCTGCCGAGCAGCAACGACGCCTGTGCCTCCTCGACCCATCCGGCCAGGCGGTGCCAGTGCAGCAGCAGGGCGTCGTGGGTGACCTGCAGATGATCGTCGAGACGGGTGAGGATGCGGGCCCGGACGAAGGGTTCAGCGGCGTCGAGGAGATCGTCGCCGAGCGCGGACGTGGCGATTCGCCGTCGGAAGGTGAGGGCACCCTCGACGTTGAACAGCGAGAGCAGGAGCCGCCGTGCCGACCGGCGTTGGCTCGCGGTGAGCGACTCGTAGATCGAGTCGGCCTCCTGGTTGAGTGCCGCCCACAGGCCGCCCGTGGCGAGATAGTCGGCCGGCGTGATGGTCGGCCCGGTCGAGGCCTCCCAGCACTGGCGCAGCACGCTGGACAGCAGGGGGAGCACGACCCCTGGGGCCGGCTCTCCGTAGGCGTAGATGTCACGCAGGAGCAGTTGGGTGAGTTCGGGGCTGACGGAGCGTCCGTGCTTGAGTGCGGGGCGTTCGATGATCTGGACGAAGTCATCGCGCGAGACGGGCCCGAGCACGACCGGCGTGCTGAGGTCTCGTGCGAGCCACTCGTCGCGCATGGCGAGCCCGATCGCGTCCGCCCGCAGCGCCAGCACGCAGGTGACGTGCTCGGGAAGCGAACTGAGCCGTTCCAGGGCGGCTCGCTGCCGCTCAGGGATGAGCAGTTCCAGCTCCTCGAACTGGTCGACCACCAGCAGGGTCGGCTCGTCGGGCAGCTCCAGGCTGGCCACGTCGGCCGGGTCCGCCAAGAGGGGGGCGAGGTGGGCGAGCTCACCGCCCTCGCCCGTCGCGCGCCCGATCAGCCCGGCCGCGAGCAGCGACGACTTGCCTGAGCCGGACTCGCCGAGCAGCACGACGATGTCGGAGGTGTCCGGATCGGGAGGGCGCAGGCAGGCGTCGATCAGCTTGCGCAGGGCCGACTCCCGACCGAAGTACAGCGGCGCCTGCTCCGCCGTGTACGGACTGAGCCCGGAGTAGGGCGGATCGGAGACCATCCGTACGGAACGCAGCTCGGCCACGGCCGCAGCCCATGCGTTCTGGTCGGCGTCATCGACCGCGAGGCCGAGGTGTACGAGGAGTTCGAGGAACTGCGGCATCAGCGCCTGGGTCGGCAGATGCCTTCCCTCGAACCAGCCCTGGAGGGTCGAGGCCGGCAGCCCGACCAGGGAGGACGCCCGCCGGATCGACACGCTGCGTGCCTTTCGGGCGGTCGCGAGCTGCGAGACCAACTGGTCCCGGCTCAGGGGCGCCTCCATACGGGCAGTCAACCACCGTGCCGGGAGCATGTACCCACCCTCGGCCAAACGTGCAGAGGGCCGTACGGTCCCATACAGCTGGACTCTGGAGTTGCGACCCTTCCCTGGCTAGCGTCGGAATGGTCCGGGAGGGTGGATCGTCGCGAACACGCGTGTCGCGGATTCACGGTCGGGGGTGCGCTTGGGGGGCACCCCGACCCTGGACCCCCCTCAGCCCAGGGGGATCATTCGGGGCGAAGCTCCAGCAGGGCAGCGGAGTCGCCGTCGCGCAGCAGCCAGATCGCTCCGTCGGGTCCCTCCTCGACCTCGCGGATCCGCGCGTCCATCGGCCACGTGTCCGCGAGGGCGGCGGTGTCGCCCACGAGGTTGACCCGGATGAGGGCCTCCCCTGAAAGGGCTCCGATGAACGCGTCGCCCTTCCAGGCGGGGAACAGGTCGCCCTGGTAGATCATCAGCGAGCCGGGCGAGACGCTGGGGTTCCACGACACCTTCGGCGGCTCGAAGCCGTCGCCTCCTGTGTGGTCGAGGATGTCGGAGCCGTCATAGTTCGAGCCGTTCGAGGCCTCGGGCCAGCCGTAGTTCAGGCCGGGCCTGATGAGGTTGACCTCATCGCCGCCCTTCGGACCCATCTCGCTCGACCAGAGCCGTCCGTCGGCATCGAAGGCGAGGCCGAGCGGGTTGCGGTGTCCGACGCTCCAGAACTGCTGTGCGATCGGCGCGTCCTCCTGGAAGGGGTTGTCGGCGGCGGGCTGGCCGTCGAGGGTCAGGCGGAGGATCTTGCCGAGGGTCGAGTCGATCTCCTGGGCAGGCGTGAACTGGCGCCGGTCGCCCGAGCTGACGAACAGGTACTCGCCCCGGATGGCGAGGCGGTGCGAGTAGTGGCCGCCGCCGTCGATCTTCGGGCTCTGCTCCCAGATCTTCGTCACGTCACTCAGCGCCGCGCCGTCGACGTCGAGCTTCGCGGTGCCGACGACGGCGCCGGTTCCGCCCTCCCCGGACTCGACCCAGCTGAGGTAGACGGTGCCGTCCTGCTCGAAGGTGGGGCCGGCGATGATGTCGCCGAGGCCGCCCTGTTCCGTGACGGTGACCTCCGGGACCCCGCTGACCTCCCGCACCCCGCTGGCATCGCGGAGCTTGAGGGCGCCGCCGCGCTCGGTGACGGCGAGCACGTCCGTGCCGGGCAGGAACGTCATGGCCCACGGCTCGTCGAACGTCTCGTGCTCTGCGACCGTGAAGGTGTGCGAGGTGGGGGTGGGGCTCGGGGCCGCGCTCGTTGCCTCCGCGCTTGGGGCCGGGCTCGTGGACGCGACCGACGGGTCGCTCGAGGCCTGCGGGCTCGTGACAGGTGTGCTCTGAGCGGGCGTTCCAGAGGGCGCGGTGGGTATCTGCGCCGGGGACGAGCAGGCCGTGGCGAGCCCGGCGAGCGCGGTGAGGGTGGCGATTCTCAGAGCTCTCATGTGTCGACGCTACCCGTCGGGGCGTGAAGACCGGGGCGGTCGCGAAGATCGGCGTGGGTCACGTGTTGTCGTCGACGACGAGCCAGCCGTCGCCGCGGGCGCGCAGGCCCAGCGTCACGGCGCGTGCCCCCATGAAGCCGATGGTGAAGGCGAACCAGAGCCACAGCAGGGCGGGGACGCCGCTCGGCAGGAGCAGGGCGACGAGGGCGAGGGGCGCATAGACCGCCAGGTTGATCGCGCCGGCCTTTGCCAGGTACGGACCGTCGCCCGCGCCGATCAGGACGCCGTCGAGCAGGTACACGTAGCCGGCGAGGCCGAGGGTCGCGCCTGCCACGATCAGCAGATATCCGACGATGCGGCGCACGTCCGCATCGGTGCTGAAGGCGGCTGCGATCGGGCCGCGCAGCGCGATGGCCGACAGTCCGAGGATCACCCCGGCGCCGATGGACCAGCGGATCATCTTCGACGTGAACAGGCGCGCCTCGGCCTTGTCCCCGGCGCCGAGCGACGTCGCGATGATCGTCTGCCCCGCGATCGCCAGCGCGTCGAGTGCGTAGGCCAGCAGGTTCCACACGTTCATGGCGATGTGGTGGGCGGCAAGGGCCGAGGCGCCCTGGGCGGCGGCGACGTAGGTGGTCAGCAGCAGGGCGGCGCGCAGCAGGAGGGTGCGTAGCCACAGCGGGAAGCCGACGGTGAGGCTGTGCATCATGTCGGCCCAGACCGGGGCGAGCCGAGCCCCGACCCGTCGTGCCTTCACCGCGACAAGGGCGGCCGCCGTGACGCCGAGGGCGGTCTCGGCGACCGCGGTGCCGAGCGCTGCCCCCGAGATGCCCATGCCGAGGCCGAACACGAAGGCCAGGTTGAGCAACAGGTTCAGGGTGGCCGCGGCGACCGAGAGCACAAGCGGGGTGCGGGCGTCCGAGAGTCCGCGGAAGGTTCCCGTCGCGCCGAGCATGACCAGCATCCCCGGCAGGCCGGGCAACGACCAGCGCAGGTAGTCGACCGCGTACGGGGCCACGTCGGGGCCGGCGCCCATCGCGCTGGCGAGCCAGGGCGCGAGCGGCCACATCACCAGGGCGATCAGGGCGCCCATCGCCGCGGCGACCCACATCGCCTGGACGCCCATCTCCAGGCCACGCCGCTGACGGCCTGCGCCGACGAAGCGCGCGACCACGGCCGTCGATCCGTAGGCGAGGAAGATCGACAGGCCGACGACCGTGAGCAGCAGGCCGCTGCCGATGCTCAGCCCCGCCAGTTCGACGGTGCCGAGCCGGCCGACGATCCACGTGTCGGCCAGCAGCATCAGCGGGTGCGCCAGCAGCGCCGCGAAGGCCGGAACGGCGAGGGAGAGGATGCGTCTTGTCAGGCTCATGTCCCGCGACAGCCTATGCCCGCACGGCCCGGTTCGGCTCAGCCGGCCAGGCCAGGCAGCAGCGCCTTGATGCCGGCGGCGATCATCGAGACCCCGATCGCGGTCAGGATCATGCCTTACGGCCCTTCGTGCGTCGCAACGGTGGGGATAGGGTCGGGGTGTCAGAAGGAGGAGACCATGTCGGTCGTCAAGATCAACGCCATCGAGGTGCCAGACGGTGCCGGGGCAGAGCTCGAGGCCAGGTTCGCCGCACGGAAGCACGCCGTCGACCAGTCGCCGGGGTTCGAGGGCTTCCAGTTGCTGCGCCCCGTCGCGGGTGAGACGCGCTACTTCGTGGTGACCACCTGGGCGAGCGAGGAGGACTTCCAGGCCTGGCGCGACGGCGGGGCACGCGCCGCCCACGCGCCGAGCGACCGGAAGCCCGTCGCGAGCGGCGCCTCGCTGCTCGAGTTCGAGGTCGTCGACCTCTGAGCGCAGACGCGACTCGCTAGGCTCCTGGGATGAGCGAGCGGCTGTTTCCCGACCGGGACGTCCCTGGCGCCTTCTGGGTGCGGTTCGGGCCGACGTCGCAGTCGTGGGTCGATCCGTCCCGGCCCGACTTCCTCGCCTTCGAGTACGTCCAGCACATCGCCATGGTGCTCGACCACACCGTCCTCGACACCGAGCCTGAGCGCAGGCTACGGGTCGTGCACCTCGGGGGTGCAGGCATGTCCCTTCCCCGCTGGGTGGCGTGGCGCCGCCCGGGGACGGCTCAGGTGGTCTGCGAGCCCGACGTCGAGCTGACCGCCGAGGTGCGGCGCAAGATCCCGCTTCCTCCCCGCTCGGGCATCAAGGTGCGAGACGTCGACGGCCGCACGGGCCTTGCCGCGATGGCAGACGAGTGGGCCGACGTGATCATCGTCGACGCGTTCGACGGGGCGCAGGTGCCGGGCGAGCTGGCCACCCAGGAGGCGCTCGACCAGGTGCGCAGGGTGGTGCGTGGCGATGCCGTGGCCGTGTTCAACATCACCGACCGTTCCCCCTTCGCCTGGGCAAAGCGGCTCGCGGGCGGTCTGCAGCAACGATGGCGGCACCTGCTGATCGGCATGGAGCCGGTCGTCGCGAAGGGGAAGCGCTTCGGCAACCTCGTGCTCGTCGCCAGCGACGTCAAGCCGGATCTCGCGGGGATCGAACGTGAGTCGGCGAAGCTGACCATCGGGTACCGCTGGATCGCTGGCCAGCAGGCGCGGGGCTGGCACGGGGGAGCCGAACCCATGACAGACGATGCGCACGAGCCCTCGCCGGGGCCGGCCGGGCGCGGCTGGTGACCTGCGGTGACCTGCAACAATGGGTGACGTGTTGGCCAAGCGCGCGGCTCGAAGGACCGTCTCCCCACTCCTGGTGCTGCTGATCGTCGCGCTGGTCGGCCTCGGGGGATACCTGGGATGGCAGTTCTGGGGGACCAATGTGCTGGCCGCCGGCCCGGCCACCGACGAGGTGACCGCCCTGCGTGACGCGTGGAAGGCAGCTCCGCCGCCCACGCAGGAAGAGGGCGAGCCGGTCGTCGTCGAGGAGCCGACCCTGCACGAGCCGGCCTGGGTGCTGCGCATCCCGACCCTCGACCTCGAGTACCCAGTCATCGCGGGCGTCGACCCGGGCGATCTGACGCGCGGGGTCGGCTGGTATCCGGGCACCGCGCTTCCCGGGCAGCTCGGCAACGCGGCCTTCGCGGGCAACCGCAGCACCCACGGAAAGCCCTTCGCCCGGCTGCTCGAGCTGAGGGTGGGCGACGAGGTGGTCATCGAGACCGCCCGGGCCGTCTTCACCTACACCGTCGTCTCCGCCCCGGGCGAGCTCACAGTCAACGAGGACGAGAGCTGGGTCATCGACCCCGTGCCCGGCCGCCCGGACGAGGTCCCGACGCAGGCCTACCTGACCCTGACCACAGCCGAGGACCTGGTCGCGACAGACGACCGCGCCGTCGGCTTCGCAACCCTCACCACCACGGAGACCCGATGAGCGACCGCAGCGACCTGATCAAGCACATTTCCGACCTCGCCGTCGTGCACGGCAAGGTGACGCTTGCCTCCGGGAAGGAGGCCGACTATTACGTCGACATGCGGCGTGTGACCCTTGACGGCGCCGCCTCGCCCGTCGTCGGCCGCGTGATGAACGACCTGGTCGCCGACCTCGACTTCGACGCCGTCGGGGGGCTCACCCTGGGCGCCGACCCGGTCGCCACCGCCATGCTGCACGCCAGGGCCGCCGCAGGCGGACGGCTCGATGCCTTCGTCGTGCGCAAGGAGTCGAAGGCCCACGGCATGCAGCGCAGGATCGAGGGGACCGAGGTCGCCGGGCGCCGCGTACTGGTCGTCGAGGACACCTCGACCACCGGCGGATCGGCGCTGACCGCCGTCGAGGCGGTGCGGGAGGCCGGGGGAGAGGTCGTCGCCGTCGCCGTGGTGGTGGACCGTGGCACCGGCGCCGCGGAGGCGGTCGCGGCTGAGGGGCTCGAGTACCGCTACGCGGTGGAGCTTTCCGACCTCGGTCTGTGACGTAGAACCCTCCCGTTCGGACCGCCCCGTCCGCTACCGTGATTCCTAACGTAAGGAGACCACCGTGCCCACATTCGTGATCGTGCTCATCATCCTGCTCGTCGTCATCCTCGCGGTGGTCGGCTGGGCAGTGAGCGCCTACAACGGCTTCGTGCGCAGCCGCAACGTCATTCAGGAGTCCTGGCGTCAGATCGACGTCGAGCTGAACCGACGCTACGAGCTGATCCCGAACCTGGTCGAGACGGTCCGCGGCTACGCGGCCCACGAGCGCAACACGCTGGAACAGATCACCGCGCTGCGCAACCAGGCCCGCGCCCTCGCCGGCCAGAGCGGCGGCCAGCCGACCGAACAGCGCTCCGCGATCGAGGCCGAGCTGTCCCAGGCGGTCAGCAACCTGCTGGTCACCGTCGAGGCCTACCCCGAGCTGAAGTCGAACACCAACTTCGTGGAGCTGCAGCGCGAGCTGACCAGCACGGAGGACCGGATCGCCGCGGCCCGCCGCTTCTACAACGCCAACGTGCGCGACTACAACACAAAGGTCGAGTCGGTGCCGAGCAACATGATCGCCAACTTCGCCAAGTTCGAGAAGGCGACCTACTTCGAGCTGAACGACCCGATCGCCCGCCAGGCGCCCGACGTCAACTTCGGCGAGATCTCCCAGCGTCCCGGCGGTCAGCCGGCGGGCGCGCCCCAGATCGCCCCGCAGGACGTGCAGAACCCCGTCCAGCCGCCGCAGACCCAGCAGGCACCCCAGGCGCAGCAGGCCGAGCGCCCGCCGTTCCAGGGCTGAGCCGACTTCTCCGTCGCCCCCGTCTCCGCAAGGAGGCGGGGGCGACGTCACGCTCAGGGCGAACAGGAAATCGCGCAGACCGGCCCAACCCGGCGCCTCGATTTGGCAGGCTGGAGGCTCCGACAAGCGTCGCCTCCCGTGGGCGGCCTCCCTCCGTCGGCGAATCAAGGGGAGCCCGACTCCGCTTGTAGTTGAAAGATAAATCAGAAGTTGCTAACGTTGGTTGCACCGACAAGAAAAAGGACTTGAAACATGAACCTCAACGAGCTCAAGGGCACCTACGTCCTCGACCCCACCCACACCACCCTCTCCTTCATCACCCGCCACGCGATGGTGACCAAGGTCCGCGGTTCCTTCGAGGAGTTCGAGGGCAAGGCCGTCGTCGACGGGTCCAACCCCGAGGCCACCACGCTCGAGGTCAAGATCAACACCGCCTCGGTGAACACCCGCAACGCCGACCGCGACGCCCACCTCCGCTCGGCCGACTTCTTCGACGCCGAGCGGTTCCCCTACATGACGTTCGTGGGCACCTCCACCGTCATCGAGGGCGACGTCGTCAAGGTGACCGGTGACCTCACCATCAAGGACGTCACCAAGCCCGTCACCTTCCCGCTCGAGTACGCCGGCTCCGCAAAGGACCCCTTCGGCAACACCCGCGTCGGCTTCGAAGGCTCCGTCCAGATCCTGCGCTCCGAGTTCGGCCTGACCTGGAACGCCGCCCTCGAGACCGGTGGCTTCCTCGTCTCCGACAAGGTCACCCTCGAGGTCGAGATCTCGGCCATCGAGCAGGTCGAGGCCGTCGCCTGATCTGACTCGTCGAGCGGGTCCCACGCCCTGCGTCGGTTGATCCACCACCCGCTCCCGAGCCGGCCCTCGCGGGCCGCAGTGAAGCCCCGACCATCTGGCCGGGGCTTCACCCTTTCCATGCCGGCCTCGTCTCGGTCGCGCCGCGCGGGCGCAGGCGGATTGCGTCACGTGCCCGACCTGCGGCACGCTCGTGCCGTGACCGACGAACCCCAGGACCCGACCGCGCCGACGGTCGGCGTCGGCCCCCACCTCCTTCCCTGGCCCGACGACGAGCGACTCGACCCCGAACTGCTGCGCGACGGCGACCGCCGCAACGTCGTCGACCGGTACCGCTACTGGCGACTCGACGCCATCGTCGCCGACCTCGACCGCCGCCGCAGCCGACTGCACGTCGCCATCCAGAACTGGGAACACGACTTCAACATCGGCTCCATGGTGCGCACCGCCAACGCCTTCAACGTCGCCGCCGTGCACATCGTCGGCCGCCGCCGCTGGAACCGCCGCGGAGCGATGGTCACCGACCGCTACCTCCACGTCCACCACCACGAGGACGAAGCCGCCCTCCTCGCGCACCTGGCCGAGGCAGGCGTCACACCGGTCGGCGTCGACAACCTCCCCGGCTCCGTTCCACTCGAGACGACCGAACTGCCAGCAGACTGCTGCCTGATCTTCGGCTCCGAGGGGCCAGGCCTCACCGACGCGATGGTCGCAGGCTGCGAGCGACTCGTCGCCATCACCCAGACCGGATCCACCCGCTCCATGAACGCGGGCGCCGCCGCCGCGATCGCCATGTACCACTGGAGCCTGCAGCACCGCTGAGCCGGCTGTGGGACACGGGCCGAGGGCTGGAGCCAACGCTCGATCCGACGGCGGAACCGGGCCTGCCGCTAGAGTGACGCGCATGCAGCAGCCATCGCGATTCGTCGCGGGTCTCACGCCACTTCCCACGGCCGCCCGCGTGACAAGACAGCGCGGAGCCCTGCGCATGCGCATCATCACCTCGATCATCTCGCTGGTGATCCTCGTCGTGTTCATCTTCATCTTCGGCAAGACCTGGAACACCGCCTGGACCATCACCATCGTCGTGCTCTGGGTGCTCTCGACCGCCTTCTGGTTCCTCGTCACCGTCGACGCCCTCAGGCGGGCCAAGCGCGACCTCGGGCTCATCCCCGAGGGCGACGCGTTCTACCTCGACCCCGAAGGCATCGAGTTCGTCTTCCCCAAGCCCGTCCGCGTGCGCTGGTCAGAGGTCACCGGATTCAAGCTCACCGGGCGCAACTTCGGCGCAGGCCCCGCCCTCACCGTCGACGCCGACGGGCAGGAGGTCGCGCGGATCCCCGTCAGCTTCCTCGATGCCACCCCCGCCGTGATCGATTCCGCCGCCCAGGCCTACTCCCTCGGCCGGGTCCGCCTCGACACCGGAGCCCTCGACAGGATCCTGTGACACCCACGGGGTCACCGTCTTCCACAGCGGGCCCCGCTCTCGCCTGCCACTGGCAACGCGATAGGCTAGGGCCGAAACGACTCATCGAGAAAAGAGGCTTCCATGCCAGTCGCAACTCCCGAGGTCTACGCGGAGATGATCGATCGCGCCAAGGCAGGCAAGTTCGCCTACCCGGCCATCAATGTCT
>RRZT012954935.1_pt1 | contig 13592 bp, 11 predicted proteins | sample 2165551 | NCBI WGS metagenome assembly RRZT01 (sample SAMN10456910, study PRJNA506462) | wastewater metagenome | biome: wastewater; feature: sludge; material: wastewater sludge; isolation source: wastewater sludge with Escherichia coli K12::gfp cells carrying plasmid... | place: USA: Moscow, Idaho... | reverse complement strand
GTTTCGCTTGCTTTCCCAATAAGATCTTTTGGGATTCTTATCATTATGGTAGGTATCATGTTATCGGCCTTCCAGCAATTTGTAGGAATCAATGTCGTATTGTATTATGCACCGGAGATTTTTAAAACGATGGGAGCTAATACGGATACGGCTTTGTTGCAGCAAATTGTTGTGGGTGCAATTAACTTGTCATTTACAGTGCTTGCTATTTTTACTGTAGATAAATTTGGACGCAAGCCTTTAATGATAATCGGTGCGCTTATAATGTCTGTGTCGATGCTTATTTTGGGTACTACTTTCTATACAAACTCTGTTGGAATGGGTTCTCTTATTTGCATGCTGGTGTATACAGCCGGTTTTGCTATGTCTTGGGGACCAGTTTGCTGGGTTCTTTTATCAGAGATATTTCCTAATTCAATTAGGTCGACTGTGATGAGTATTGCAGTAGCCGGACAATGGGTGGCCAATTTTATGGTTTCGTGGACATTTCCGATGCTTGACAAGAATCAATACCTGACTGATAATTTCAACCATGGTGTTTCCTATTGGATATATGGAGTGATGGGACTCATTGCAGCATTCTTAGTCTGGAAGATGGTTCCTGAAACAAAAGGAAAAACCCTCGAAGAAATGGAAAAGTACTGGAAGAGATAAACAAAAAAATAAGAGGATGACTTTGATAGGTTATCCTCTTATTTTTTTAAAATTAAACAGTACTTTTGTGGCAGTAATTAATGCAACACGGAGTGATATGATTATTCTGAAGCGAATTCTTATCTGGTTAAGAAATCTGATTTTATTTCTTTTTGTTTCCAGCCTGGTTTGGGTGGTGGCCTGTAAATTTATACCGGTTTACTACACTCCATTAATGTTTATCAGAGTGTATGAGCAGTTTCAGGAAGGAAAACCCCTAAAGTTAAAACATACCTGGGTTCCTATTTCTAAAATTGCACAACCGATGGTGCAAGCGGTGGTTTCTTCCGAAGATAACCTGTTTATGGAGCATAATGGGTTTGATGTTGAACAGATAAAAAAAGCCCGCAAAGAGGCTGTTCGTGGTAAGCGAGTGCGTGGAGCGAGTACAATTACACAGCAGACTGCTAAAAATGTGTTTTTATGGCCGGGTAAAAGTTATATCCGTAAAGGGATAGAAGCATACTTTACGGTTCTAATTGAATGGATCTGGGGTAAAGAACGCATCATGGAGGTTTATCTGAATTCGATAGAGATGGGTGAAGGTATCTACGGTGTGGAAGCTGTGGCGCAAGAGCATTTTGATAAGCCTGCCTATAAACTGAACCGACGACAAGCTGCTCTGATTGCTGCAACGTTGCCAAATCCCCGCAAATTTAATTCGGCCAAACCATCTCCGTACATGCTTAAAAGACAGTCTAAGATCTTGTCTCTGATGGGTAAATTAATGAAAGTTGAAATGGGATACAGTACAGGATCATCAGATCAGGATTCGTCCAAAATTAAAAATAGAAGAAAATGGAGAGCTTTAGTTACCAGGACCTTGGAAGAATAGCTTATTCTTTAGCTTTAGATAAGCAAAACGGAAATTTCCATCAGCTGCTTACGTGTAAAGAGAATGGATTAAAAGGCGAAAACAAACTGTTTTTTTGCGAACACGATCCGGTTTTTACTATTGGTAAAAGTGGAAAAGAGTCCAATCTGCTTGTTCCCGAACTTCTATTACAACAAAAGGGGATTACGTTATTTCATATTGATAGAGGAGGGGATATAACTTATCATGGCCCGGGCCAGATTACCGGTTATCCCATTTTTGATCTGGATCAGTTTGGAATCGGTTTGAAAATGTATGTACATACACTAGAAGATATCGTTATTGAATTTTTATCTCAATATAATATACGAGCAGAAAGATTGGACGGGGCTACCGGAGTGTGGATTGATGCCAATGTTGCTGGTTCTGCACGTAAAATCTGTGCGATTGGAGTTAAAAGCAGCCGTTTTGTAACGATGCATGGTTTTGCACTGAATATCAATACCGATATGGACTATTATTCTTTGATAAACCCGTGTGGATTTGTAGATAAAGGTGTTACTTCGCTTGAAAAGGAATTAGGCGAAAAACAAGATTTTAATTTGGCGAAGAATCGCCTGCTAACTCTTTTCAAACAAGCTTTTCGATGAATGATATTCAGATTCACCTTGCCCCTTTACAAGGGTATACCGATGCTGTGTACCGCAAAGCTCATGCTTCTGTTTTCGGAGGAGTAGACGCTTACTATACTCCTTTTGTCCGAATAGATAATGGCGTTGTTCGCTCGAAGGAACTAAGGGATATCTCCCGGGTGAATAATCTGCCGCATTGTGTGATTCCACAACTAATAGCTTCTTCTGTTGATGAATTTACTTGTTTGGCATCTCTTTTTAAAGAAGAAGGATATACCCGGGCAGATATCAATCTGGGATGTCCATTTCCCAAACAAACAAGACTAAACAGAGGATCTAAACTTTTAGTTTTACCGGAACAGACATTTGAAATGCTTACGCTGGTAAAAGATTTTTCATCAATTAATTTCTCTGTAAAGATGCGTATTGGATGGGACGATTCAGCTCAATTTGTGAAAATACTCCCATTTTTGAATGAGTTGCCTCTTTCTCACATCACATTGCATCCCCGGCTGGGTACTCAGCAATACAAAGGGAAACCTGATATGAGTGCTTTTGAACAATTTTATCACGCATGTAATCATCCCCTGTATTATAATGGTGATATTGATAATCTGGATATATGCAACGAAATTATTGATCGGTTTCCCCTTATTGCAGGGGTTATGATTGGACGGGGATTACTTTCTTATCCCTGGATGGCAGTTGAGTATAAGTCGGGAAAGAAAATAGAGCCGGAAGAACGAAGAAAAATGCTTATCGATTTTCACGAGCTTTTATATGAAGGGTATGCGAATCAATTGGAGGGGGGAGATCATCAGCTATTATCTAAACTAAAAACGATTTGGGATTACTTTCTCCCGGACTCAGAGAAAAAAATGCGGAAGAAAGTGATTAAAAGTACTTCTTTGAATAATTACAGATTATCAGTATCTTCTTTGTTGGCAGATTACTAGATCTTTGTATTTTTTTTGTAATAATTGAATCGGGCTAAAACATCACTTACGTATTTGAATGTTTCTGACCCGCGAAGATATCCATGTTTACATATTGAATCATTGTAATAGATTGGATCGCTTTTCTTTCTTATAAATTCATCCACATTTCCATCCCATTTAGTAGGGTCTTTTCCATATTTCCTGGCTAAACGCTGAGCGTCATAAACGTGGCCGATACCAGCATTATAGGCTGCAAGTGTAAATTTCAGTTTCTCTTCCTCATTCGAAATTTCAGAGAAGCCTTGTCTGAAACGACGGAAACATTCTGTTCCTGTTTTTATACCTATTTCCGGATTTTTAAGCTCGTGTGACGATACGCCCAATCCCCTTGCCGTATTTGGCATAATGCCCATTAATCCTTCGGCTCCGGCCCACGAAATGGATAGAGGGTCGAAGTGAGATTCCTGGTAGCTGATTGAAGCCAGCAAGCGCCAATCCAAGTCGATTCTTTCTGCATATTTCTTAAAAAAATGGTCATAAGGAGATATGTGACCTTTAATTATTTTCGATATGGCAACCTGTTCCGGGATTTTACTTAACTCAAAATAACGCTTTGTAATAGCTTTGAAATTGAAATCAGATGTTTTATCTGTTGCCCATTCATTTACTGCCTTGGCTAACAGTGGACTTCCTTTTCGTACGGCCCAGGATGAACGCTGTAAGAAGCTTACTTTTAGACTTATATCAATGTTATTATAATAGGTTTTGTTTAAACGGGCTGTTTTGTCGTCGCTTACCGTATATGGAATTTGTCCTGTCGAGACCATTTCAATCAGATCTTCGGCTGTGGTAGAGTCGTTTTCAATATCCTTGATCTGTATCCCTCCGCCAAGTTCCAGATCCAGGTTTGATAAACGTTCATGATATTTTGTTCCATGTTTTACATAAACAGACTTTCCTATTAATTGGGTAACATCTTTAATTAGAGTATCTCCCTTGTTGGAACGTTGTACTAAAACCTGGGTAGATAAATCTTCTCTTCCGCAGAAAGAAACTTCTTGCCTTAAATTATTAGTAACCGGAACAGGATATGCTACAATGTCTGCCTCTCCGGCTATAAGCATTTCGGTTAACTTCGTGATATTTTCCGCAACCTTAATAGTAAGCTTCAGACCTTGCGAACGGGCAAAATCGCGTACCAAATCGTATTCGTAACCCATTGGCTGCATCTTGTATTGAAAATAGGAGGTAGAGCTATACAAAGTAACGGCAGTAAGTTCTCCCTTTACTTTAAGCTGCGGCAAATCCACTTGTTTGGATGTTTCTTCTTTTGTTTGGCTGTCTTTATTACCATAACAGGAGAAACATCCAAAAAGTGTAATTGTAAGTAAAGAAAATAGCAATATCTTTTTTTTCAGATAAACAATTTGCATTGATTTCTTTCTGGTTTTACAAATGAATGCTAAATAGATATTTTTTCTAACAATACAACATTTTCCACATGATGTGTGTGGGGAAACATATCAACTGGTTGAACTTTCTTAACAACGTATTTTACACTAAGCAAACCTAAATCTCTTGCCTGAGTAGCCGGATTACAGCTAACATAGACAATACGTTCCGGTTCAGCAAAAAGGATTGTATTGATTACGTCGTCGTGCATTCCCGCTCTGGGTGGATCTGTAATAATAACATCGGGTTTGCCATGTTCGGATATAAATTCTTGTGTAAGTATATCTTTCATGTCTCCGGCAAAGAAGAGAGTGTTTTCTATATTGTTTAATGCTGAGTTAACTTTAGCATCTTCAATCGCTTCGGGAACATATTCGATTCCAATTACTTTTTTTGCCTTTCCCGATACAAAATTTGCAATTGTTCCAGTGCCGGTGTACAAATCGTAAACCATTTCGTTTCCGGTTAAACCGGCAAAATTGCGGGTAATCTTGTACAGGTTATATGCCTGGTCGCTATTGGTCTGATAAAAGGATTTAGGACCAACCTTGAATTTAAGGCCTTCCATCTCCTCTATAATGTGATCTTTGCCCTTATAAACATTAACTTCCTGATCGGTAATAGTATCATTACACTTCGTATTGATAATATATAGTAAAGAAGTTATCTGAGGGAACTGGCTTGCAATATGAGATAGAAGTGCTTCTCTTTTATCTTCTTCATCTTTGAAGAAAACAACAATTACCATTAATTCACCTGTCGATGCAGTTCGTACGATTAATGTACGCATAAGACCTTCCTGATTGCGCAAATCGAAGAAAGGAAAGCCATCGTGAGTAAGGCTATATTCTCTGATGCTTAATCTGATTTGATTGGATAGATCGCTTTGCAACCAGCAATCTTTAATATCAAGCACTTTATCAAACATGCCCGGAATATGAAATCCAACAGCATTCATGCAGTCGAAAGATTTATCGGATCCGATTTCTTCCTCAGTTAGCCATTTTTTATTTGAAAAAGTGAATTCTAATTTATTGCGGTAATAAGTTGTTTTCTCTGATCCTAAGATGGGTAAAACCTCTTCAAGATTTACTTTTCCGATTCGGGTAAGATTATCTATTACTTGCTTATGCTTATACTTAAGCTGCTCTTCGTAGGGAAGATGTTGCCACTTGCAACCTCCGCAAATTCCGAAATGCGGACAAAAAGGAACTGCCCTTTTATCGGAAAGCGAGTGAAAGTATACAGCTTTTCCTTCGGCATAGCTGTTCTTTTTACGCGTTATTTGTACATCTACAACGTCTCCGGGAGCTACATAAGGAATGAAAACAACAAGGTCATTTATCTTAGCGATGGCTTTACCTTCTGCAGCCACATCTGTAATAGTTACCTTCTCAAATAAAGGTAACGGTTTTTTATTTCTTGCCAATGTCTTTGATTTTAAAATTTTCGCCACGCAAATATACGGATTTACTCTAAAAGAGTATTATATATGGTTGTAAAACACATAAAAAACATTTAAGCTTTTTATATATCAACGATATAATGAATTATATTTGCATTATTGCAAAGTGGATATAGCAAAACAACCTACAATCTAAATTAATATGTTTATGAATAAAAAAAGAGTCTACACTTTTGGTGACGGAAAAGCCGAAGGACAAGCCAATATGAAGAATTTATTAGGAGGAAAAGGTGCTAACCTTGCCGAAATGAATTTAATAGGCGTTCCGGTTCCTCCTGGTTTTACAATCACAACCGAAGTATGTTCCGAATACTATGAACTGGGTAAAGATAATGTTGTGTCTTTGCTTCAGGAAGATGTAAAAAAGGCAATAGCCAACATTGAACATTTAATGAATGCCACATTTGGAGATATAGAAAATCCACTGCTTGTATCTGTTCGTTCGGGCGCTCGTGCATCTATGCCCGGGATGATGGATACAATTCTTAATCTTGGGTTAAACGATGATGTTGTGGAGGGCTTGATTCGGAAAACAAATAATCCACGCTTTGCCTGGGATTCTTACCGACGTTTTGTCCAAATGTATGGAGATGTTGTGTTAGGAATGAAACCAGTCAATAAAGAAGACATAGATCCTTTTGAAGCGATTATCGAAGAGCTGAAGGAGGCTAGGGGAGTCAAGCTTGATAATGAATTGAGCGTTGATGATCTGAAGGAAATGGTTTTGAAGTTTAAAAAAGCGGTTAAAAAACAAACCGGACACGATTTCCCCACATCTGCTTACGAACAACTGTGGGGAGCAGTCTGTGCAGTATTTGATTCCTGGATGAATGATCGTGCCATATTTTATCGCAAAATGGAGGGTATTCCTGCTGAATGGGGTACTGCGGTAACAGTTCAGGCGATGGTATTCGGAAATATGGGTGAAACGTCGGCTACCGGAGTCTGCTTTTCAAGGGATGCTGGTAGTGGGGAAGATTTATTTAACGGCGAGTATCTTATTAATGCACAAGGGGAAGATGTGGTTGCTGGGATACGGACTCCACAGCAGATTACCAAGATAGGATCTCAACGTTGGGCAGAATTGGCTTGTATATCAGAAGAAGATAGAAGTTCCAAATATCCTTCAATGGAAGAAGCAATGCCTTCTATTTATCATCAGCTGGATGCATTGCAGACTAAACTGGAGAATCACTATCGGGATATGCAGGATATGGAGTTTACGGTACAAGAGGGTAAACTTTGGTTCCTTCAAACGCGTAATGGTAAACGAACCGGATTTGCTATGGTGAAAATAGCCGTAGATCTTTTACATCAGGGAATGATTGATGAAAAGACAGCGATTCTTCGTGTTGAACCGAATAAATTAGACGAGCTTCTACATCCTGTTTTTGATAAAAATGCGCTGAAAAAAGCTCATATAATTGCAAAGGGACTGCCCGCTTCTCCGGGGGCTGCTACAGGTCAGATTGTTTTCTTTGCTGATGATGCAGCCAATTGGTATGAAGACGGTAAAAAAGTGATAATGGTTCGTATTGAAACATCTCCTGAAGATTTAGCAGGAATGGCAGTTGCCGAGGGTATTTTAACGGCCAGAGGTGGTATGACTTCTCATGCAGCTGTTGTTGCCCGGGGGATGGGTAAATGTTGTGTGTCTGGTGCAGGTGCATTAAAAATCGATTATAAAAATAAAACAGTAGAAGTTGGAGGAATTACTTTTAATGAAGGCGATTATATTTCATTGAATGGTTCAAATGGGGAGGTTTATGAAGGGAAAGTTGATACGAGTGCTGCTGAATTGTCGGACGATTTCAGAGAACTGATGACTTTGGCTGATAAATATACAAAGCTAAAAGTAAGAACGAACGCTGATACCCCTCATGATGCAGAAATTGCCCGATCTTTCGGAGCTGTTGGGATTGGTTTATGCCGGACTGAACATATGTTTTTTGAAGGAGAAAAGATTAAAGCAATGCGTGAAATGATTCTTTCTGAAGATACAGCCGGAAGAATAAATGCACTCTCCAAAATACTTCCATATCAGCAAAATGACTTTAAAGGAATTTTCAGAGCTATGGCTGGGTGTCCTGTTACAGTTCGTCTCCTGGATCCGCCATTGCATGAATTTGTACCTCATGATTTAAAAGGACAGGAAGATATGGCTTTAATGATGGGCGTTTCAATTAAAAAAATTCAAGAACGAGTTGAATCTTTGTCAGAACATAATCCTATGTTGGGGCACCGCGGATGTCGTTTAGGAAACACTTATCCGGAAATTACTGAAATGCAAACCAGGGCAATCTTGGGTGCGGCTTTGGAATTGAAAGCTGAAGGGGTTTTAACGTTCCCTGAAATTATGGTTCCTCTTATAGGAATAGTTAGTGAGTTTCAAGAACAAAAGAAAATAATTAATAATACTGCCGAAAAGTTGTTTTCAGAAGTTGGAGATACTATTCCATTTAGCATTGGTACTATGATCGAAGTACCAAGAGCCGCTCTTACAGCAGATCAGGTTGCTTCTTCTGCAGAATTTTTCTCTTTTGGAACAAACGATCTAACGCAGATGACATTTGGCTATTCGCGTGATGATATTGGTTCTTTTCTCCCTGTATATCTTGATAAAAAAATTCTTCAGGTAGATCCATTTCAGGTTTTGGATCAAGTTGGTGTTGGTCAACTTATCCGAATGGCAACTGAAAAAGGTCGTTCTGTTCGCCCTGATCTTAAATGTGGTATATGCGGTGAGCATGGAGGAGAACCTTCTTCTGTGAAATTTTGTCATAAAGTTGGCCTTAACTATGTTTCTTGTTCTCCATTCCGCGTTCCAATTGCGCGTTTAGCAGCCGCTCAGGCAGCTATAGAAGAATAAGGCTTCTTTAATAAATAATTCCCGTAAATTGTTTAAAATAACATTTACGGGAATTATTTATTTTAGTTTTTTTACAAATTGATTGAGATAATGCTTATATTTGCAGGCCAGTGAAATTTTAAATTGAGCCCGACTATGGATAGATACCTAATTATAAAAACAAGAGATGAACTGTTAAGAATAAGGATAGAACAGATCCTTTATTTTGAAGCAGATAGAAATTATACTAAGTTGATTTTAAATAATGGGATTCAGTTTACTTTTGCAATTAATATAGGAAAGATAGAAGAAATACTCGAAAAGCAAGTAATAGGATGTAAGATGATTTTAATGAGGGTTGGTAAAAGCCATATTATTAATAAAAATCATATATTACAAATAAATTTGCCGAGACAAAAACTATTATTGCTTACTGCAGAAGGAAAAGCCCGAGAGCTGATTATCTCTAAGGATCCATTAAAGACGTTGAAAGACTCACTGGAAAGCGAGATTCGTGAAGATTCAAAATCTTCAGAATAATCTTCATATTATTATAGTATGATAATACGAATAGGAAAAGCGAGCGATAATGACTATATAGTTTCTGATGACCACGTAAGCAGACATCATGCTTGTCTGATTCGAGGTGATCAGGGATGGTTTATTGAAGATACCCAATCGACAAATGGAACCTATGTTAACGGTTGTCAGATAATTAAAAAAAAGGTTTGTGCTTCGGATGTTATTGTTTTGGGCTACAGTTATACTTTGAATCTGAATCAGATTTTAAATTCCATTAATGATTATAGTGAAGAATTCTTGTCTCTCAAGAATGTTTATGATCAATATATTAACGCCAGAATACGTATTCAGTCTAGCAATCAATTTAAAATCAGATTGTTTCAATCACTTCCGTTTGCGATACCAGGTGTAGTCGGTATTGCTGTTGGATTTTGGGGTAATGGTTCTCCCCAGCTTTTTGGTCTAAGTCTATCCCTTGCTATTTGTGCTCCAACTGTGGGTATTTATTTAGGAGCTAAGCAATCTGCAAAAACTCCAAAGTTATTGCAGGATATTTCGAATCAGTTTAAAATTGACTATGTTTGTCCAAAATGTGGAACTTTTTTGGGCGAAATACCTTGGGAGTCTTTGCAGAATAAAAAGCAATGTCCTGTATCATCCTGCAGAGCTAAATGGGTGAGTGAATAATCTTCGTATTGAAAATCATGCCTTTTGTACAAGAAAGCCTATAGTTGGATTAAGGTCCATCTCAATATAAACTATTATTGAATAGTTTTTGTACATTTGCGTTGTAAATAATAGTGAAATAATATGGAAAAAGAAGAGGAATACACATTCGTCACAATTGATGATGGTGATTTTAACGATGTATCGGAAGGATTTATAGTAGATGTGGATGGGGACTTATCTTTTGATGCAATAATGCTTGATGAAGAGCAGGTCGGTTCAGACTTAATAACTCTTTCAGATGATACTGTTTTTATGACTGATGCAGACGTGATTGATATGTCTTCGATGAATTTAGATGACTCGGATGTATCATTTATGTTATGATTTCAATCAAATGTCCATATTGTAACGTTGGGCTGAAAATAGACGAAAACAAAATTCCGTCTACGATTGATTCATTTAAATGTCCAAAATGCAAAAAACCCATTGAGGTTTCTTTGCTTGGACAATATGGAGCTTTGACTAAAACAGAAACTCCTACCATTATTGTTAAACATCGGAATGCAAATGCTGGGAAAATAACGGTTCTTGCAAATTCGGAAACTCCTTTTCAAACCTTTATATTAAATGAAGGATTACTTATTGCTGGTCGGAAATCGAATGCTTCCCAAGCTTCAATAGCAATTGAGACTATGGATAAATGCATGAGCCGTGAGCATATAAAAATAGAAGTTAAGCGAGAAGATTCTGGAGGGTATAAGCATTATCTTTCTGATAATAACAGCAAAAACAGAACGTTATACAATAATAATTACCTGGAGAATGATGAAGTCGTTGTTTTGAAAGATAATGATGAAATAATTATTGGGAAAACAATTCTCCGGTTTAATGAATAAAGGAAGGAAAACAGGTAATGGATATAACGATGGGACAACCGTTTGCGGTATGTGAAAGAGGTGGAAGGCTAAATAATGAAGATTCTGTATATCCTCAGCCAGAAGTTTCTAATTCTAAACAGCGATTATTTATTGTATGTGATGGAGTTGGTGGTGCAGAAAAAGGAGAGATTGCAAGCGCTTTGGCATGTGAATCATTGCAGACATATTTTAATACATTTCTTCTTGGAAATCCCACAGAAGCATTTATAAATCAGGCTATTCGCTATACTGAAACTCGATTCGATGATTATATCTCATCAAATCCTCAGGCTAAAGGTATGGCTACTACTATGGCGTTACTTTATGTTGGAACAAATGGTGTAATACTTGCCCATATTGGAGACAGTCGGATTTATCAGTTTCGCAAAGGAAAAATATTGCATGAAACTGAAGATCATTCTCTCGTCAATTCATTGATTAAACTTGGACGAATAAGACCTGAAGAAGGGAGTAAGCATCCTCAAAAAAATGTGATTTTAAAGGCGATTAGCGGAACAGAATATCCTGTTCAGGCAGATATCACTTTAATTACGGACATACATCCGGGAGATAATTTTTTTATGTGTTCTGATGGAGTTCTTGAATGTTTTGATGATAAATCTTTATCGAATCTATTTGAAAATAATGAGTCTTTAGACGTTTTAAAAACAGAAGTCCTCGAAGCCTGTAATAATGTTGCTCACGATAATTTCTCTTTTTTTATTATACCCGTAAACAATGTCCAAGAAACAGTGTCAATTAAGCATTTTATCCTCTCATTTTTTTATTCTTTTGTTTAAATTCAGTAAATTTGGCAGGACAATCTTTACATAAGTAATGATGGAACTACCTACCGGACATTATCTTCAAAATGGAAAATACCAGCTGACAGATGTAGTTGGGAGGGGAGGCTTTGGCATTACCTATAGGGGTATTTGGTTTACTGAGGTCAAAGGGGCTTTAGGTAAAGTAAAAACTGAAGTTCCTATATGTATTAAAGAGTATTTCTTTAAAGATTATTGTTATCGCGATGAGCAATCTTTTGCCGTAAATGTGCATTCAGAAACAGGAAGAACTCTGTTTGAAAAATTCAAAGAAAAATTAATTAAAGAGGCGAAAATCTTATCAGATGTTCATCATCCGCATATTGTTAATGTCCTTGAAGTATTTGAAGAAAACGATACGGCATATATTGCCATGGAATATATTCCAGGTTCTTCGTTAAAGTATTTGCTTGAACAAAATGGGCAATTGTCTGAAAATATTGTGCTTATTTATACGCATCAGATAGCCCAGGCACTTCAATTTGTTCATGAAAAGAATATTCTCCATTTGGATATAAAACCAAGTAATATTCTAATTGATAAGGATGATAATGCCCGTCTTATTGATTTTGGGGTTAGCAAACGATATGATTTGGCTCAACAGGAGACAAGCACAACAATGCTGACTCTGTCTAAGGGATTCGCATCCATTGAACAATATGATGATGAAGGTACGCAGAATTTTTCTCCTTGCCCCGACATCTACTCGCTTGGAGCAACTATGTATAATTTGCTTACAGGGAAGATTCCTACAGAATCAATTTTGCGTGCAACCAAACCTTTGCAAAAACCTTCTGAAATTAATCATTCCATTTCAACCCGAACCGAAGCGGCTATTGTTAAGTCTATGGAAATTAATCCTGCAGACCGATTTCAATCTGTGAATGAATTTATTGCTGCTTTAGGCACTCCTCCTGAAAAAGAAATAAAAGAAATAAAAGAAATAAAAGAAATAATCAAAGAAAATAGTAAAACATTTACTGAAGAAGATATTACTGAAATTTACTCTAAAATTCAGAAATCAGAAAGTCTTGATTCTATATCTGATAATACCTATACATTCCAAAAAGATAATGGAGGGCATTTAAAAGATAGTGATGATGATACGATAATTCAAAAGACAGTTTTGCAGCCTATAATTGCTCCTAAGAAAAAGCTTTTTTTACCGGTATTCGCATCACTGTTGCTGTTTACGGGTGCTGGTGTAGGTTTGACATTATTTAATTCAAAGTCAATTCAAGATCCAATTGGTATAGATCGCGATAATAAGATTATAAAAAAGTCATCGGATAATTCCTTATTTTCAAAACCAACTAACGATACATTAGTATTTAGTGACAGACCTGCTCATGAATCGAATGTATTGTCTGTTAAAGAGCTAATGCCAAATGAATCTGCAGTTAAACTTACAGGATCTGATGCTAATAATGAAATTAAATCAGACATTACTTATACTGAATTAATTGATTTTGGAAAAAAGAAACTGGCTGGCGGTGATTATCCAGGTGCAAGAGTCGATTTTACTAAGGCAAAAGAAATTTCGTTAACGGAAGAAGTTCTTCTTTTTCTAATAGCATGTGATAATAAGGAAGAAGAGCTTAAAATCGTTGCACGTAAGGCCTTATATGAAGAGAAAATGCCTTTTGGTGCTTGCTCCATTGTAAGAAATAAAGCCACTGGTAGATATGGTGTTATTGATGAAAAAGGAGTAGAATGTATTCCTTGTATATACTTAAGTGTTGGGAAATCAGAAAAAGGAAGGGCTTTTGAACGAGAGGATAGCCTTTTTGATATATATAATTCAACATATGAATTAGT
>RRZT012339646.1_pt1 | contig 13593 bp, 7 predicted proteins | sample 2165551 | NCBI WGS metagenome assembly RRZT01 (sample SAMN10456910, study PRJNA506462) | wastewater metagenome | biome: wastewater; feature: sludge; material: wastewater sludge; isolation source: wastewater sludge with Escherichia coli K12::gfp cells carrying plasmid... | place: USA: Moscow, Idaho ... | reverse complement strand
TGATTGAGACCAAAAAGCACAAACTCATGGTGCCGCGCTGCGCCCGCACGGGGCAAGTGGTTGAGCCTATGCTCACCGACCAGTGGTTTGTCGCCATGAACAAAGTGCCCGAAACAGGCGTTGGTGCAGGCAAAAGCATTGCGCAAAAAGCCATTGATGCGGTGGAATCTGGCGCAGTCAAGTTCGTGCCCGAGAACTGGGTCAATACCTACAACCAGTGGATGAACAATATCCAAGACTGGTGCATCAGCCGCCAGTTGTGGTGGGGGCACCAAATCCCAGCTTGGTATGACGAAGCAGGCAACATCTACGTTGCCCGCAACGAAGCTGACGCACAAGCGCAAGCAGGCGCAGGCGTAAAAATCACCCGCGATGCCGACGTGCTTGATACATGGTACTCATCGGCACTCGTGCCCTTTAGCAGCCTGGGCTGGCCTGCCGCCCTGCAAGACGCAAGCCCCACCAAAGACTACGATTTGTATCTACCCAGCAGCGTGCTGGTGACTGGTTACGACATCATCTTCTTCTGGGTGGCACGCATGATTATGATGACCACCCACTTCACAGGCCGCGTACCGTTCAAGCACGTGTACATCCACGGGCTGGTGCGTGACGCGCAAGGCAAGAAAATGAGCAAGTCTGAAGGCAATGTGCTCGACCCCGTAGATTTGATTGACGGCATAGAGCTTGCCCCCTTGCTGGATAAACGCTGCACAGGCCTGCGCAAGCCCGAAACAGCCCCACGGGTGCGCAAAGACACCGAAAAAGAATTCCCCCAAGGCATACCCGCCTACGGCGCAGACGCACTGCGCTTTACCTTTGCCGCGCTGGCAAGCCTTGGGCGCAGCATCAACTTCGACAGCAAACGCTGCGAAGGCTACCGCAACTTCTGCAACAAGCTCTGGAACGCCACCCGCTTTGTGCTGATGAACTGCGAAGGCCACGATTGCGCTACAAATAATTGCGGCACAAGCAATAACGCTGGCGACACAGCAGCCAGCACCTTCACCCCCATCGACCGCTGGATAGTCAGCCGCTTGCAGCGCGTTGAAGCTGAAGTGGCGCAAGGCTTTGCCGACTACCGTTTAGACAACGTAGCCAATGCCATTTACGACTTTGTCTGGAACGAGTTTTGCGATTGGTATCTGGAAATTGCCAAAGTGCAAATCCAAACGGGCAACGCAGCACAGCAACGCGGCACACGCCACACGCTCATCCGCGTGCTTGAGGCCATCTTGCGGCTGGCGCACCCCGTCATCCCCTTCATTACCGAAGAACTCTGGCAGAAAGTTGCTCCAGTAGCTGGAAAAGCAGGCGACTCCATCAGCATTGCCGAGTACCCCACCAGCCAAAGCGAAAAAATCGACGAAGCCGCCGAAAGCCACATGGCGCAACTCAAGCAGCTTGTGGACGCTTGCCGCAACCTGCGTGGCGAAATGCAAGTCTCCCCCGCCCAGCGCCTGCCGCTGTATGTCTCTGCCACGGGCGACGCTGCTGCCTTTATTACGCACACAGCCCCCGTGCTGCAAGCCTTGGCCAAACTCACCGAAGTCAAGGTATTTGACAACGAGGCACAATGGCAAGCCGCCGCCCAAGCCGCACCCGTAGCCGTAGCAGGCGAGGCCAAATTGGCGCTCTTTATGGAAATAGACAAAGACGCCGAACGCGCCCGCCTCACCAAAGAAGCCGCCCGCCTGCAAGCCGAAATCGACAAAGCCCAAGGCAAACTCACCAACCAGGCCTTCGTAGCCAAAGCCCCGCCCGCCGTGATTGAGCAAGAGCAAAAGCGCGTGGCCGAATTTGGCGCAACGCTGGCCAAGGTGCAAGAGCAACTGGCGCAACTGGAACGACTGGGCTAATCTGCCCTTGGCTATGCAGTTGATTGCACTGTGATTGCGCCTTGATTGCGCTTCGATTGCGCTTCGATTGCGCTTCGATTGCGCAACGCGCCCCAAGCAAACAGGGCATTAAACCGCAAGCCCCTAAAGCAAAACGCCCCCGCACAAGAAAGCAGGGGCGTTTTGTCGTTTTGGGCGTAGCCATGCAGCTTCATTCATGTGGCTTCATTCATGCGGCTTCATTCATCTGGCTTCATCCGTGTAGCTTCAAGCATCAAACAAATAAGCGCCGTCCCAAGTTCGAAAATTTGCTTAAAAAATTCGCTTTAATTAAAACTTTCGTAGTCACTTTATACCTAGGGAAAATACGCGGAAAATTTATTGTAAAAAACGAATTGAAGCATTTGCTTTCGACTAATATGAGCCGCTGCGGCAATAAACCTACGCAAGGTAGTTGCCACACAAGGCACAAGCAAAGTTCAGGCAAAGTTCAAGCAATGCATTGAATGGCTTGCGCCTCAGGAATTTGACATGAAATTTTTGTGCTTTGCCAGCCGCGTGAAACGTTCTCGTAGAAAACGCGAGACATCAACGGCTCAGAGTGTTGGAAGGTTCCATGCTGAATTGCTGATGCATTTCGGAATTGCTCAATAACAAGGAGATGGTATGAGTGAAAAATCTGTAGCGGTAAGCGCAGAAAGCGTTAAAAAAGTCGAAAGCTATCGCTGGGTCGTTTATGGAATCTTGGCGCTGTGCTACTTTTTCGTATTCTTCCACCGCATGGCAGCAGGCGTGATGAGAAGCGACCTGCAAAAGGCATTTGATATTGGGCCAGCCGAGTTTTCCGTATTGGCGGCATGTTATTTCTATACCTACACCTTGATGCAGTTGCCAGCAGGTATTTTGGCTGACGCGCTCGGTGCGTAAAAAACCGTAGCAGGCGGCATGCTGGTGGCAGCACTGGGCTCGCTGATTTTTGCCTTTGCTCCAACCATTACCGTGGCCTACATTGGCCGCGCCGTTGTGGGCGCAGGCGTAGCGGTGGTGTTTATTCCCATTTTGGTTATCCAAACCCAATGGTTTTACCCCCGCAACTTTGGCATGCTCACTGGCTTGACAGGCGTATTTGGCAACCTGGGCGGCATTGCAGCGCAAACACCCTTGCTGTTTTTGCTGGGCGCAGTTGGCTGGAGAAACTCCTTTATCGCCGTAGGCATTATTTCGGTGCTGCTGTTCTTGCTGGTAATTGCATTTGTTAAAAGCTCGCCACGCGATATGGGCTTGCCTACTATTGCCGAAATTGAAGGCCGCGAAGTAAAAGCTGCCGCAACCAAAATCAGCATTGGCAAGTCGCTAAAAACTATTGCATCCAACCCGCTGACTTGGCTAACTACCGTCATCATTGCTGGCTTGATGGGCGCTTACATCACCTTCTCAAGCGCCTGGGGTGTGTCTTTGCTCAAGGCAAAGTTCAACGTAGATGCGGCTACTGCTGCTAACGGCAACCTGGTGCTGCTGCTGGCTGTGGCTGTGGTTGGCACGTTTGTGGGTAGCATTTCTGACAAACTGCGCAACCGCAAGGGCGTCATGATTGCGCTGACCAGCATTTACCTGCTGACATGGATTTTGTTCCTGTATGTAGACATTCCATCGTCCATGTACTATCCATTCATGTTCCTGATGGGTGTGGGCACTTGTGCGCTGATTCTGACTTGGACACTGGCCAAGGAATATAACGACCCGCGCGTTGCAGGTATGTCTACTGCCTTTGTAAACACATTTGCTTTTGCTGCTGGCGCTATCTTCCCCGTGATTATTGGCAAGGCAATGGCAAAGGTTGGCGAAAATCCTACGTTTGCCGATTACGTGTCTGCATTTAGCTGGATGCCTGTTGTTTTGGGCATTACCGTAGTTGCATCTTTCTTGCTGAAAGAAACCAAAGCCGAGAATATTTACAAATAAATCTGCTTTGTTTGCCTTCGGGCAACTGGGCGGCGGCTTGTGATGCGGGCTGCCGTCCAGTAAAATCGTTCAGTTTTGTACACAAGACAGTTTGTGGCTTTGGCAACACGTCAGGGCTCGCGGGCTGTCTTTTGTATTCATAAGCCCAAAGACAAAAACTGAACCGACCCACACCCCTTCTCATACCATGACACCATCACAGCCCGCAGGCATGGCACAAGCTGCCGCACTCACCCCAGACGACTATCTGAAAAAAATCCTCAACGCCCGCGTATATGATGTGGCCAAAGAGTCGCCGCTGGATGTGGCCAAGGTGCTGGGGCAAAAGCTGGGCAACACGGTGCTGCTCAAGCGCGAAGACCAGCAGCCCGTATTTAGCTTCAAACTGCGCGGGGCTTATAACAAAATGGCGCAGCTCACGCCTGGGCAGTTGCATAAAGGGGTGATTTGCGCATCTGCTGGCAACCACGCGCAAGGCGTGGCATTAAGCGGGCGCGAGTTGGGCACGCGGGCAGTCATTGTGATGCCCACGACCACGCCGCAACTCAAAATTGACGCGGTAAAAGCGCTGGGCGGCGAAGTTGTGCTGGCTGGTGAAAGCTATAGTGATGCCTATGCCCACGCCGTTCAATTGCAAGCCGAGCAGGGGCTTACCTCTATTCACCCCTTTGACGACCCCGACGTAATTGCCGGCCAAGGCACTATCGCGATGGAGATTTTGCGCCAGTTGCAAGAGCTACCTTCCAAACAGCTTGATGCGGTGTTTGTAGCCATTGGCGGCGGCGGCTTGATTTCTGGCGTAGCCAATTACATCAAGGCTGTGCGCCCTGGCGTTAAGGTTATTGGCGTGCAGATGAACGATTCAGACGCCATGATTCAGTCGGTACGCGCAGGCGAGCGCGTGAGCTTGCCCGATGTGGGCTTGTTTTCAGACGGCACGGCAGTCAAACTGGTGGGCGAGGAGACTTTCCGCATCAGCAAAGAATTGGTTGATGAATTTGTTACGGTCAATACCGACGCGGTGTGCGCGGCAATCAAAGATATTTTTGTCGATACCCGCAGCATTGTGGAGCCAGCGGGCGCTTTGGCTGTGGCGGCGATTAAGCAGTATGTAGCCGAGCACGGCTGCCAAGGCAAAACCTTTGCCGCGATTTTGTGCGGCGCCAATATGAACTTTGACCGCCTGCGCTTCGTAGCCGAGCGCGCCGACGTGGGCGAAGAGCGCGAAGGGCTGTTTGCCATCACCATCCCCGAGGAGCGTGGCAGCTTTCGCCGCCTGTGCTCACTCATTGGCTCGCTGGGCGGTGTGCCGCGCAGCGTAACCGAGTTCAGCTACCGCTTTAGCAGCAGCGAGCAAGCGCACGTTTTTGTGGGCTTAAGCACGCAAGGCAAGGGCGAAAGTGCCACCATCACCAGCCAGCTCAATGCGCAAGGCTTTGCCGCTATCGACCTCACGCACGACGATTTGGCCAAAGACCACATCCGCTACATGATTGGCGGCACCAGCGCATTAGCCGATAACGAGCGTTTGTTGAGCTTTGTTTTCCCCGAGCGCCCAGGCGCATTGCTCAAATTCTTGAGCCTGATGAACCCTGAATGGAACATCAGCCTGTTCCATTACCGCAACCAGGGCGCAGACTACGGCCGCGTGCTGGTGGGCATACAAGTGCCGCCCGAGCAAGGCCAAGCGTTTGACGAGTTTGCCGCCAAAACAGGCTATCCCTATGTAGAGGCAACCAATAGCGCTGCCTACACCATGTTCCTGAAAGGCGGCAAGTAATACCAGCAAGCCACGTCAAGCCCAGCCAAGCAGCGCACGCACCATAGCCCAAGCAAAGCGACGTAAATATGCCAACACCAACAAGCAGCTTGCACACAAAATGGCGCTGGCGCAAACGCCTGCTTGCATTGGCATTGGCATTGCCACTGCTTACTGCCTGTGTGGGCGCAGTTGGTGTAATTGCTCCAGGCAATGCCTATGCCGACAAGGGCAGCGCAGCCCAGCCATCTTGCCAAACGCTAGCCGCCAATGCGGCAGATAGCAGCCGTTGCAACGCCAAAACGGGCGACTTGCCAACAGTCACATTAGCCGAGTTGCACCCGACGCAAGCAGCGTTGGGCTATGACGCAGTGCGCTATCGGCTGGGGCGCTACCATGCCGCCATCAGCAAAGACCGCATCAACCAGCGCTTTAACGACTGGTGTCAGGCCAACGGGCAGGGCGACGCAGCCAGCGCACAGCCCCATGCCAGCTTGCAAAACCCAGAGAGCTTCACTTGCCAGCTACCCTTGGGGCAAGAAACCCGCGCCAGCCTTGCAGACATGAAAACAGCCGTAGTAGGGCCCGCTGGCAAGCTGTATTTAACCGACGGCCACCACACCATGAGCGCGTTTTACGAAAGCGAAGGCGCCCAAGTGCGTGTGCGCGTGCGTATCGTAGGCAACTTTTCGCACATGCATGAGGATGCGTTTTGGCGCAGCATGCAGCGCTTGCAATGGGCGTGGCTGCACGATGCCAACGACCAAGCCATTGCACCTGAGCAGTTGCCGCAAAGCATGGCGCTCAAGCAATTTGGCAACGACCCATACCGCGCCGCGCTGTACTTTGCTCGTGGCATAGGCTACGACAAAAGCGCCACCAGCCCGCCGTTTCAGGAGTTTTACTGGGGGCGCTGGTTGCGAGCGCAGCTGCAGTTGGGTGCGCAAATGCAAGCCTGCCAGAGCAACGACGTGCCAGCGTGTCTGGCGCTGATTGAGCAAATAACACGTGCGCAAGTCGCTTTGCCCGATACAGCCTTGGTAGCTAGCAACAAAACCGCCGCCGAGCTGGGCAAACTGCCCGCATGGAACAAAGGCAAAGACGCCGACGCAGGCACATTTGGCAAACTGCGCCAGCCCTACGACGCAGCCAAGCCTGGAAAATTGGCGTATTTGATGCAGTACAGGCAGAGTCTGGCAACGGGGCTACCTTAATGCGAATTATCCAGCGCCAGTCCCGCATGCTCGCGCAGGGGGTGGAAGTGGATTTTCGGGAAGCGTTCTTGCGCCAGGCGCACGTCGTAGGGGCTGGTGCAGAGGTAGGCCAAGGCGTTGGCTGCGTCGCGCGCCATGCGTTGCGGGTAGGCGTCGCAGAATTGGCGCAGCTCTTCAGGCGTGTCGGCACTAATCCAGCGCGCGCCTGTGTATTGGCAGCCTTCTAGCCGCACGTCGCAATCGTATTCTGTGCGCAGGCGGTGTTGCACCACTTCAAACTGCAACTGGCCTACTGCGCCCAAGAGCATATTGCCGCCCATATCGGGCTTGAATACCTGAATGGCACCTTCTTCGCCCAGTTGCGCCAGACCTTGCTGCAACTGCTTGGTGCGTAGCGGGTTTTTCAGCACCACTGTCATAAACATTTCGGGCGCGAAAAAGGGCAGCCCTGTGAATTGCAGGCTGGCACCGTCGGTGATGGTGTCGCCAAGCTGCACGCCGCCGTGGGTGGTAAAGCCGATGATGTCGCCCGCGTAGGCTTCATCTACTGCTTCGCGCCGCTGGCTCAAGAAGGTGACTACGCTGGTGGGGCGCAGTTCTTTGGCGGTGCGTTGTACTTTGAGCTTCATGCCTGCGGTGTATTTGCCACTGGCTACGCGCACAAAGGCAATGCGGTCGCGGTGGTTGGCATCCATATTGGCTTGCACTTTGAAAACTACGCCTGCAAAGTTGCGGTCTTCTGGCTGCACGGTGCTTTGCTGGGGCTGGCGATTGACTAGCACGGTGCTGGTGCGCGGCTGGGGGGGCGGGGCTAAATCAACCAGTGCGTCAAGCACTTCCATCACGCCAAAGTTGTTTACGCCCGAGCCAAAGAACACGGGCGTTTGCTTGCCTGCCAAAAACGCCTCGTGGCTCCAGGTGGGTGATGCGCCTGTGGCTAGCTCCATGCTTTCCATTGCCGTGTCAAAGTCTGCGCCAAAGCGTGCTTGCAGGGTGGCGGCCTCGCTTAAAGGGATATTTTCAAACTCTTGCGGGCGGCGCTCTTTGCCTGCTTCAAACACCGTCATGGTTTGCGTGCGCAGATTGATGATGCCGCGAAAGGTTTTGCCTTGCCCCACGGGCCAGGTCATGGGCACGCAGGGCATGCCCAGCTCGCGTTCAACCTCATCCAGAATATCCAGCGGCTCGCGTACTTCGCGGTCCATCTTGTTCACAAAAGTGATGATGGGCGTATCGCGCTGGCGGCAGACTTCAATCAGACGGCGGGTTTGGGTTTCTACACCGTTGGCCGCGTCAATCACCATCAGGGCGCTATCCACCGCCGTGAGCACGCGGTAGGTGTCTTCACTGAAGTCTTTGTGCCCGGGCGTATCAAGCAGGTTAATCACATGCTCGCGGTAGAGCATTTGCATCACGCTCGAAGCCACCGAGATGCCGCGTTGCTTTTCAATCTCCATCCAGTCGCTGGTGGCGTGGCGGCTGGCTTTGCGCCCTTTGACTGCGCCTGCAATCTGAATTGCGCCCGAAAACAGCAGCAGTTTTTCAGTCAGCGTGGTTTTACCCGCGTCGGGGTGGCTGATGATGGCAAAGGTACGGCGGCGGCGGGTTTCAGAGGCGTAGGACACGGGTTTTTCCAATGTGGCAACAAAGCCTGATGCAATATGAGCACATACAGGCTGCAAAACTTGACATTATCGCCGTTGCAACACAGAGCTGTAATTTTTTGCCGTGATTTTGTGCTCTGGCTGCGCACGGGTAAATGCAAACTGGTTTCAGATAAAGCGGGAAAAGGCTAGTTGCCTGCGACTTTCATCCGCTTAATCAGCACCGAGCCGATAGTCTTTGCGCCCATGGTGTAGGCATCAGCACCTACGGCGGCAATGTTTTTAAACATATCGCGCATATTGCCTGCAATGGTGATTTCTTGCACGGGGTAGGCGATTTGGCCGTTTTCTACCCAAAAGCCACTCGCCCCGCGTGAATAGTCGCCAGTAACGTAATTCACGCCTTGGCCCATCAGCTCAATCACAAAAAGCCCCGTGCCCAGCTTTTGCAGCATGGCTTCCAGGTCATCAGCCGCGCGGGTTTGGCTGCTTGAGAGCACCAGATTGTGGCTGCCGCCCGAGTTGCCCGTGGTGGGCATGCCAAGTTTGCGTGCGGTATATGAGCTTAGGAAATAACCTTGCACCTTGCCATCTTGCACCACTTGGCGGGGGCGCACTTGCACGCCTTCGGCATCAAACGGGCTGCTGCCTTTGCCGCGCAGTACAAAGGGGTCTTCGCTGATTTGGATGTGTTTGGGGAAAACCTGCTTGCCCAAACTGTTGAGTAAAAAGCTGCTTTTGCGATACAGTGCTCCGCCGCTGGTAGCTTGCACAAACGCGCCCAGCAGCCCGGCCGCCAGCGGCGTTTCAAACAGCACGGGGCATTCGGTAGTGGGGATTTTGCGCGCGCCCAAGCGGCTTAAAGCGCGGTCGGCAGCATATTGCCCAATGCGCACAGGGTCGGCCAAATCTTCTGCGGCGCGCATGGAGCTATACCAGTAATCGCGCTGCATATCTTCGCCTGTGCCAGCAATGGGTGCAACGCCTATGGAATGGCGCGAACTGGCATAGCCGCCCCGAAAACCGTGCGTGTGGGCGCTAAAAAAATGGCTTTGCTGCGCCGATACACTTGCGCCATCGCTATTGCTGATGCGGCTGTTGCGCTGCAAGGCAGCAGCCTCGCATTGCAGCCCAAGCTGGGCAGCTTGGGCGCTATCAACGCTCCAGGGGTGAAATAAATCCAATGCGGGCGCTGTGCCCGCGTAAATATCGCCCTCATCGGGCAGCGCGGCAAAGGGGTCTTGCGCGGTAAAGCGGGCAATATCGTAAGCGGCTTGCACCGTGCGCTCAATGGCGGCTTGCGAAAAGTCAGACGTGCTGGCATTGCCGCGCTGGTTGCCAATGTAAACAGTCACTCCCAGCGATTTGTCGCGGTTGCGCTCTACATTTTCAAGCTCGCCCATGCGCACCGATACCGATAAGCCGCAGCCTTCAGAGGCTTCAGCGCCAGCATCGCTTGCGCCGAGCTTTTTTGCGTGGGCAATGGCACTATCTACTAGCCCCTCAAAAAAAGCGCGGCTATAGCTAAAACCCTCTTGTGGCGAGGTTTGTGGCGCAGAAGTTGCAGAAGGCTTGGCTGGCGTAGCGGCAGCAGCTTTGCGTGCAGACTTGCCGCATGATTTTGCAGATGTTTTTTTCATGGCAGGTATGATACTTGTCTTCACAGCAGGCGGTGTGGCTGTAATATGCAGCACCACCCGTTATCGGCTTTTATTTTTACCCTTTTTAAACTGAAATTTGCATGTCACGCAAACCAAAACGCGGTTATTTTGTACGCGGCCAATTCGTAGCTGAAGGCAGCGAGCTTGATTTGGAGCTTAAACGCCAAAGCAAAGGCGATACAGAAACCAGCAAAACCGATTTGAAACGCGAAAGCGCCGCCCTGCAAGACTTGGGCGAGCAACTACTTACTTTGCGTGCCGACTTGATGCAGCCCCTGCAACTGTCAGACAAACTACTCGATGCCTTGCAAGAAGCCAAACGCATCAGCAACTTCGAAGGCCGCCGCCGCCAGATGCAGTTCATCGGCAAACTCATGCGCAAACTTGATGACGAAGTAATCGCAAACATCCGCGCCGCCTTGCAACAGCAGAAAGATGGTAGCGCAAGCGAGCTAGCCGTGCTGCATCTTGCCGAACAATGGCGCGAGCAAATGCTGCAAGACACAAGCCATGAGCAGGCACTAACCAACTGGCTGCAACAACACCCCGCAACCGATGCCCAACACCTACGCGCACTGGTGCGCCAGGCACGCAAAGACGCGCAAAAAGCGGCAAAAGAGCCAGTATCCGATGCCAGCGACACCGCGCCGCGCCACGGCAAGGCGTACCGTGATGTGTTTCAACTCATCAAACAAGCGCTGCTGCAAGGGGGTGCTGGCAATGCTGATGATGCACAGGCGCAGGCAGAGCAAGAGCAAGATGGTATGAGCGACTCTGGCAACGATTAAAAAAAACAGCCTGATTGCAAAACACCATTTGGTAGACGTTACCCCGCGCTGCCTTAGTGTGGGTGGTTTGTGAAATTGTAAAAAAACAGGCACACGCGCTATAGCGATGTGCCTGTTTGAATCCCCGAGCACCAAACCTTGCAGTGGTGCAAGGTTTGGTGCGGGTGTTGGCTGGCAAGTGTGTTTGTAGGTGCTAGTGCGCTTTAGAAAATATATTTAGCCACCACATTGCCCGATACGCCCTGGCGCTTGCCCCAGTGCCCTTGGATGTTGGCTTCAAAGCTCAGATTTTTGTTTGACGAGGGGCTGAACTTGATGCCTGCATCCACCGTGCCTGTGTGGCCTTTGATGGAGGAGGGGAGAAGGGGCAGGTTGTGTACGCTGGCGGCGGCTTTGCCGTCAAAGTCGTATTCCCACGCTGCGCCAATTTTCATGCAAGTCAAATCATCAATGGGGTAGTGGTAGCGGGCGCCTAGGCGGGTGCGGTGTGAGTTAACGTCGCTAAAGCTAAATGTGTCGCCCGCAATGCTGCTTTGCTTGCCTGCAACGCGTGCCCAGAAGTATTTGCCATACCTATCAACCAAGCCAGTGCGCAAGGGCTTGAGGTAGCCCAGCCCCAAGTGTGCGCCGTAGTAGGGCGAGGTTTGCTCGAAGTTGATGGCTTGGCCTGAAATGGTGCTGCTAAAGTCGCTCTTCACCCGCCCCGTGCGTACACTGGCTTCGGTGTAAAGCTGGTTGTTAAATTCCTGACGTGCCAGCAGACCTAAGCCGTAATAGCTGGCGTTGCCTTTGCCCCTGACATCACCACTGGCAAAGTTGTTAAAGCTGTCGTAGTTGCCCCAGCCCGCTTCCAAAAAGCCTGTGAGCATCAGCCTGCCACTATTGTTCGGCCGATAAGCCGATGCGCCTGCCAGCAGATTGATGCCATTTGCATCAACGTGCGAGCCTGTTTTGTAGCGTAGGGCATTGCCTGCGAGCAGGGCAAAAATGTGTTTTTCAGTTAGCGCTGCCTCGTGCGCATGCACCAGACCAGCCTCATCAAGCACTGCTCCGCCTTGAAGCACGCTGGCCAGAGCAGCAATTTTGATTTGGGGCAAGGGTTTGGTGGATGGGTTGAGTTTGACCGCATCGACGTGCAGACCCAGCGTTTTACCGTCACGCTTTTTCAAAGTGAAGTTGTATTTGAGAGATATGCCTTGCGTGCCTTCCAGCCACAGGTCTTTCATGCCACTGGTATCGTTTGTCAGGTTGCCATCATCCATTGCCAGAGTGCCCGTATTGTTGTGCACCAGATTGATCCACTGGTCTAGTTCAAGCTTGGAAGGCCCGCCGACAATACCTACGCCAATCTTGGTCTTCTCAATGCTGGCACCCTTAGACTCATTTAGAAAAAGCATGGTGTCTTCGGCAGCAATGCTATTGGGCAGATAAAAATCCAGCTTTGCAAAGTTTTGAATATCTTTGACGGCAATATTTTTGCTGTGCACTTCCAGTACGTTGCCAGATTTGACATCGCCTGTGCCAGCGCCGCCGTAAAGTACTGTCTTGCTGGCATCAAAGCGCGCGACGCTGCCATCGCCGCTAATCACTATGCGGTTGCCTGTGGCGCTGCCGCTATTGACTTTGCCACCGTACACATTGCCGCCCACATAGCTTTTGTCTGCCAAGGTAACGATGTTGTTGGTTGCAGAGGCGGAAGTGGCAGAAAGTGCGCGCGCGCTACCACCAGCAACATCACCTGTGACCTTGGCCGAGCCGCTTAAATGGACTTCGTTGGCGTTCATGCCAGTCACGCCTTCACCGCCGATTGCATAGCCCGATTGGCTGTTATCAGAGAGAAAAACCTTATTCAAGTTGGCTGCATTATTTTCACTTTGACCGCCATAGGCTATAAACCTGTTTTTGCTATCTTCTTTCATGGTTACGCTGTTGCTTTCAGCTTTGCCATATTTGCTAAAGCCGCCATAGGCGTGGGCTACAGTCCAATCCCATCCAGCAGCAAAACCAACAGAGGCATTTCCGCTGAGGGTAACTGTATTTGCAGTTGCATCGCCTGTGGATGTGGTAGTAGCGCCGCCATAAACAGATACACCAACCTTGCTGTTGTCTTTCATCGTGACATGGTTGTCGGTAGCATTAAGGTTTGTGCTAGAGGCGGGGGCAATTACGCGTCCACCATATACGCGTTTTTTAACATTTGCATCGTCAGATAAATTGACCTTATTGCCACTTGCTTCAACAAAAGAGCGGCCACCAGTGACGCTTTCGGCCTTTGCGCTGGAGGATGCAATAACGCTACTACCAGAGATGTTGACGGTATTGTTTGTTGCCTTGATGTTTACATCGGCTGGAAATGCGCCGAAAACATCACCTGCGATACCAGCGCCAGTGGTAGAAAGGATGTTGATGGTGTTGCCGTCGTTAGCACCTAGATAATTGCGATTAGCTGCTTTCACTGGAGCTAAAGTGTTTGCCGCCTGATAGCCGCTAGCGTGCAGGAACTCGGCACCCGTACCGTTTGCTGGGTCATAGTTGACCGTAATGCCCGCCCACGCGGGCGCATTACACAAAAACAACCCAGTGATGGCAAGGGCAATGGTGCTGGGCTGCAGGCGGGTGCGATGGGGCTTGATAGTGTGTTGGGCGTGATTTTTCATAGCAGCCAGATGTTTAAAAGTAGAAGAAAGCAATGGTTTATATATGCTTTTAAACAATGTAGAAACACCTAAGCTCTAGCAACGTGACAAAGTGCCTATTTATGGTTTTG
>RRZT010808736.1_pt1 | contig 13593 bp, 16 predicted proteins | sample 2165551 | NCBI WGS metagenome assembly RRZT01 (sample SAMN10456910, study PRJNA506462) | wastewater metagenome | biome: wastewater; feature: sludge; material: wastewater sludge; isolation source: wastewater sludge with Escherichia coli K12::gfp cells carrying plasmid... | place: USA: Moscow, Idaho... | reverse complement strand
CTTAACTTGCCCCCCAGGGCGAGGTCGCTGCTCGACAGGGCCTGTCGCTAGAACACCTCATCACCTCTGTGGCGATCGCGTCTGGTGCGCACCTGTGCGCGCCTGCGCATCGCGTCGCACACCAACTCCTCCGCACAACAGCGCACTCCTGCACGCTGTGTCCGTGCTGCGCTCACGCGCAGAAGCGACGGAAGAGCGCTGTCGACTCAACGCTTCTCACGTCGTACAACCATCCCACCACACCGTCCGACTGAGGAGAGCCGACGTGTTCACACCAGCCAACTACACGCTCGATGATCGAGAGCGAGCGCGTCTCGCTGCTTGGCTTGACACTGCGCGGTTCGCCGTCCTCGACGCCAACGAGGCTGAGTGCGTCGGCTGGTTGCAGGAACAGTACGACGTCATCCCCGCGGCGCTCCTCGACGCACTGCAACGGCTCGACGCGGTAGGCACCCCACACATCCTCGTGGTGCGCGGCCTTCCCCTCGACGCCGAGCGCGTCCCGCCGACGCCTACCCGCTATGTGCCGCCCGATGAGGATGTGATCACCGATGCTGATCTGCTCCACGGTCTTCTCGGGGCGACCCTCGGCGAGCCAATCGGCTTCAAGGGCCAGCAGCACGGCCGGATCTTCAACAACATCATTCCGCTCAAGGATCACAAGGCGGAGAGCAACCACAGCGCCGGCTTCCTGGCCGACTTCGGCTTGCACACCGAAGACTCGTTCTTCCCCCTGCCCCCGACGTTCTTCGGTCTCATCTGCGCCCGGAACCTGGGTAAGGTGCCGAGCCGGTTCGCCCGCCTCGCGGACGCCATCACTCTCGTGCCGCCGGCGGACGTGGACCTCCTCCGAACCGCCAAGGTTCTGGTCCACCTCAACGCGGCACAGGCGCTCGACGCCGATGCGTCCAGCATGCCGAAGCTCCCAATCATCTGGGGGCCGACCGAGGATCCCTATTTCCGAATCAACGGCGCCGCACCGATCGAGACCGACGACGAAACGGTGGGAGCAGCGATCGATCGACTTCTCCACGCGCTCGACGCGATTGCTCTGACGGTGACGCTCGATCGCGGTGACGTCGTGTGGGTCGCTAACCGGCGGGTGGCGCACGGACGGGACGCCTATGCCGCAAGGCTCGACGGTGCCGACCGTTGGATGAAGCGACTCGTGGTCGTCCCGGACCTCAAGCCGCTGGCAGGGCTCCTGATCGAGCCCCGCATCGTGGACAACGAGCTACTCGCCACCGTCCCCGTCGTCGCCGGCTGGGGCCGGTAATCGACCGACTCCACGAATACAGCGAGGATTGCCTGGGTGAGTAGATCCGCTCACGCGTGCCGTCGTCGAGCGGGGCGCTGATGTGGAAGCTACGCAAGCGATTGATCGCTGCTGCTGCCTCCTTCATCAGGCTTGTTGGCGGCCTCACTTACCTGGGCGTAGTCGCGCCCGGTGCGCTGCGGCGATCTGCTGAAGCAAGCGAGCGAAGGTGGGGCCGAGTTGTCGGGCGTCGGGGGTCGCAGGACCCGTCCTGGAGGGCGGGACCCAAGTCCGACAAGCCCAACGCGCCTCAGCCGATGTCGTGTTCCACACCTGATGCCGGCCGGCGAGGCACTCGCATGCCCCGTGAGAGCGCCTCTTTCTCACGATCCAGCCGGGGTACCCGAACAGGGACTGCCGTACGCGATGAAGCTTGAGCTGATCGTCTGGAAATGCGGGCCGGACTCCGTCGCCACATCCGACCGGCAGACCGTAGTCGGCGTCCGGACGCGTGTGTCCGTCAGTAGGGGGCACACGTCCGGTCGCCAGGACCGGATCGCCGACCAGGGAGAACCACACCCATGGATGCCCACGCCGAAACAGCCCGCCACCGCCTCACCGCCATGATCGCCCTGGTCCTGACCATCGCGGTCGGGGCTCTCACCTTCGCCGCCACCGCCCCCGCCGGCGCCCAGCCCACCACCCGGCCCACCGCCGCCAAGGAAGCGGCCAGCCAGGCCCGCGAGGCCACCGTCACCGGCGGCGTCAACCTGCGCCCCTGCGTGGACCTCGGCCGGAGCGTCTGCTCCCCCGTCGGCACGACGGGGTCCACCGCGTCCGCCACCATGCGTTGCTGGCGCGACGGCTCCACCGCCACCGGCGCCTACACCTCCAACCGCTGGTTCCTGATGCTGCTCGCCGACAGCCGCGAGGGCTTCGTCCACTCGTCCTACGTGCGGAACCAGAACGGCGTCCCCAACTGCAACACCCTCCCCTACGTCCGCGCCGCCGACTACGCCCTCGGTCTCGTGGGCCAGGTCTACGCCGCCTCCAGCCTCGCCAGCCGCTACACCGACTGGGCGCCCGGCCCGTACGCCGAATGGAGCGGTGACTGCGCCAAGCTCACCCACGCCTCGTGGGTGTACGGGGCAGGCGCCAGCTACGCCAACGGCAACGCCATCGTCCAGTACCGCTACTACCGAGACCGCGGCATGATCTACGGCGGCCTGCCCCGCTTCGGTGAGCCGGTGTTCTACAACATCGCCGCCCCGTACGGACACACCGCCATCTACGTCGGCGGGACGACCATCGTCTCGACCCAGGGCATGGACGGAAGCCGGCTCCCGGTCGTCCGCCGCGACATCAACTCGTTCGGCAACTACCTCGGCTGGGCCCGCCTCTAGAACACCCACCGACACCCACCAGCAGACCCCCGGGGCCCCTCTCCACCACGGAGAGGGGCCCCCTGCCGTCCTGACACCCAACTCGCAGCCGAACCGGCGCGAGAGCTCCACCGCGCCAAACCCGCACACGACCCCCGTCGCGAACAGGACACGACGATCGCGGAGCTGGGTCGAGGTCTGCCCCCGTCGGTCTGCGTGTCCGTCAGAAGGAAGCGAAGGCCCGAGAGGAGAGCACCGTGAGCCCCTACGCCCCCGACTTCGACGAAGCGTTCGACGACGACCACGAGGACGCGGCGACCCCCGACCCCAGCCCCAGCCCCAGCGGTGCCCTGGTCCCCGGGGGCGCCGCGCCGGCCGACCTCGGCGGGCTCTTCGGGGGATCGATTGGCCTCAGCGAGCCCGAGATCCACGCCCGCGTCGAGTGCGAACGGCGCAAGGCGGGGCTCGAGGCGGCCGTGATCAAGGCCGTCGACAAGCTGTCGCGCAGCCGCGCGCGGGTGCTCCACCAGGTCGAGATCGAGGTCGCCTACCGGCTCCGGCGCCGCCGGGCCCAACGCGACGCGGCCAGGGCCCGGGCCCAGTTCGAGCGACGGCGCCTGGTCGACGGCCAGGTGCGCCAGCTCCCGACGTGGGCGCTCGTCGCCGGCACGGCGATCGGAACCGGTCTCGAGTGGTTCGTTGACCAGGGCGCCCTCGAAGGCCTGCTCTACCTGCCCTCGATGACCACCAAGGTCATTGCCCTGGTGCCCGTCGTGATCTCGGTCACCACCGCACACCTCTACGGCAAGTACGCCAAGCGCCGCCATCTGGCCCCCGACGACCTGCTCATCGGAGCAAGCGAGATCCGCTTCGGCCGGGCGATGGCTGCCGTCGGGTTGGCCGCCGCCGTCGTCATTGGGACCATCCGGGGCCTGCTGGGCGGCCCACTGAGCGGCCTGCTCTTTCTCGTCGCGTCGATCGGGCTCTGGCTGGCGATCGCCTACATGGCGTACCTCTGGGAGTCCCCTGACGAGTCCCACCTCAAGGGGTGCGAACGCCGGGTCCGGCACCTCGATCGCATGATCCAGTCGACCGCTCGCCGCAAGCGCCGCCACCACCGCCGCTACCTCACCGAGCGACGGACCGCCCGCAGCGCCGCCGCCGTCCTCATCGAGACCGTCCGACACATCTTCCGCGTCAGCTTCCACCACTTCGCCGAGCCACTCGACGACGTCGCCATCCCCGAGTGGGTCAAGCAGTGGTTCCCCATCGCGGACGACCACCTCCCACCATCCCTCGACATCACCCCGGACCAACTCGACCCGCCGCTGCCGCCCCACGACGACGACACGGCGACGTCTCCGCAGGACCCTCCGACCGATCCGCCCGAACTGGCCGCCTGAACTGCGCCACATCACCCCTCACAGAAGGAACGCCACCATGACCACGAGCACCGGACAGCTGTCGACCCGCCTCGGCGCGGTCGCCGCCACGACCCTGTTGGCGGCACTGGCCTTCACCGGCTGCGACCTCACGCCCCACCCGGGACCAGACGAGTGCAGGGGGTTCCCGCGCACCGGGGAGGTCGAGCGCACGGTCGTCGAGGCCATCGACATCAGTCGGTCAGCCGAAGACGAGTGGGACGAACTCCAGGACCAGGCGCTCGCCCTGGCCACAGCGAGTGTCGGTGAGGGCCAGCCCGCAGCTTCGATCCAAGTCATCGCCCAGGACAACACGGTCATGACCCACGGCACCCACGTGCAGCTGGTCGAGCCGATCGGCTTCGACTTCGACACCGACGGGAACGGCACCCAACACCAGGACTACACCACGGCGTGCCTCACCCGACTCGAAGATGAGCTCGACGACGCCCTCGACGGGCTCGCCACCTCTGACGGCTCCGACCCCTTCGGTGCCGCTGCCTACGCCGCTACGACCTTCGCTGAGGCGGGGACGACCGACAACGTCCTGGGTCTGTTCGGCGACGGCTACGCGAACAACGACTCGTGCAACCTCTACCGCGACGCCGCCCTGCTCGACCTGAGCGCCCACGAGGACCTGGCCCGCCAGTGCTCGGGGGGCATCCTCCCCTCACTCGCCGACGTGGCCGTCTACCAGAGCGGGGTCGCGGTTCGCTCCGCCTCTTCGCACCCCCGACCCGGGGACGACGACCGCGCCCGCGCCCTCATTGACTTCTACCGCGACACCGTCTGGCCCCTCACCGGCGCCCGTCAGCCGGCGAGTGTCGGTCCGCGCCTCGAGTTCGGGCAGTCGAGCCCGTGATGAGGGCTCTCACGGCCTACGCAGCTGCGCTGGGACGAGTGATCGACGCCTACCGGGCCCGCTCGGCCGGGACCGTCGCCGCGATCGTGCTCACCGGCATCGTGGGCATCGCCGGCGTGCCCGGACTTGGGGGCACCACTGGAAGCCCCACGCCCTCCCCACCGACCCCCGCGCCCGGTCCCGCCGTACCGGCACCGACCCCGCCGTCGGCGCCGGCCGACCCTGGTGACGACGACTACGCCTTCCTGTTCGACCACGGTGGCCAGCCCATGGGCTTCGACCCCTGTTCCCCGACGGTGCACGTCCTCTACAACCCGGTCGGGTCCCCATACGAGGCCGAAGCCGATGTCGCGGCGAGCGTCGGCCTTCTCGCTCAGGGGCTGGGCCGACCCGTCCGCTTCGACGGCCCCACCGACCTCGACCCCGACGACTTCATCGACCTGGCGTTCGGCGACGACCCGCCCGCTGAGCCCACGGTGCTGATCGGCTGGGTGGCGACGCCCGAAGACATCGACGCCACCTCGTCCGCCGTCGTCGGCCAGACCCAGCCCGGCGAGGACGGCGACTCGATCGTCGCCGCCAGCATCCAGCTGGTCGCCTCGACCGGCCGAGATCTCGGCCCGGGCACCGGCCCCGACAGCTGGTCGGTGGTCATGATCCACGAGCTCGGTCACGCGGCCGGTCTCGACCACGTGGACGATGACACCGAGATCATGTATCCGGCGGTCGTCTCGGGGCGCAGCGCGCAGTGGGGCGCCGGCGACCTCAACGGCCTCCGTCGCCTCGCCGGCTCCTGCTGGGCGGGCGCGGCTCCCGGTCCGACCGCCCTCCGCGCCGCGAGGGTTGCGTCCCGATCCTCGGCCATCGGGCGGCACGAGCTTCCGGGATGGCCTGCGTCGAACAACCTCCCGGCTGCGTACCTCGCCGTTGCCGAGATCGCCCCGGACAACGGAGCGAACCGCTTCGCGGTCCATGAGGCCGGGCCGGTGCGTTACCCGTCAGATCCCGCCCAGCCGGAAGTCCTCCTCATCGCACCGACGAGGAGGACCCCGCATGGGCGAACGCATCGAACACGAGCCGCTCGACACCAACGTCGAGTTCAAGTGCGCCGAGGACGAGCACTACTACCTGGCCCTCAAGCCGCTCGAGCCCGGCATCGCTGCCGGCGACCCCAGCGCCAAGGAGACCGCGACCCTCGTTCTCCACCCGGTCGTGGACCTGCAGGGGCGATCGCTCTGCAGCCGCATGGCCCACTGCGGCGGTCGCTGCCGAGGGCCGCCGACCCCGCCATCCACGCCTACGACGCCGTCTGCGAGGCGCTGTACGACTAGCTTCTGGGTGCACCGAGCGGCCCGCGCCCCAAGCTGCTCGACAGGCTCGACGCACCTTCTCGATGCACGCTCGTCCAGTTCGCCGCCGGACGCGCTCAGCCGCGTGACGCCGCCGAAGCGTGGCGTCGCCAACGCGAGATCATCCAGCGGCCCCGCGGCAAGGCCATCGAGTTGCTCGTCGACCACGTCAACCGCGCGTTCGCCGCGGGCGATGTGCCGGATCCGATCCGCCGTGCCGGCACCGCCCTCGGGTCGAGCCTCGACTCGACACCCGCAACTGGATCTACTCCCTCTTCGAAGACGCCTGCGAGCCGGCGACAGCGTCGATCGACGCCGACCGGGTCCGCCGCTTCCTCGACCTCGTGGTTCCTGGCCTCTCGTTGGAGCAGGTGAGCGAACACGTCCTCCTGCTGGCCACCCTCAAGATCACTGTCTGCTTCAGGTCGCGCCCGACGCCTACGACACCTACCTGACCCGGCCCCGCGGCCTGACCCGGCCGACGCAACGGACCCTGTGGGCCGTCGAGCTCGACACTGCCGCGAAGCGTGCCGAGGAGAGCGACGAGCGCGTCCGCGTCCACCGATTGGCCACCCTGCTGACCGTGGAGCAGCGCCGCACCGGGCGGCCCTTCAGCCTGCTGCTGTCCGACGCCACCATCACCACGCCGTGCGGCTTCGACCCCGACGACCTGGCGCGGCTTCGGGCCCTCGACGAGGCCGAGATCCGCGCCCTGGTCGCTGACGTCCTCTCCGACGGCGACGCCACCGACCGCGCGGCATGACGAAGGCCGATCTGCGCTGATCAGGCGACGCCGACCTTGTTCAACTCGGCACGACGTCGGCCTCGGTGGTGTGTGCCGCTTCGTGTTGGCAGGAGGAGGTTGACGGCGACCCGACGTTTCCCTACAGATCACGCTGCCTTCGGGCGTCAACCGACTCTCCGCATGAGAGTTCCCTTCGATGACGCTCGAATCGCCGTTCAGTCACGAACGTCGTTCACGCCCGACTGGGGTGATGCGACCGAATACGCCCGCCGATTCGTGCGGCGGGTATACCCGTCGTTCGCCGGCGAGGCAGACGACCTCGCGCAGGACGTCATGAGCGGGATCCAGCCTCGCTCCGAGGCTGGCGCCCTGCGACTCGATCACGGTGAGGCGTCGCTGTATGACTACGTGAAGACGGCGACCCGCAATGCGTGCATCTCGCTCGCCGAGCAGATCGAACGACGACTGAGCGAGGTCCTCGAGGGGGACCCGCCGACGAAGGAGCGCAGCTTCGAGCGCGTCGAGTGGGTGTCCAGCGTCGACTGCGCCGAGCGGCTCCCGATCGAGTGCCCGCTGTGCGTGGGCCGAAGCCGATCGTGCGGTCCGGGCGACGAGGACCCGTCCATGGTCCGCGGCATCGCCAGCGCCGCGTGCTTCCGCCTCGTCCTCACCGGCGACCCCGCTGCGCTGGCGCCGGGTCGCGTGGACGCCTTCCTCCGCCGCGTGGGCGCCGAGGCGGGGATCCTCCCGCCCGAAGCGGTCGACAAGTCGACCAGGGCGGGAACCCGGATCACCCGCAACTTGTCGACGTGCACGCCCACCGGGTCTTCGAAACGCTCGTGCCCTTCAAGGTCCTGCCGGGCGTCGTGATCGACGCCGCGATCTCGGCCCGAGAGCGGTGCGGCGGCCGAGACTGGGGCCGTCGCCGCGAAGAGGCGAACCCCGTGCCGGACGTCACCGAACCGCGGAACACCAGCTCACCGCCGGCCAGATCCGACTCGTCGTCACGGCCCACCGGTGACGCTCCCCCCAACAGGAGCGGCTCGCCGCCTCGCATCGCGGGCACGTCCTCGACCGGGATCTCGTGGATCCACCCGAGCGCCCGTCGAACCCGGGAGCGACCCGGGCCGCCTGCTCGAGGATCGACACCAGGCGTGCCCAGCGGTCACGGCCACCGAGTGGGTTGAGCACGGCGTCGCGCACGGCCTCATCGCTGGCAAGGCGGACGGCCCGAGCGGCCGGGTCGGCCACCCCGGCGATGAACCGGTCGAGAACCCTCGGGGGGGCACCAGTTTCGAGGAGGGCCACCACCTCGAACGCCCGCCCCTGGGGAGTCGGCGGCACCCACCGAATCCAGCTCTCCGCTGATGCGAGCCGCGGCCGCGGCCGCTATCACGAACGCGTCGCCGATCCCGACCTCAATACCGGTTCCCAGCCCGCGTCGGACGTCGTCGACCGCCAGCAGATCGAGCAGGCCAGGCCGATCTTCCTCGGGACTATCGTCGAGCGAGACGGCCAGCAACGGCGGGCCTGCGGTGCGGTCGATCTCGAGGTGGAGGCTGCCGGGGTCGAGCAGGTCGGAGCCCGCGGGACCGACCAGCCCGTCGCCGACGTCGGCCCCCCCTCCTCGCCCCGCAGCACGAAGTCGGCGATCACGAGTCCCCCCGGTCGGAGGCTCCGGTGGGTCGGTGGTTGGAGCCGTTGGAGAAGGTTGGTCCGGTTATGGGCGGCGAACACCTCCCGGGCCGCGAGGTACGGGGCCAGCGCCGCGCCCACGTTCCCGGCCGGGATCAACGCGGCGACGACCGCCCCGCCGGCCGGCACGAGCGCGGGCTCAGGGCCATCGGTGGCGAGGTTGTGGTAGATCCAGAGGCGAACGAGCAGCGAGGCGCCCGGCAGCCCCAGCCCGAGCCACAGGTCGCCGGTGGCCCGCCTGTCGACCTGGACCTCGGGCGCCAGCCCGGGCTGGCGTACCGACGATACCGCCGGGAGCGCCTCGGGGCGGACGTCGATGCCTCGGCGCCATCCGGTCGTCTGGGTCAGCATTGCAGGCACGGCCGCACCTCCTTCGGGCTTCGGATCTCGGCCACTCGGGAGGACGTCGCGGCCGGGCGGGAGCTGACGGATTCCGCCATCAGGTGCCTCGCAGCGCCGGGGCAGGAACGGAGCGGCCCACGGCGAGCTGGCGCCGCGGCACGCTCCTTCACGGACCAGGGACCGCGGGGGTGTCCGTCAGTGAGGAGTACACGGCCGGCCACCCGGACCGGCCACCGACCAGGGAGAGCGACCCATGGGTGCCCACGTCAAGGGGAAGAACAAGTCCGGTTCGGCCGCGGCGCGGTCCAACCAGCCCAAGCGGAAGTCGAAGCGCTTCGACAGGTCGTCCCAGCACGTCAAGAAGGGCCTCGACACCGGTGGCCGGCGCCGCCGAGCCTCATTCGCCGCGGCACGGGGGGTCTGCCCGCCGGACCCCCGGCCTCGCGCCCGTCCCCGGCCGTTAGCGTCGAGGCCTGCCTCCGTCAGATCGATGACACGCCGGGGGTCATGGGGGACATGAAAGAGACCCACACCACCATGACCAGCCACCCGGAGAAGGCGCCGGGGGCCTTCTGCCCCAACTGCCACGGCCACGTGCACGTGCTCGAGGCCCCCTCGGCCACGTGCCGCTCCTGCGGGCACCGCTTCCCCCTGGTCGAGCCGGGCGAGAAGGGCCCACACCTCTCCCTCTGAGACGGCCCGGCCTCCGGCTGGCGCGGGCGGAGACCACTGACGGCCACGCCCACCGATGGCGGGTGGACCGCGCAGGGCCTACGGTGTCCCGGTTCTGCCCACGACGGAGAATCCCCACCGTTCCCCGCCCCTGTCGGTCACATGCCACACGTCGCTTCGATCATCCACGTCACCGACCTGCACCTGTCCGTCCGCCCGGACGGCGAGTTGCTCGAGCTACCCCGTCGTCGGCTCCTGGCTAAGGCGGCGGAGCGGCTGGAGAAGGTGGAGGAGTGGCTGGACAAGCGGCTCCACCATCGGATCCCGCCACCCCCCGCGGCCATCGTCGAACTCATCAAGACGATCGCGGGTGAGGAACAGGCCAGGTGCGGGACCGTGGTGTTGGTCCAGACCGGCGACGTCGAGAACAACGGTTTTGTCCCTCCCGTGGAGTTCGGCGGCTACCGCTACCTCCACGAGCAGGTGTGGCCCGAGCTGACCCGGTCCGGGGTCACCTGCGTCGACGTCTACGGCAATCACGACGTGTGGCCCAACGGCTTCCCCGCCCCCTGGAACACGCTCGCGCACGAAGAACTCTCGAAGCTCCGCGCCTTCGAGACACGCTGGCCCGACTTCGTGGACGTCGACGCTCAGCCACTTCGACTCCGATTCCACCGCCTCAACACGGTCCGGGTCGATGCCCGCGGCGGCGTCCTGGCCCAAGGAGCGGTTCAGCCTCACCCGATCGCAGGGCCCGTCACCCGTGCGGGCACCGAGCAGGTCGCGAGCGAGCTCAAAGATAACTCCGGTGGCACCGCCGAGGACCCAACGCTGAACTTCGTGGTGTGCCATCACCCGCTGCACGACTTCACGCCCGACTCGCTCATCGGCCTCGTCGAGGGCTCGGAAATCGTCTGCAAGACGGCTCTGAACGACAGGAACGTCGTGGTCCTTGCCGGCCACCGCCACCGCTTCGACCCCATGCACGACCCGCAAGGCATCGCGTCGGCCTCCGTCTCCGTCACCGACGCCGCGCAACCGCCGCTGCCGCGCGGCACGGGTCAACTCGTCGCCGAGAGCGCCACCCAAGCCCCGCTCCTCGGCGGCGGCGGCGCCTCGATCTCGGTCTACCGGATCAACCACCAGCACCCCCACGGAACAGATCCGCGGGCGACGGCAGAGGTGTCGATCGACCGTGTCGTCCACCCAACCGGACTGCCGGTCGGCCCCGACGCTGCGGACAACGTCAGTGCGAGAGAGACCGACCCAGACGTCCTCGCGTTGGGCCGGTACGATCGGCTAGATCACAAGGTCCTGCACGGCCTCCGCGTCCAGTAGCCACGCAGCTTCATCGAGCTCCGAGAACGAATCGTCGATTGGAGCGGCGCCGCCGCCGCGGAAGACGAGCCCCCCCACACCCCGACGCTCATCCGCCCCATCGACCCACTCGGGATACAGCCTCGCCAGAGCGCTCCCCGGCCGCACCCTGAACGTCGCGGCCATCGTCGCTCGCACGTCATCGAGTAACTCCTGACCTCTTGCCAGCGTCGAATCCGCGGCGACAACCACGGGGGAACCCTCCACCTCCAACAACAGCGCACACCGCTGGTGCACGTGCAGATGTTCACCGTCGCAGCTCAGAGTCGTGAGCCGGTCCCGATAGGCGAGGTTGACCCCCGAAGCGTCCACAAGCGCACCGTCGAAGAAGGCGTTCGCCGACACCCCGAGGACCGATGGCTGATCCTCGAGCGACACCGCGGTGTCACGCCGGAACCTGGCACGGTCGAGCCGCTCGAGTGTGAGGTCGACCCACGACGTCGGACTCAGCGAGATCTTGATCTCGGTCTGGTCGAACACCACATCGAGCAGCGCCAGTACCGACGCCCGAGCGGTTGGGCCCCAGACTGCGATGCGAGCGCCCGGCGTCATCGTTGCCGCCCCTGGGCGCCGTTGGAGCTCGTGCCAGAAGTCCCTGAGGTCCGGCTCGGGGAGATCGTCAGGGTCCGCGAGGCTCGCAAGCTGCACATCGAGTTGCGGGATGACCAGCGCCACCCAGTCGTCGATCAGGCGGCTCGTCGCCGCCACCAGCGGTCGCGCTTTGCGCCCAGCGAGCGCCTGGACCGAGCCCGCCGCCGCCGTCCTGGTGGCTGAGACGAGCTGCCCGAGGTCGACCGTCCGTACCAGTGGGTAGGGGCGGCAGTACGCCAAAGACGCCGGACGACGGCTAGGCCAGGTCACAAGGGTCGACATCGTTCCTCGGGAGGCTAGTTCTCTTGTCGAGGGCATCGCTTCCTTGGACGACGCCGGGCATCTGAGTCTGACGGACGCGGGCCGCGGATCGCGGGCCCGCCCAGACACGACCATGGGCGTCGATCATCGGACGAGGTAGGTGAGTCGGGTCGCGCCGGTGGCGCCGCCGTAGCCGTCGATGGCGATGCGGGAGGTGACGCGGGCCCGGGCCCGAAAGCGGACCCTGCTCTGGAGGCGGCCACCCGCGTCGTCGTTCTCGGCCTCCCGCGTCAGGGCGCTCAGGGCCGCGCCGCGGTAGACGCCCAGCAGGATGTCGAAGCTGCTGCCGAAGGTCTTGATCTCGACGTCGGCGGTCACCGGTGTGGTCCAGCGGTACCGGATCGAGGCCCCGCCGGAGTTGCCGGCGGCGTGGCGGGGCTCGCCCGCCTCTCGGTTCGCCCCCACGGTCGAGCCCGTCATGGAGCCGGTGCTGCCGGACAGGGCCTGGGCCGACGAGAAGGGGTCGTCGGACGAGCCTCGGAGCACCCAACGCAGGGTGGCCTGGCCGCCGGCGCCGTTGTACCCGTCGACCGCCAGCCGGTACGTGTGCCCTGCGACTGCGGGGCGCTCGACGCGGCTCTGGAGGGTGCCGCCGGCGACGTCGTTCGCGGCGACCCCGGCGAGGCCGTTCACCGACCCGCCCTCGTAGACCGCGAGCAGGGTGTCCAAGCCGCTCCCGGCGCTGTCAAAGGTCGCGGTCCCGCCGGCGGGGGCGGTCCACGAGAACCACACCGACGCCCCGCCGGCGTTGCCGGCATGGGCGGGCTCACCCGCCTCTCGGATCGCGTCCTCGGTCGACTGCGCCGTGGAGCCGGACGGGCCCGGGAGCCCGGCCGGCGACGCGAAGTCGTCGTTGGCCGGCCCCGACGGGCGTCCGCCGCTGAGCCAAACGGCTGTCGGCGGCGTTCCAGCGGGTGGCCAGATAGCTGCCCGCGGACGGCTCGGTGTGGAAGGGCCGGCCCCCGCAGGCTGACGAGGCGCACCTCGACCGGCCCGAGGCTGCAATGCGACGCCGCGATGTCGCCGTCGACCGCGGCCAGGGCTGAGGGGGAGCGGACCGGGACAGGGAACACGTCGGTAGTCACGGTCGGTGAGCGCCCGAGGCTCGCCGAGGTGACAGTCGGCACGGTTCGTGGCGCGCGACACGACCCTGGGCCGGTCCTGCGCCCAGGGTCGTGGGCGGCCAGCCGGCCGGCTGAGCGGCCGCGAGGTCACATCGAGATCGAGTCCAGCTTCATCAGCCCGTCGGTGGCGGGTCAACCGTCGGGGGCGCCATCACGGCCTGGCTGGCGGCGCCGGCGGATCTGAGCGAGACGAGCGACGCGAGGATCAGCCGGAGGGTGGCCTGGTACATCGTCAGCGGGGTCAGCCCGTCGGCCGCACTGTAGGCCATGCCCTCGTCGGCGATCTCGGTGATGACCCGCCGCTTGACGTCACCGAAGCCGAAGGCGAACACGTTAGGACACCACCGCTCTCTGCGGAGGCGCTGCAGCGCCGGCTGCCACGGACCGCCCACGTCGCGCTGGCCGTCGGTGACCACGAACAGGTTCGGTCGCTGGATGCGCACCCGGACGCCGCTCT
>RRZT010591207.1_pt1 | contig 13595 bp, 15 predicted proteins | sample 2165551 | NCBI WGS metagenome assembly RRZT01 (sample SAMN10456910, study PRJNA506462) | wastewater metagenome | biome: wastewater; feature: sludge; material: wastewater sludge; isolation source: wastewater sludge with Escherichia coli K12::gfp cells carrying plasmid... | place: USA: Moscow, Idaho... | reverse complement strand
GCGCGCCATCCTGCCGGCCGGCACCCTGTCCGGCGCGCCGAAGATCCGCGCCATGGAGATCATCGACGAGTTGGAGCCGGTCAAGCGCGGCGTCTACGGCGGCGCCGTCGGCTACCTGGCGTGGAACGGTAACATGGACACCGCCATCGCCATCCGTACCGCAGTGATCAAGGACGGCGAGCTGCACGTGCAGGCCGGCGCCGGCATCGTCGCCGACTCGGTGCCCGCCCTGGAGTGGGAAGAAACCCTCAACAAGCGCCGCGCGATGTTCCGCGCGGTGGCCCTGGCCGAACAAAGTGCAGAGTGAAGGGGTGCTGACATGCTGCTGATGATCGACAACTACGACTCCTTCACCTTCAATCTGGTGCAGTACTTCGGCGAACTGGGTGCCGAGGTCAAGGTGGTGCGCAACGACGAGCTGACCGTGGAGCAGATCCGCGCGCTGAATCCCGAGCGCATCGTGGTCTCCCCCGGCCCCTGCACGCCGAACGAGGCCGGCGTGTCGCTGGCGGTGATCCGCGAGTTCGCCGGTCGGCTGCCGCTGCTCGGCGTCTGCCTCGGCCACCAGAGCATCGGCCAGGCCTTCGGCGGCGAGGTGGTGCGCGCTCGCGTGGCCATGCACGGCAAGACCAGCCCGGTGTTCCACCGGGACGGCGGCGTGTTCGCCGGCCTGGCCAATCCGCTCACCGTGACCCGCTACCACTCGCTGGTGGTGCGCCGCGAGAGCCTGCCGGACTGCCTGGAAATCACCGCCTGGACCCAGCTGGAAGACGGCTCGGTCGACGAGATCATGGGCCTGCGCCACAAGACGCTGAACGTCGAGGGCGTGCAGTTCCACCCCGAATCGATCCTCACCCAGCAGGGCCACGAGCTGCTGGCCAATTTCCTCAAGCAGAGCGGAGGCGTGCGCTGATGGACATCAAGGAAGCCCTCAACCGGGTGGTCAACCAGCTGGACCTGTCCACCGCCGAGATGCAGGACGTGATGCGTCAGATCATGACCGGCCAGTGCAGCGACGCGCAGATCGGCGCCTTCCTGATGGGCATGCGCATGAAGAGCGAGACCATCGACGAGATCGTCGGCGCGGTGGCGGTGATGCGCGAACTGGCCAGCCAGGTGGCGCTGCCCGACCTGCGAGGCGTGGTGGACATCGTCGGCACCGGCGGCGACGGCGCGAACATCTTCAACGTCTCCTCGGCGTCGGCCTTCGTGGTCGCCGCCGCCGGCGGCAAGGTGGCCAAGCACGGCAACCGCGCGGTGTCCGGCAAGAGCGGCAGCGCCGACCTGCTGGAGGCCGCCGGCATCCACCTGAACCTCGCCCCCGAGCAGGTGGCGCGCTGCATCGAGACGGTGGGGGTGGGCTTCATGTTTGCCCAGGTGCATCACAGCGCCATGCGCTTCGCCGCCGGCCCGCGCCGCGAGATGGGCCTGCGCACCCTGTTCAACATGCTCGGCCCGCTGACCAACCCGGCCGGGGTGCGTCATCAGGTGGTCGGCGTGTTCAGCCGCGAGCTGTGCCGGCCGCTGGCCGAAGTGCTGCGCCGCCTCGGCAGCGAGCACGTGCTGGTGGTGCATTCGCGCGACGGCCTCGACGAGTTCAGCCTCGCCGCGCCGACCCATGTCGCCGAGCTGCAGGGCGGCGAGGTGCGCGAGTACGAGGTGCAGCCCGAGGATCTGGGCCTGCGCAGCCAGAGCCTGATCGGCCTGACCGTCGGCGATGCCCAGGAGTCGCTGGCGCTGGTGCGCGACGCGCTCGGCCGGCGCAAGACCGAGAACGGCCAGAAGGCCGCCGAGATGATCATCCTCAACGCCGGCGCGGCGCTGTACGCCGCCGACCACGCCACCAGCCTCAAGGAAGGTGTGCAGCTGGCCCACGATGCCCTGCACACCGGCCTCGCCCGCGAGAAGATGGACGAGCTGGCGGCTTTCACCAACGTGTTCAAAGTGGAGAATCAGGCATGAGCGTGCCGACCGTGCTGGAAAGGATCGTCGCCCGCAAGGTCGAGGAAGTCGCCGCTGCCCGCGCCCAGGTCAGCCTGGCCGAGCAGGAGGCGCGCGCCCGCGCGGCCTCCGCGCCGCGCGGTTTCGCCCGCGCCCTGCAGCGGCAGGCGGCGCAGCGCCGGCCGGCGGTGATCGCCGAGGTGAAGAAGGCTTCGCCGAGCAAGGGGGTGATCCGCGCCGACTTCGACCCGGCGCAGATCGCCGCCAGCTACCAGGCCGGCGGCGCCACCTGCCTGTCGGTGCTCACCGACGTCGACTTCTTCCAGGGCGCCAACGCCTACCTGCAGCAGGCGCGCGCCGCCTGCGCGCTGCCGGTGATCCGCAAGGACTTCCTGATCGATCCCTATCAGGTGGTCGAGGCGCGCGCCATCGGCGCCGACTGCGTGCTGCTGATCGCCGCCTGCCTGGACGACGGGCAGCTGGTCGAGCTGGCCCAGGTGGCGAGGGAGCAGGGGCTCGACGTGCTGGTCGAGGTGCACGACGGCGCGGAGCTGGAGCGTGCGCTCAAGCATCTGGACACGCCGCTGCTGGGCATCAACAATCGCAACCTGCACAGCTTCGAGGTCAGCCTGCAGACCACCCTCGATCTGCTGCCGCGGATTCCGGCCGATCGTCTGGTGATCACCGAGAGCGGCATTCTCGCCCGCGCCGACGTCGAGCTGATGGAGCAGCATGACGTGTGGAGCTTCCTGGTCGGCGAGGCGTTCATGCGCGCCGAGGAGCCGGGCGAGGAGCTGCGCCGGCTGTTCTTCCCCGGCTGAGCGGGGCCCCGATGCAAAAAAGGCCGTCCCTCGGGACGGCCTTTTGCGTTGGCGGCGCGCGCTTCAGCGGGTGCCGAACACCACCATGGTCTTGCCCTTGACGTTGACCAGGCCCTGCTCTTCCAGGGCTTTGAGCACCCGGCCGACCATCTCCCGCGAGCAGCCGACGATGCGGCCGATTTCCTGGCGGGTGATCTTGATCTGCATGCCGTCGGGGTGGGTCATGGCATCGGGCTGCTTGCACAGGTCGAGCAGGGTGCGCGCCACCCGGCCGGTGACGTCGAGGAAGGCCAGGTCGCCGACCTTGCGGGTGGTCTGGCGCAGGCGCTCGGCCATCTGGCTGCCGAGGGTGTAGAGGATGTCCGGGTCCTGCTGGGCCAGTTCGCGGAACTTGGCGTAGCTGATCTCGGCCACTTCGCATTCGGTCTTGGCGCGCACCCAGGCGCTGCGCTCCTGGGCCAGGCTGCCCTGCTCGAACAGTCCCATTTCGCCGAAGAAGTCCCCCGGGTTCAGGTAGGAGATGATCATCTCCCGGCCGTCGTCGTCCTCGATGAGGATGGTCACCGAACCCTTGATGATGAAGAACAGGCTTTCGCAGCGGTCGCCCGCGTAGATGATGGTGCTTTTCGCCGCATAGCGGCGGCGGTGGCAGTGGGCCAAGAGTTTGTCGAGGTGTTTGGTCCTTGGGGGAAGAGTGATAGCAACCATGCCCGGTCCTGAATAGTGAAATAAACGCATCCTGAATGCAGGCAATGCCTGGCGTCTTCGCGCTGCCAGAGTGCCATGAGCGTGGCCAGCTTAGCAGAGAGCGTCTGCCGGCAAGCCCGGCAAACTGTGCGGTGGTTCTCAATGCGCCGACGGCAGAGGCCACAATGCGCCTGTGGTAAGCTTCGGCGTTTTTTCGAGCACGGAGTCAGGTGGATGAAAGCGCGTATCCAGTGGGCCGGCGAGGCCATGTTCCTCGGTGAGTCGGGCAGCGGCCATGTGGTGGTGATGGACGGCCCGCCCGAGCACGGCGGGCGCAACCTCGGCGTGCGGCCGATGGAAATGCTGCTGCTCGGCCTCGGCGGCTGCAGCAGCTTCGATGTGGTGAGCATCCTCAAGAAGTCGCGCCAGGCGGTGGAGAGCTGCGAGGCGTTCATCGAGGCCGAGCGCGCCGAGAGCGAGCCGAAGGTGTTCACCAAGATCCACCTGCGCTTCGTGGTCAAGGGTCGCGGCCTCAAGGAGGCGCAGGTCAAGCGCGCGGTCGAGCTGTCGGCGGAGAAGTACTGCTCGGCGTCGATCATGCTGGAACGTGCCGGCGTCGAGGTGAGCCACGGCTACGAAATCGTCGAACTGGGCGCCTGACCGCCCGGGCACAAAGTGGCGACAGACTCTAGGCGAGCGGCATCCGCATCGGCATAATGTCGCGCTTATTTTTCAAGGCGTCGCGCGGTCCGCAAGGGATGGCGCGGCGCCTTCTTCTATATGCCAATCGCCAATGCGAAGAGGTGCAAGCCGTCCTACGCAGGTGCTGCGTGCATCTGACGGGCATGCCATAACTGCGGCGCTGCCGCACACACCTGGGGAGTACCGACGGTGAAAAGCAAACTCAAGCTCCATGGTTTCAACAACCTGACGAAGACCTTGAGCTTCAACATCTATGACATCTGCTACGCCGAGACGCCGGAAGACCAGCAGGCCTACGTCCAGTACATCGACGAGGTCTACGATGCCGAGCGTCTGACGCAGATTCTCACCGATGTGGTGGAGATCATCGGTGCCAACATCCTGAACATCGCCCGTCAGGACTACGATCCCCAGGGTGCCAGCGTGACCATCCTGGTCTCCGAGCAGCCGGTGGAGCCCACCGACAGCCAGATCGAGGAGTCGCCCGGTCCGCTGCCGGAAACCATCCTCGCCCACCTGGACAAGAGCCACATCACCGTCCACACCTACCCGGAAATCCACCCGGTGGAAGGCATCGCCACCTTCCGCGTGGACATCGACGTGTCGACCTGCGGGGTGATCTCGCCGCTCAAGGCGCTCAACTACCTGATCCACTCGTTCGACTCGGACATCGTCACCGTCGACTACCGGGTACGCGGCTTCACCCGCGATGTGGAAGGCAAGAAGCACTTCATCGATCACGAGATCAACTCGATCCAGAAGTACCTCTCCGACGACACCAAGGAGGCGTACCAGATGACCGACGTCAACGTGTACCAGGAGAACCTGTTCCACACCAAGATGCTGCTCAAGGACTTCGACCTGGACAACTACCTGTTCGGCGATGCCACCAACAACCTGTCCGCCGAACAACGCGCCCAGGTGGAAGAGCGCGTGCGTCACGAGATGCTGGAAATCTTCTACGGCCGCAACATGCCGCACTGAGTGCGGCGGCGCGTCGAACAAGGGCACCTTCGGGTGCCCTTTTGCGTTTCTGCGCCGGGCTCAGATCCGGTAGGTGGTCTTGGTCATCACTTTGGACAGCAGACTCATGCCGGCCTTGATCGGCGCCGGGAAGCGCAGGCCGCCGGCGTCCAGGGCGGCGGTGGCATGCTGCAGCTCGTCCTCGCGCATCTGTTCGAGGATCGCCTGCGAGCGCGCATCGCCGGTCGGCAGCTCGGCCAGGTGCTGGTCGAGGTGCTTGACCACCTGATCCTCGGTGGCGGCGACGAAGCCCAGGCTGATCCGGTCGCTGATCGCCCCAGCGGTGGCGCCGATGCCGAACGACAGGCCGTAGAACAGCGGGTTGAGCAGGCTGGGTCGGCCGCCCAGTTCGCGGATGCGCTGCTCGCACCAGGCCAGGTGGTCGATTTCCTCGTCGGCGGCCTGCTCCATGGCCTGGCGCACCTCGGGCAGTTTCGCGGTCAGCGCCTGGCCCTGATAGAGCGCCTGGGCGCATACCTCGCCGGTATGGTTGATGCGCATCAGGCCGCAGACATGGCGGGCCTGGGCCTCGTCGAGGGCGCTGCCCGGATGCGCCTGGGCCGGCGAGGGGCGGTTCGGCTGGCCGCCGAACGGCAGCAGGGTGCGCAGGGCGGCATCGGCCTGCAGCAGCAGGCGGTCGGCGGGGGAGTAGTGGCGTTGGCTGGTCATCGGCGCTCTCCGGTGGCTGGGGCGGCAGTCTGGCGGGGCAGGGCAAGGCCCGGCCTGGGCGAGGTCAGGCGTGCGGCGCTCAGCCCGGCGGCCAGTGCATCTGGCGCTGGCCGAGCACGTGCATGTGGATGTGGTAGACGGTCTGGCCGCCCTGCTCGTTGCAGTTCATCACCACCCGGAAGCCCTCTTCGCAGCCCTGCTCGCGGGCCAGGCGCTGGGCGGTGTAGACGACATGGCCGAGCAGCGCGCGGTCGTCCTCGTCCATGTCGTTCAGCGTGGCGATGTGCTTCTTGGGGATGACCAGAAAATGCACCGGCGCCTGCGGGGCGATGTCGTGGAAGGCGACCACCCGGTCGTCTTCGTAGAGTTTGCGCGCCGGAATGTCACCGTTGACGATCTTGCAGAACAGGCAGTCCACAAGCGTATCTCCTGAAAGGCTGGCAGTGGGCCGAGTGTAGCGGTCGCGCCGCCGTGCGCCCAGCCCCGCGTCAAGACCCCTGCAGGCGGCGGTTGAGGTGCGCGGCGATGCGCCGGGCCAGCGTCCGCGGAGTCAGGCGCGCCAGTGTCGCCAGCAGGCGATTGCGCCAGCCGGGGACGATCAGCGCCCGGTTGCGCTCCAGGCCGCGCAGGGCCAGCAGGGCCAGCTGCTCGGCGTTCATCAGCCACTGGCTGCGCTCGAGCGGGCGCAGGTCGAGGCGTGCATTGCGCCAGAAGGGGGTGCGCACCGGCCCCGGGCAGAGCGCCGAGACCTGTACCCCCAGCGGCGCCAGCTCCTCGCGCAGGCCTTCGGAGAAATGCAGGACGAAGGCCTTGCTGGCGTAGTAGCTGCTCATCCACGGTCCGGCCTGGAAGGCGGCCATGGAGGCGACGTTGAGGATCTGCCCGCTGCCGCGGCGGGCCATGGCGTTGCCCAGCGCGTGGCACAGGCGCGAAACGGCGAACACGTTGAGTTCCAGCAGCTTGCGCTCGCGCTGCCAGTCCTGATCGAGAAAGCCGCCGGCGCAGGCCGCGCCGGCGTTGTTGACCAGGAGCTCGATGCGGTAGTCGCACTGCTCCAGCTCGTAGAGCAGGCCGGAGAGCTGCAGCGGCTCGGTCAGGTCGCAGACCCGGAACAGCACCTCGACGCCGAAGCGCTGGCTCAGCTCGCAGGCGATGCTTTCCAGCGCCGGGCGTTCGCGGGCCACCAGGATCAGGGCATCGCCGCGCCTGGCCAGGGCTTCGGCGAGCGCCAGGCCGATGCCGCTGGAGGCGCCGGTGATCAGGGCATAGCGGGACATGCGGGGTCTCCGTGGGGGCCGCAGGGCGGGGGCGAAAAGGCGCGCAGTCTACCTGCGCGCCGGCCGCTGCGGTACTGCCGGGCGGCTCAGAACGGCTTGACCACCACGAGGATGACGATGGCCAGCAGGAACAGCACCGGCACCTCGTTGAACCAGCGGTAGAACACGTGGCTGCGGGTGTTCTCGCCGCGGGCGAACTTCTTCAGCAGCGAGCCGCAGGCATGCTGGTAGCCGATCAGCAGCGCCACCAGGGTCAGCTTGGCGTGCAGCCAGGCGCCGGTGGCGAACAGTCCCGGGTTGATGCTCAGCATCCACAGGCCGAACACCAGGGTGGCGATCATCGAGGGCACCATGATGCCGCGGTACAGCTTGCGCTCCATCGTGCAGAAGCGCTCGCGGCTCGGCGCGTCCTCGCTCATCGCGTGGTAGACGAACAGGCGCGGCAGGTAGAACAGGCCGGCGAACCAGCAGACGATGGCGATGATGTGCAGGGCCTTGAGCCACAGGTAGAGCATGGGGCGATCCTTTCGGTGGGGTGCGGAAGATGCGCACGGCGGCCAGATGGTAGTCGGCGGCGTTTTCCCCGTCATCCCGCGGTTGGCCGGGCATGGGCCGCGGCCTTATCATTCGCGGGTATTTTCCACAGATGGCCCGCGGGGACACGAGATGATCAAGGTCGGCATTGTTGGGGGAACCGGGTACACCGGTGTGGAGTTGCTGCGTCTGCTGGCCCAGCATCCGCAGGCGCAGGTGGAGGTGATCACCTCGCGCTCGGAGGAGGGCGTGCGCGTCGTCGACATGTACCCCAACCTGCGCGGCCATTACGACGAGCTGCGCTTCAGCGTACCGGACGTGGCACGCCTGGGCGCCTGCGACGTGGTGTTCTTCGCTACCCCGCACGGCGTCGCCCATGCCCTGGCCGGCGAGCTGCTGGCCGCCGGCACCCGGGTGATCGACCTGTCCGCCGACTTCCGCCTGCAGGACGCCGAGGAGTGGGCCCGGTGGTACGGCCAGCCCCACGGCGCGCCGGAGCTGCTGCCCGAAGCGGTATACGGCCTGCCCGAGGTCAACCGCGAGGCGATCAAGGGCGCCCGGCTGATCGCCGTGCCCGGCTGCTACCCGACGGCCACCCAGCTCGGCCTGATTCCGCTGCTGGAGGCCGGCCTGGCCGATGCGTCGAGCCTGATCGCCGACTGCAAGTCCGGGGTCAGCGGCGCCGGGCGCGGCGCCAGCGTCGGCTCGCTGCTGTGCGAGGCGGGCGAGAGCATGAAGGCCTACGCGGTCAAGGGTCACCGCCACCTGCCGGAGATCGGCCAGGGCCTGCGCCGCGCCGCCGGCGGCCCGGTCGGCCTGACCTTCGTGCCGCACCTGACGCCGATGATCCGCGGCATCCACGCGACCCTCTACGCCCGCGTCGCCGACCGCAGCGTCGACCTGCAGGCGCTGTTCGAGCAGCGCTACGCCAACGAGCCGTTCGTCGACGTGATGCCGGTCGGTAGCCACCCGGAAACCCGCAGCGTGCGCGGCGCCAACGTCTGCCGCATCGCCGTGCACCGGCCGCAGGACGGCGACCTGGTGGTGGTGCTGTCGGTGATCGACAACCTGGTCAAGGGCGCTTCCGGCCAGGCGGTGCAGAACATGAACATCCTGTTCGGCCTGGACGAGCGCATGGGCCTGTCGCAGGCGGCGCTGCTGCCCTGACGAGGCCGCCGGCCCGCCTGCGCGGGCGGGCCGGTGGACCCGCGATGTGGACGGCGGCGGCGGGAATGCCCGGCACCGTCGCTGAATAGTTGACCGTTTCGCTCGGTGAGCGATAATGCGTCGCCTCTGTGCTGCAATACGGCCGCGCGCCTAGAGTTCCGGACATGAGCATTGAAACCTTCACCCCCACCCCGCTGCAGTTCACCCAGGGGGCGGCCAACAAGGTGAAGAGCCTGATCGAAGAAGAGGGCAACCCGCGCCTGAAGCTGCGAGTCTTCGTCACCGGTGGCGGCTGCTCGGGCTTCCAGTACGGCTTCACCTTCGACGAGGAGCTGGCCGACGACGATACCGTGGTCGAGCGCGACGGCGTCAGCCTGGTGATCGACCCGATGAGTTTCCAGTACCTGGTCGGCTCCGAAGTCGACTATCAGGAAGGGCTGGAGGGTTCGCGCTTCGTCATCAAGAACCCGAACGCCAGCACCACCTGCGGCTGCGGTCAGTCGTTCTCGATCTGACACCGCGCCCACCCCAAAACGCCAACGCCGCGCTTATGCGCGGCGTTGGCGTTTCTGCAGGAGCGGGTTTCAGGCCGGATAGAGCGCGCCGAGGATGCGCGGGCCGCGCGCGCCGGTGACTTCCGGGCAGTTGCCGGGCAGGCCCTCCAGGCAGCGATGCGCGAGCCAGGCGAAGGCCATCGCCTCGATCCAGTCGGCCGGCAGGCCGCGACTGTCGGTGCTGGCGACCCGGCAGGTCGGCAGCAGTTCGCCGAGGCGCTGCATCAGCCGGCGGTTGTGCGCGCCGCCGCCGCAGACCAGCAGTTCCTCGGCCTGCGGCAGGCTGCGCTGCAGGTCGGCGGCGATGCTGCGTGCGCTCAGCTCCAGCAGGCTGGCCTGCACGTCTGCCGGGGCGACCGGCGGGTGGGCCTGCAGGTGGGCAAGCAGCCAGGACAGATTGAAGCGTTCGCGACCGGTGCTCTTTGGGCCGCGCTGCTGGAAGTAGTCGTCGGTCAGCAGGCGGGCCAGCAGGGCTGCATCGGCCCGCCCGCTGGCCGCCCAGGCGCCGTCTGCGTCGAAGGGCAGGCCTTGCTGGTGACCGATCCAGGCGTCCAGCAGCACGTTGCCCGGCCCGCAGTCGAAGCCGCGCACCGGCGCATCCGGCGCCAGCAGGGTCAGGTTGCTGAAGCCGCCCACGTTGAGGATGGCGCGCGGCCGCTCCTGGCCGAACAATGCGGCGTGGAAGGCCGGGACCAGCGGGGCGCCCTGGCCGCCGGCGGCGACATCGCGGCGGCGGAAGTCGGCGACCACGTCGATCCCGCTCAGCTCGGCGAGCAGCGCGGGGTTGCCGATCTGCACGCTGAAGCCGCGTTGCGGTTCGTGGCGGATTGTCTGGCCGTGGCTGCCGATGGCGCGGACCTGTGCGGGCTGCAGCCCTTCGCGTTCGAGCAGGCTGGCGATGCCCTGGGCGGCCAGCGCCACCCACGCTTGCTCGGCCAGCGCGCTGCGCGCGATTTCGTCCGCGCCGCTCTGGCACAGCGCCAGCAGCTGCTGGCGCAGGGCATCGGGCATCGGCAGATAGAGACTGGCACGCAGGCGGGTGGCCTGGGTGTGCTGCTCGATCAGGGCGATGTCCAGCCCATCCAGGCTGGTGCCGGACATCACCCCGATATAGAGAGGCATGCCTCAGCGCTTGTTCATGGCCAGCAGCGTCGAGCGCTCCTGATCCATGCGGGCGAGCAGCGGACGGCTTTGCTGCAGGAAGCGCTGACGCTCGTTGCCGGCGATCGGATCGGCCATCGGCAGCTTCTGGCTCAGCGGGTCGACGTGGGTGCCGTTGACCTGGAACTCGTAGTGCAGGTGCGGACCGGTCGACAGGCCGGTGGTGCCGACGTAGCCGATGATCTGCCCCTGGCGGACCTGGCTGCCGTTGCGCACGCCCTTGGCGAAGCCGTTCATGTGCGCATACAGGGTACGATAGCGCTGGCCGTGCTGGATGACCACGGTATTGCCATAGCCGCCCTTGCGTCCGGCCAGAACCACCTTGCCGTCGCCGGTAGCCTTGATCGGTGTGCCGCGCGGGGCGGCGTAGTCGACGCCCTTGTGGGCGCGGATCTTGTTCAGCACCGGGTGACGACGGCCGGTGGAAAAGCGCGAGCTGATCCGTGCGAAATCGACGGGGGTGCGGATGAAGGCCTTGCGCATGCTGCCGCCGTCGGCGGTGTAATAAGTGGTGCTGCCCTGACGGCTGGTGTAGCGCACGGCGGTGTAGGTCTTGCCGCGGTTGGTGAAGCGCGCGGCGAGGATGTTGCCGTGGCCGACCGGCTTGCCGTCGACGACCTTCTGCTCGTAGACCACCTCGAACTCGTCGCCCTTGCGGATGTCCAGGGCGAAGTCGACTTCGTAGCCGAAGATGTTCGACAGCTCCAATGCCAGGCGATGCGGCAGGCCCGCGCGTTTGGTGGCGACGAACAGCGAGCTGTCGATCACGCCGCGGGCATAGGCCTGCTGTACGGCCGGCTTGATGGCCTCGTGCTTGACGCTGAAACCCTTGTCGGTACGGGCGACATGCAGGCTTTCCAGGCTGTTCAGGCGCGAACTGAGGCTTTCCAGATCGCCCTCGGTGGTGCGGGTGATCTCGAAGGTCTGCCCGGGCTTGATATGGGTCAGCTTGCGTGCGTCCTTGCCGCTGGCCAGCAGCTGGTGCAGGGTGCCGCTCGGCAGGCCGGCGCGGGCGAACACGGTCGACAGGGTGTCACCGCTCGCCACGGTCACGCTCAGGGTCCGCTCGGGGAGTGCGGCGGCGCTGTCCTGCGCCTGCTCCGCGGTTTCGGGGGCGGCGCTCAGGGCGAACGGCGACGTGACTTGTGCGCGCAGCTGTTCGTCATTGTCGTGAGGCTGCTCCTGCAGGTTGGCGCTCTCGACGCTTTCGATGTCGAGCGGCAGCAGGGTCTTCTTGGCCTCTACCTGGCTGCTGGGGAAGATCAGCAGCGTCAGGCTCAGCAGCGCCGCAATCCCGCTGGCTGCCAGCAGGTGGCTCTTGGGATAGGGTGGAGTGTTCCTGGACGAATCCGTCATGGCGGGTGAGTTTCTTGAGACTGCAATAACTGCCTAAATTATAACCAAAGCGTCTTTGAGGCAACCCTGACAGGCCGGTTCGCGATGTGCGGCGCGGCCCTTCTGTGTGGCATTTTGTAAATGCCCGGTGATCTTGTATCGTGATCGCCCTTTTTTCGTGTCGTAGTGGGCAGCCTCATGAAGTCGGTCGAAGAGCAGCTGGCGCTGATCAAGCGTGGAGCGGAAGAGATCCTGGTCGAGTCGGAGCTTGTCGCCAAGCTCGAGCGCGGGCAGCCCCTGCGCATCAAGGCCGGTTTCGATCCAACCGCCCCCGATCTGCACCTCGGGCACACCGTGCTGATCAACAAGCTGCGCCAGTTCCAGGAGCTGGGGCATCAGGTCGTCTTCCTGATCGGCGACTTCACCGGGATGATCGGCGATCCCAGCGGCAAGAATGCCACCCGTCCGCCGTTGACCCGCGAGCAGGTGCTGGAGAACGCCGAGACCTACAAGGCGCAGGTGTTCAAGATCCTCGATCCGGCCAGGACCGAAGTGGCCTTCAACTCCACCTGGATGGATCAGCTGTCGCCGGCTGACTTCATCCGTCTGGCCTCGCAGTACACCGTGGCGCGCATGTTGGAGCGCGACGACTTCCACAAGCGCTATACCGGCAGCCAGCCGATCGCCATTCACGAGTTCCTTTATCCGCTGGTGCAGGGCTACGACTCCGTTGCGCTGCGGGCGGATGTCGAGCTGGGTGGTACCGACCAGAAGTTCAACTTGCTGATGGGGCGTGAGCTGCAGCGCGCCTACGGCCAGGAGTCTCAGGTCATCCTCACCATGCCGTTGCTGGAGGGGCTGGACGGGGTGAAGAAGATGTCCAAGTCGCTGGGCAACTATGTCGGTATCCAGGAAGCGCCTGGTGTCATGTACAACAAGCTGGTTTCCCTGCCGGACTCGTTGATGTGGCGCTACTTCGAGCTGCTGAGCTTCCGGCCGATGGGCGAGATCGAGGAGTTCCGGCGCGACGTCGAGCACGGCGCCAATCCGCGCGACATCAAGATCAAGCTGGCCGAAGAGATCGTTGCGCGCTTCCACGGCGAGGAGGCGGCAGCGACTGCCCACCGATCTGCGGGTAACCGTTTGAAGGATGGCGAGCTGCCGGAGGATCTGCCCGAGGTATTGCTCGAATCGGATGTCGATCTGCCGATCTCGGCGGTACTGAATCGTGCTGGCCTGGTACGCAATGCTGCCGCAGCGCGCGACATGCTCGGTGCCGGCAGTGTCAAGGTGGATGGAGAGGTGGCGGATCGGGACTTCATCTTCGCCGTTGGCAAGACGCATGTCTGCCAGGCAGGTAAAAAGGCCTTTGCACGGATCACCGTGCGCGCCCAGTAAGTTTCTTGTGAAAACTCGTTGACGGCTGCTGGAAGTGGCCTATAATGCGCGCCACTTCCAGCGAGAAGCTGAACAAAAAGCCTTTTAAATCAATAGGTTGCAAAGTTCAGGCGATTGAGCGATGCTTGCGTTGCTCGCTTTTGCAGGGAGTGCAGGGCTCAGGTCCTGTTGCGGTTTTCGCCTCCGGGCGGTACTGCAAAGAGGTGTTGACTTCGGCTCGAAAGGCTGTAAGATGCGCGCCTCGCTGATCGGAAGGGTTCTTCCGGAAGGCGCCAAGCGATTGAATCGAAAAGAAATTTTCAAAAATCGCTTGACAGGTTGAAAGG
>RRZT010737347.1_pt1 | contig 13598 bp, 11 predicted proteins | sample 2165551 | NCBI WGS metagenome assembly RRZT01 (sample SAMN10456910, study PRJNA506462) | wastewater metagenome | biome: wastewater; feature: sludge; material: wastewater sludge; isolation source: wastewater sludge with Escherichia coli K12::gfp cells carrying plasmid... | place: USA: Moscow, Idaho... | reverse complement strand
TTTTGGAGCATAGATACCTTTGGCAAAAAAACTTTCGAATCCGTTTTCTCTGCAAAAACAATGGAGAACAGCATCGTGATCTCCATATTTTGTATAAGACAATAAAAAAACTTCTTGGGTCATTTCTTAATTTACGACAGCAATTTTGGCTGTAGCGGTATCGGTTCCATCTTCATTAGTCATCAGAACATAATAAATACCAGAGGCTACTCTCACACCTCTTTGGTTATTCAGATTCCATTCAAAATAGCCTCCATTTGCGACAGCAGAATGCACCAGATTACCTGCGGCATCGGTAATTCTGATATTGGTTTTCTGTGCTAGACCGCGCATTCTTACATTGCCTTTATACTGCGCATAGACCACAGGATTTGGATATACCAAAACATTTCCGAAATTGGATGTTATCTCTGTTACATCACCCTGGTAAACTACAATCCCATCTGTTGTTACAAAATAAACCTTACCGGTTTTTTCATCAATTTTAACATCTGTTACAATATCGTTCGGCAATGGAGAATTAGACTGTGTGAAATGATAAATTGTTTTGTCTCCGGATGAGCTTATGTAAAACACGCCTCCACCGCCAATAGATATCCATTTTTGGTTTCCTGAGTCTACTGCAATTTGTAAGATTTCAGCATCCTTGAAGAGCTCTTCTCCAATCCCATTTTGTTCTATAATAATGGGATCGGTTTGAGGATTACTTTCAAGAATTGCGGCTTTTGGATTAGATAGAATACGCAATCCTTCCTTTGTGCCAATCCAAACATCATCATTATTATCTACATTAACAGAGTACACCTGACTTACTGGTAGATTATTATCTTTGGTGATGAGTTTAAATTTATCATCAGAAAATGAAGATGGTGTATTATTGTAATCATACATAATAAGACCTCCAACTCTAGGAACCGGAATATAGAGGATTTTATCTTTTATAATAGGTTTTTGAGCGTTGTTTGACACATTTAAGTTCTTACTGATAAATTTATCATTGGATTTATCATAATAATGAAACCCCGCACCTAAAGTCCCATCTATTCCAGAGGCCGAGCAAAATAGCTCATTGTTACTGTCGAACACGCAGCCTACCGGCAGATCAACATAAACGTTCCCAGGATTTAAACTGTAAGATTTTACAAACTCATTATTATCCATTTTATAGATACCTTTATTTCCAGAAAAAAAATAATTAGTAAAAAATATTTCAGATGGTTTAGATGGATTGGGAACAACATCTAAAATATTAAATTGATTATTCGTTTTAAAATATTCCGGATATATCCAATTAGTACCATTATAATGATAATAGCCGATATATGAAGGTAAAGCTTCATTATATGATGATCTCCCACCAGTTGACACCCATATCTGATCATTTAATAGAGAAATTTTATAGGACTTATTATTATATGGTCCATCTGGTCTGAAACTGCTTTTTTGTTCATTATACATTCCGGAAAATCTAGTTCCTGTGAAAACCTGACTATTATAGACTATGGCTGTATTGATTGATTCGTCAGCATTAAAGTTCTTTTGCTGAGTTCCGTTAAGTCCGTAGACATAGACTTGAGTTTGATCTGTTACAATAATCTGATTTCCAGTAACCTTTACATCCTGAATATTAGAAAATCCTGCTTTGGTAGATAAATCAGGAAAATTCCCGAATTTTAACTCGTTACTTGAAGCAAAAGCTATAATTCCCGAAGCATCAATTTTTTTATAATCACCTTGGAAACTGGTAGGAGATACCCAACTATTATAGACTGGAAATGTGGCATTAAGCTCATGATACTTCAATCCTTTGCTTGTCGCTGCATAAACAATGTTATCATTAAGAACTGCGGAATTTACTGCGTCATATGCTCCACCGGTAGTAAAAAAAGCGGTATCCCCAAACTCCCTTTTTGTGACATTGAAAATAGACACCCCATAACCTGCTGAGATAATTGCCTTATCACCATTGATGGATATATCATTGATCCTTTTACTACCGTTATAACCATTGGCAAGAGGGATATCAATAATCAGAAAAATACCGTTCGGTGTAATGACATCCATAGATCCGTTCTGGTAGCCCACAATGCCTGTTTGAGTTGTAGCATTATAATCAAAAGCAGATATTTTAACTTCGTGGAGTCCGTTGGCTTTAGAAAGTTTTTTTATTTCTCCTGTGCCGGGGTAATAATAAAAAATGCCATTCTCTGTGGCAGCAACAAGGCGATCTCCATCCTCACGGATCTTGAGAACGTTATTATACGAGAACAGATCACTCCATTTGCTGGTCTGTGCTTGTAAAATTAGGTGGGCAAATATTAAAAAAAGTACTATTTTTTTTTTCATCTTACACTTTTATGCTTTCATCTATTAACTGATTATTCCAAGAAATATTTTTTATGTTTTTGTTTTTATCAAAATAGAAATCCAGTCTTCCTAACAAAATTCCGGCCCAGCCAACCTGATTGACAATAACATTTTTTCCGTCCTTATTTTGAAAAACAAGAGGTTCTTTCAGAAATGTATGCGTGTGCCCTCCCAAAATGAGATCTATTCCAGAAGTTTTTGCTGCAAGATGCTTATCAGACATTTTCTCTGGCTGATCTTTATAGTCGAAACCTATATGAGACAGACATATCACGATATCACATTTTTTCTCGTTTCTAAGAAACTCTGCATAATGCTGTGCTACATCTACAGGATCCTGATAAACAGTTTCTGCATAATTCTTCTTTCCTACCAGTCCATTTAGTTCTATTCCTACACCAAAAATCCCAACCCTTACACCGTCCTTATTGAAAATTTTGTAAGGTTCTGTTTTGCCATCAAGAATTGTGTTTTTGAAATCGTAATTGGAACAAATAAACGGAAATTTTGCATTAGGAAGAACTTTAAGAAAGCCTTCAAGTCCATTATCGAAATCGTGATTTCCCATTGTAGAAGCATCGTATTTCATCATACTCATCAGCTTAAACTCCAGTTCGCCACCAAAAAAATTGAAATAGGGCGTTCCTTGGAAAATATCTCCGGAATCCAGAAGCAATACATTTTTTTCCTCGCTCCTAATTTTACTAATTAACGATGCTCTTCTGGCAAAACCACCCTGATTTGGATTTTTGGAATATGACGCATCAAAAGGTTCAATCCGGCTGTGCTGGTCATTGGTATGCAGAATTGTAAGTTTATGTGAAGAACTTTTCTCGATAAAATCAAATTGCTCGGCCAGCAAAAAACCTGGCGAGAATGTGAGTGCGAGACTTCCACCACCTACATACTTTAAAAATTTTTTTCTATTCATTATTCCTGCACTTTTTTATTTTTGAAAACTAGTCTAACATCATCTGGAGCAGAAATTTCCGGATTCTGCTTAAATTTTTCCAAAAAAAGATCTCTCATTTTGATTCCTGTCTGGATCATCTGACCTTTGGAAAAGAAAAACATATTGTCACCACCCAAGGCAAGATAATCTGATGTCGCTATATAATATGTTTTACCTTCATCTACTGATTTGCCGTTGATAAGCTTTTTAGAAATGGAATTATCATCAGTTTCGATTAAAATGTGGGAAACGGGATTATTTTTCTGAGTTTTCATGTAGTAATCAAACAATCCTTCTACATCTTTCCCCGTCATTTTAACGATTACAATTTCGTTTTCAAAAGGCATCACCTCATAGATTTGTTTGGCAAGAATATCACCTTTTGGGATAATGGTTCTGATACCTCCAATATTAATTACTGCGGCGTCAATGGGCGGGATATTATTCTTTTTTGCCCAATCATCTGCACCCTGAAAAGTATAATCTGCCAATAGATTTCCAAGGTTGCTGTTATCGCCTGTTTTATTTAGTTCTGTATTTGTATGTGAGATTTTGGTATTCATTTTACCTTCCAGCTCATTTTTGTATGGCTGAATGATGGCCTCTATTTTTTTATCATTGGTAAGCGCATTGGTAATAAAAATATTCTTTTCGGTATGCACATGGGCTATACTTAGAGGTGCTTTACAGCCCATTAGTAATACGCCTAGAATCCCAAAACCTAAAACTTTACTTTTCATTTAAAAATAATATGAATACAAATCTAATGATTTTAGAGTTTTAAAACTAACATCATTTATTTGATAGCCAGTTCATATATTGTTTTTTCAAGAACTAGAATGTTCATAAGCTGTACCTTACAAACTAATTAAGATAAAGATTTTGACTGATCTCTTCGGAATACCTTTGCTGATAATTAAAATAAAATTAACTTTGAGAAATTTAATTTCATATAAAAATGGGTCAGCTAAAAGGCGTAGGTGTAGCTTTGATTACACCTTTTCATGAAGATCTTTCAATAGATTTCGAATCTCTCACGAGACTTATCGATTACAACATAGACAATGGAACCAATTTTTTAGTAGTGATGGGAACTACTGCGGAAGCTGCCACACTGTCCAAGGAAGAAAAGGAAAAAGTTATTGCTCATATTACCAAGATCAATAATAATAGACTACCGTTGGTATTGGGGATTGGAGGTAATAATACTGCAGAAGTTGTATCTCAGATCAAGGAAACTGATCTTTCGGACTTTGAAGCCGTACTTTCAGTATCACCTTACTATAATAAACCCAACCAGGAAGGGTTGTATCAGCATTATAAAGCGCTAGCCGAAACGGGAGAAAAAATAATTATTTATAATGTCCCGGGCAGAACAGGACAAAATGTAGAAGCATCTACCACCTTGCGTCTTGCGAATGAGTTTCCAAATCTTTTTATGATAAAAGAAGCAGCTCCAAATATGCTACAATATTTTGATATTTTAAGACAAAAACCCGAACATTTTTCACTGATGTCCGGTGATGACGAATATACACTGCCTGTTACACTGGCCGGAGGAGACGGTGTGATTTCTGTAATCGGCCAAGCTTATCCAAAAGAGTTTTCGACAATGGTAGAATTAGCTCGTAAAAGGGAAGTAGATGAAGCCTATAAAATCCATAATTCTCTGGTTGAAATAACACGACTGATCTTTGCGGAAGGTAATCCTTGCGGTGTAAAAACAATACTCGCGGAGAAAGGATTGATAAAAAACTACCTCAGACTTCCGTTGGTAGAAGCTTCTGAAAGCTTACAGGAAAAAATAAAACAAGAAATGCAAAAACTTGCTTAGAATAAAAGGGTTCAGAAATTTCTGAACCCTTTTATTTAAATATCTAAAATGATTTTATAAACATCGGAAGAATTTCTGGTAATTCCTTCACAATAAAAACCTCCGTTCTGTGGTATAAGTTCCAAAAAATCGAAAACTTTACAATCTTTTGGCAATCCTGAAAAAACCAGCGTAAACCAGTATTCTTTTCCATAAGGAATATCTGTCCATTCCGGAAACAGAGTTATATTTTCAAAATGTATGAGTTTGGAAACATGCTCTAACGTTCTATCAACCAAATATGTAGAAGACCAAATTCTTATTTTTTCCTGAAAAAACGACTGTGATTTTACACAGCAATAAAGTATTACCTGGCTTTCTTCCTCAATTTCTGGCTGAAGCGAAGCTAGTAATTTGTCTGCTATAAATGGTTTGAGTTTAGTTTCACTCATTTCCAATTGTATTAAAATTAATAGTCCAGCTCAAGTTTATCTTTCGAATAATCGCGGATCTGTTGTATAAGCTCTGGGTGCTCTGCCAACTTTTTTCCGTAGCTTGGTATCATCTGTATGAGTTTATCTTTCCATTCGGTTGTCAATCTTTTTTCAAAACATTTTTCCAAGACCATTACCATTGCAAAGGCCGAGGTACTTGCACCCGGTGAAGCACCTAATAGAGAGGCAATATTCCTTTCTTTGTTCACAACAACTTCTGTTCCGAATTCTAATCTACCGCCTTCAAAACGGTCTCTTTTAATAATCTGAACACGCTGTCCTGCTTGTTTTAGTTCCCAGTCTTGTTCCTTTGCATCTTTTATAAAATCTCTAAGATGGGACATTCTTTGTTCTTTACTCATCGTCACCTGTTGGATCAGGTATCTTGTGAGAGGCATATTGTGCCACCAAGCGCCAAATAATGATCGTATATTTTTAAAATTAACACTTTCTGGCAAATCGAGATAGCTTCCCTCTTTCAAAAATTTGGTCGAGAATCCTGCAAATGGACCAAATAATAATGCTTTCTGACCGTCAATAATTCTGAGATCAAGATGTGGAACCGACATGGGCGGTGCACCAACCGTTGCTTGCGTATAAACTTTAGCATGATGTTTTTCAACCAATTCCGGATTAGTGGTCACCAGCCATTGTCCACTCACAGGGAAACCACCATAACCTTTACTTTCCTCAATTCCAGAACTTTCCAAAAGGGGCAATGCATAACCGCCTGCACCAATAAACACGAAATCCGCATGCACTGTCTGCTTATGCAAGTTTTTTCTGTCATTTACCTTCAGCTCCCATCCACCATGACCATCAGATGCGATATCTTTTACTTCGTGGTAAGTAAAAACTTCCACAGATTCTGTCTTACTGAGGTGGTCGATTAACTTAGATGTCAATTTTCCAAAATCGATATCTGTTCCCAAATCCATTTTAGTTGCAGCCAATTTATCTGAAGACATTCTTTTCTGCATTACTAATGGGATCCATTCTGCCAGCTTTTTATGATCATCCGAATATTCCATTCCTTGAAACAGCGGAGACTTTAATAATGCTTCATGTCTTTTTTTGAGGTAATCAACATCTTTTTCACCAAAGACAAAGCTCATATGCGGACAAGAATTTATGAATTCTTTTGGCTTATCAATAATACCCTTGTTAATAAGATAAGACCAGAATTGTTTTGAAACTTCAAATTGCTCGGCAATATATTCTGCCTTTTTGATATCGATTTGCCCATCTTTTTCCGGTGTGTAGTTAAGCTCACAGAATGCGGAATGCCCCGTTCCTGCATTATTCCAGGCCGAGGAACTTTCTTTTGCCACCTCGGACAGTCTTTCGAAAATAACGATCTCAAGAGAATTATCAAATTCGTGGAGCATTGTTGCAAGTGTAGCGCTCATAATCCCGCCTCCTATTAATGCAACATCATATTTTGGTTTAGGAGTCATTTTTTAAAATTTTCGATTACAAAATTACAGATTAATGTCAATTTCTATGCCTTATAATAAAAAATTTATTCCCCTTTGTTAATGGCTTTCAAAGCCAACGTAAAATTATTTCGTTAATTTTGCAATGCCTTTGGAAAATCAAAGCAAAAGAAATGAAAGCTTTAAAAACACTTAATCCTTATTTCTGGAAACATCGTATGTTACTGTTTTGGGGATTCCTATTCATCATACTAAGTAACTTTTTTACGATTTACAAAATTCAGTATATCGGTCAGACAATTAATATTATCGAGAAAAATTATTCTACGCTTAAACTTTCTGCAGATGCGGGACTTATAGATAATGTAAGAAACAATTGGACTTATTTCAGAGTAATTTTTATCAACTCTGGCATTTTAATCGGTTGCTCATTGCTCTCTGGTTTTTTCACATTTATGATGAGACAAACCATTATTGTTGCATCCAGAAGGATTGAATATGAATTGAAAAACAAAATCTACAGACATTATCAGGAATTATCGGTCACCGATTATAAGAAAACGACTATTGGTGATCTTCTTAACCGATTAAGTGAAGATGTTGTAGCTATCAGAATGTATCTGGGACCAGGAGTAATGTATGTAGTAAACCTGATTATATTACTTATTATCACAAGCATTTATATGTTTATGACGGATTTACAGATGACACTTTGGACACTGATTCCTCTGCCTATACTCTCTTACGGAATTTATAAGGTGAGTGATATTATTAATAAAAAGTCAAAGGTGATGCAGAAAAGTCAGTCTGCCATATCAACTTTTGTTCAGGACAGTTTTTCTGGGATTCGTGTTATCAAATTTTTCAGTAAGGAAAGATATATTGAGAAAAATTATGGCATCAAAGTAAAAGATTATCAGGACAAAGCATTGGATCTTGCAAGGACAGAAGCCTATTTTTTTACGATTATCATCTTCGTCATTGGTCTTCTGAATGTTGCAATACTAGTGATTGGCGGTCAAAAATATATTGACGGCGAAATGAGCGTGGGAACCATTGCGGACTTTTTTATGTATATTAATATTCTAATTTTTCCTTTTTCTATGCTGGGCTGGGTCACGTCTGTCAATCAAAGAGCCGAAGCCAGTATGCAGAGAGTGAATGAGTTTCTGGATATGAAATCCGAGATTATTAACACCAACCACGACATCTATCCAATAAAAGGCGAGATCGAATTCAGGAATGTAAGCTACACTTATCCGAATACAGGGATTAAAGCTATTGATAACTTGAGCTTTGTAATTGATGCTGGAAAATCACTGGCAATAATGGGAAAAACTGGAAGTGGCAAATCTACAATTGCGCAATTGCTTTGTAGACTGATTGATCCTGATGAAGGAGAAATTCTTATCGACGGGAAAAATCTGAAGAATCATAATCTACATCTTTATCGTGAACAGATAGGTTACACACCTCAGGAAAGTTATCTTTTTTCCGATACTATTGAGAATAACATTGGTTTTGCAATAGACAATCCAAGCCACAACCTTGTGGTTGAAATGGCTAAAAAAGCTGATGTCCACAAAAACATAGAGGAGTTCAAAGATCAGTATAACACTCTGGTGGGCGAGCGTGGTGTGATGTTATCCGGCGGTCAAAAACAAAGAATCTGCATTGCAAGGGCAATGATAAAGCAACCTAACATTCTGATATTTGATGATTGTCTGTCTGCATTGGATACTGAAACAGAAGAAAACATTCTTCGGAATATTGACAAAGATATCAAAACCACCACTTCAATTATCATAACACACAGAGAATCAAGCGCAAAACGGGCAGACCAGATTCTTTATCTTAATTAGAGTCATTTGATTTTGAAATAGAAATTATCAAAATTTTAAGAAAAACTTGTGTTTATGAGTTTTTTTTAACAAAACATTTTGAAATTCCGAGAATTCTATTATATTTGTTAGAACAGATTTCTAAAAAAATATTTAACAATGAGTGAATTTAAGGAACGACATGAGAATGAGATTTTCACTAAAGTGTTGAAAGCAGGCAGAAGAACCTATTTCTTTGATGTGCGGGAGACCAAAGCGGGTGATTATTATTTGACCATTACAGAAAGTAAAAAGAATTTCGGGGAAAATGGCGAAGCAACTTTTGAAAAACATAAAATCTATCTTTACAAAGAAGATTTCAAAAGTTTTCAGGAATTATTTAATGAATCTACGGATTTCATAATCCAGCAAAAGGGTGAAGATGTAATCTCAGAAAGACACGATAAAGACTATAAGTCCAGATCTTTTACAATAGAGTCTGACGACGAAGTTTAAAACCAAAAAAATATTTTAACGCATCTTCAGAGATGCGTTTTTTTTATTCTTTTTCGTAAAAAAGGTTCTTCTATTAACTTCCAAACCATCACAGACAAAAATATAATTACGACATAACTTAGAAACAATCCGAAAAAGGAATAATTCTCATAAATTTTTTCTTGTACGAAAATCTGAATTACAGGAAAATGTATAAGATACATTCCGTAAGAAAAGTCACCATATTTTCCAAAATTCTTAAATGGTAATTTAGAAAATGCTAACCATACTATCGAAATACCTAGTGATAAGGCAAAAATAATTTGCACTGGAGAATATAAGAATTCCATAATTCCGAGAAATAGAAATACAATCAAGATTTTATTCTTTTGAGTATCGAAATAATCAAAATTGATATACAATAAAATACCAACTAAGAAATATTTTAGACTTCCAGGAAATTGTTTTGATAATTCGTAATTGAAATACTTATTGACATAATAACTATATATTAAAGAGAAAAAATAGATACTTATTATGATGACATTTTGTGACTTTCGACTTTTTTTATGGATGAAATAATACAATATAGGAACAAAAACATAAAACATTATTTCCACTTTTATTGTCCATAATGATCCATTAACTGCACAATGTAAATTATTTTCAAAAACATATTGAATACAGGGTTTCAGAAAATTTGCAAATACCAAATTAGCACCTAAATACTTTACCCAATCTGATGAAAAGTAATTTTGGAGTGTTGTACTGGAAAAAAAGTATAGTAAAAAAGCAAACGTAATTACGATAAAAAAATAAGCTGGAACTATTCTCTTTATTCTATTTCTAAAATATATATTTAGATTTTTTGATCTGTCAAAACTTGAATAGATAAGAAAACCGCTAATAATGAAAAAAGAGTATACACTAAAATTAGGCATAGCTGCAAAAAAGCCGTTCCAAAATTCTGGATTACCGCTTAAAAGTATGGAATGTCCTATTACAACTAGGAATGAAAACAAAAACCTTAAAAAATCAAAATTATTGTTGTTTTTCATATATCATCAAATCCTAAATGTATAAAAACAATATTAAATAAAAAAACGCATTCTAATTGAATGCGTTTTAATCAGGGTGAATGATGGGTCTCGAACCCACGACCTTCGGAACCACAATCCGACGCTCTAACCAACTGAGCTACAATCACCGTTTTGCGTGTGCAAATATATAATATTTTCTTTGTTAATCACAAATAATTCCATCGAAATTTTTCAGAGCAATCAATTTTTCGGTTGTAAAACCTTCCGCATATTCCACTCCAGAAAGCCTTCCCAAGTCTTGTGCTCTGTAAGTCAGGCTTTCCAGAAAATCTTTTGTCGCAATTGGTGTAACTGGTTCTTTGGATTCCGGATTATAAAATTGTGTTTTATATGCTAAACATGCTTCTATTTTTTGCTCCATAAATCCAGAAATATCAATCACAAACTCTGGAACCACATTTTTCCATTGGATATAGTGGAAGATATGTTTTGGTCTCCAAACTTCTTGTGGTTGATCATTATCAAAAGTTTCTATTTTCTTCAAACCAGAAAGAAAACAAGCATCAGAAACTAATTTCGCAGCTTTTGCATGGTCAGGATGTCTGTCATCTATAGCATTAGCCAAAACAATTTCTGGTTTGTATTTTCTGATTTTTTCAACGATTTTAAGTTGATAATCTTCTGAATTATTAAGGAAACCATCTTTTAGCTTAAGATTTTCTCTTGAACTAATTCCTAATATTTTAGCTGCGTTAGCAGCTTCTTCAGCACGCGTTTCAGCCGTTCCTCTAGTTCCTAATTCCCCTTCCGTCAAATCAATAACGCTGACTGTTTTTCCTTCAGCAATTAATTTTATAATTGTTCCTCCACAACCCAATTCTACATCATCTGGATGCGCACCAATCGCCAAAAAATCACATTTCATTTTAAAGATATTTTTACAAAATTACTAAAAAGAAAACTTCCCAACTTTGGAGGTTGGGAAGTTTTTATAATTTAATAACTTAGATTATTTATTCAATGCTTTTTGAAGATTGATTGCATCCTGATATGTTGGTTCATATTCTAGAGATTTTGCAACATCTTGTTTTGCTTTTTCAGGATTAGCATCTTTTTCCATAAATGCTACAAAGAAATAAGCATAACCCAAACTCGGTTTACTAGCTTCTATTTCTGCTGGTTTTACAAGAGAAATAAATTTCTCATACGAAGCTTTAGCCATATCATTATTTTTAGCTTGCTGATAAGCATAGCCTTGGCTGTAATATGCCGGCGCCCACTCTGGCAATACAGAAATCATTTTCCCCCAAGTTAATATAGCTCCATTCCAGTTTTGAACATTCTGATACTCTGTAGCTAGTTTGTAAAGAGAATCTGTATCACTAGGATTTTCTACAATCTTTTTCTTAAGAGCTTCTATTGCTGGAGAGGTAGGACCTTGCTCTACAGATGCAGAATTGATTCCTCCTTTTACTTTTGCAAGTTCTTCATCCCATTTCAGTGTTTCGTCTTTTGCAGCTTTTGCAATAGCAATTTTTTGTTGAGCAATTGCATCTAATTGTGCTTTTTTAGCAGCATCTTTTTCACCCTTTGCCATACCTGCTGCAATTAGACCTTGCAAACCTTCATCAGATGGTTGTACTCTACTCTTATCTGCCTGAGATATAAATAGATCCATGTTTTGCTTTGCCCCAATATAATCACCTTCTCCGTAAAGAATATAAGCTCTCAATTTATATTTAATAGGATCATTAACCTTATCAAAAACTGCATTTAAAGTGGTTTTTGCATTAGCATAATCTTCATTAGTAAAATAAAGTTTGGCAATTTCCAACTGTGTATATGGATCTTCATCAGCATACTTTGTATAGTTGATAAGATTTTGCGTTGCTTCTGCGTTTTTTTGATATTTAATATTAAATCCCGCTAAAGCTTTATAAGCTGGAGCATAAGTTGGATCTACAGCAATAGCTTTATCAATATTTTGTTTTGCTTGCTGCCACTGTTGCGCTGCAATCCAAAGCGTACCTTTTCTAGTATATACAGAAGCTTTGTTTTTAGCTACTACTTCTGCTTTATCATAAGCCGACATAGCGTTACCTGGATCCTTTTTTAGCCTATATGCGTCTCCTAAAGAATAGTAGTAATGTGCTGGAACACCATTTTTCTGAGCTTTTTCAATAGCCTTATTCAGATAACTAATGGCTAAGTCTGGTGAATTGTTCTTTTCAAACAAAGTTAATGCCTCACCAGCTCTAAAAAGAACTTCGGCATCTTTTTCTTTAGAGTCTTTTACGATCTGCTGTATCTCTGCAATTGCAGATCTGTCGCCTTTGCCCAATTTTACAGATGCCAATCCTATTTTATTTAAATAGCTTTTTGGATCCAAAGCCAAACCTTTGTTAAAACTATCTTGAGCTTCTTTAAAATTAGGATCAAACTGTGTCAAATATATATTCCCAAGGTAGAAAAAATTGCTAGCATCTTTTGGGTTTTGATTTATTAAATCTGTGAAATTTTGTTTTGCTTTTGCATATTTTTGACTATCAACAAAATTAATTCCGTCCTGAACACTTTGTGCAAAAGTTAAATTCGTAAAAAAACCAACTGCAGCAGTCAGTACAACTCTTCTAGTTAAATTCATTATATATTCTGTTTTCATTATTTCTTAAAAAAATTAAATTGGTAGAATAAGACGCAATATTCAGACCAATTTTTTATAAAAAAAAGTTTTTTAAGTTAAAAAATTATTAAAATATTTTATCTCATTTGTACCTCACGTTTGTAGAGATTATAAGGTTGCAAACCTTCTTTTTCCACCACAATCTGTCCCAGTTGAGTACAGGAAAATCTTATAAAACCATTTCCCAGCCCATAATATCCCTCATTGGTTAGAAAATAAAGAATTCTAGTAAAAGGATAAGTCATCACTTTTAAATTAGAAAGAGATGGTTCGTAAGTCTTATTTCCTTGTGTAATTTTCAAAATTTTGACCTCGTTTCTTAGTTTCTCCGCTTCTTCACCAAAAGGTCTGCTAATCGTATTATAGCTTATAACGCCAATCTTATCAGGATATTTCTTTAACTGTTCCACCACATTTTCATTCCCATTAATAATTGAGAATTTAAGTTCGGAAGGTTTGCGATTAAATTTCTGAGCCACGAAGTTAAGATTACTAGAA
>RRZT010396141.1_pt1 | contig 13600 bp, 7 predicted proteins | sample 2165551 | NCBI WGS metagenome assembly RRZT01 (sample SAMN10456910, study PRJNA506462) | wastewater metagenome | biome: wastewater; feature: sludge; material: wastewater sludge; isolation source: wastewater sludge with Escherichia coli K12::gfp cells carrying plasmid... | place: USA: Moscow, Idaho ... | reverse complement strand
CTGGTTTCCCTATTGACTTAGGTAAACATATTAGTATTGTCATTTCACAAGTTGGTTCAGCAACTTCTCCAGATGTTGTTACATCAGGTGCAGCAGCGTATGCTGGTCTAGTATCTAACTTAACTCCAGGTGAATCAACTACAAATGCTGCTTTAAATGGTTTATTCTTGTCTTCAGATATTAAAGAATCAAAAAGACGTGAATTATCTGCTGCTGGTTATGTTGTATTCTTAGAAAAACCAAAAGGTCTTTGTGTATACTCTGGAGACTTAGCTACAAGAGATAACTCTGATTATGATTATATCTCAACAGCAATTGCTGTATCTGAGGTTTCAAAATTAATCACAAACACTGCAGACCCATTTATCGGTAAGGGTTTAGATATTATCGCTCTAACTGCATTAAAAACAAACTTAACTACTGTGATGGCTAATGCTCAAAAAGCTGGTTGGTTCATATCTTATGAATTCCGTATCAGAAGAGATGGTCCTAATACAATCTTAATTCCTTTTGTAATTGAAGCAAAAGACGAATTAAGACAAATTAGTAGCTTAGTAAGACTAACACGTTCAGATACTGTTATAGATATCTAATACATACGGAGGTACAACACCTCCGTTTAATTAAAAATTTTTAAGGAATTTAATTAATGGATTCACAAATCTTTAAATCAATCTCTGGTACTGAGATACATGCTGTATTTGGTAATGTTAAGTTTGCAGATTTACAAATGATCAAGTATGCAATCAGCCGCCAAAAAGCGCCAATATATACTATGGGTAGTGCAGACCTACGTTCAGTAGCTCGTGGTACTCGTACAATTAACGGTGCACTTATCTTTTCACATTTAAGTACTCAAGGACTAGTAGAGCAAATGTCTAAAGCTGGTGCTAAAGTGTTCTTATCTAATGATGAATTAGCGAACTATAATGGCGATTACATGAAAGGCGGAGAACTATCTCAAGAACAACGCTTAGCTCTAAGAGCTGGTGGTACTATTGCTAAAGTTGGTATTGTAGATAATCAAAGTACATTTGATCCTTTCTCAGTAGGTCAAGACGTATTACAGTTAGAAAGTTTTGGTAAAGTTACTGAAGCTTATTTGGCAGACCAATTACCTCCTTTTGATATTACATTAGTAGGTATTCCAGAGACTATTGGTACAGTTGCTGGTGATGTTAGCTCAGCTAAAGTGTTACCTCAATCTTTAATTATCCGTGGTGTAGAATTCGTTTCTGAAGCTTCAGGTACATCTATTGAAGACTTGGTAATTGAAAAACAACTGTCATTTATTGCTCGTTCAGTAGATAGCTGGAAAAGCGTTAAGTTTTAAGATAATTATTAATAAGGTGAGGATATCCTCACCTTATTTTTTTATATAAGGAAAAAGAAATGGCAGAACAATTTATTGATGATAATTTGGATCCTATTGTACCTATCCCAAAAGAAAATATAATCTTATTAGATAGTGGGCAACCAGTTAACAATACTGGTACTAGTAACTATGCTAGTAAAGATATTAATATTATAAGAGATATTTTAACTCAACAAGAAGCTGATAGAATTGCTACTTTAACAGCCCCATTAAAGGAATTAAAAGATACTCGTATTAACAAAGATTTTGCTATTATGGATTCTATATCTGGAACACAAACTCAAGTAGTTTTTGAATTCCCTACAAATGATATCCATAAATCAATGTATATCTATATGCCAGATATGATAACAGTCTCTCACTCTGTTTCAAGAGCAAAAATTCCAGTTACATCCTTAGGTGAAACAACCGTGTCAGGTATAGGTCTTGGTACAAAAATGGTAGCAGGAAGTATAGTAAAACTTTTTAGTAGAGAAGATAAAATAACAAAATATATTAAAGCTTTTGTAGAACAACGTTATGAAAATTTAAATACTCAAAAAGTTGCAACACTTTATGATGTAAATACTAACAGTATTCCTTTTAAAGAAGTTATAGATTATATGAGAGACGATATTGCCCCATTTAATATCCATTTAATTAGTATGAGTGAATATGTAGCACTAGAAGGTATGAATGATAGGGCAGTTGATAGTATAATAGGATGTACTATCATCAATACTGGTAAAGTATCTTCAATTGAAAACTTAATAACTGAAGAAACTATTAGCTTTATGGCTCAATCTGTCGTATATCATAAAGATATTAATAGAACAGAAAAATCAGTTAAGGGTGAAGGTATTACAACTGGAACAAGTTTGTTAAGAAAAATGGGGAGAATGGTTTAATGGCTTATAGTCCAGAAGATCAAGATATGAAAAAAGCTTTAGAAAGCTTGGATGTTAAAAAATATTACGAAGATAGTAACTCAACTTCTACATCTAATAGTGCTTTAACTGAAAGTTTTCTTTCAAGATTATATACGCATTATTACACCTCTGCTGATGCAAAAGTATTTATTTCAGGCTCAAGTAACATTGTTAATATTGATAAAATTGTTGGTATAGGTTATGATTATAGTATTACCTCTGCCCCTATTTATACGTTAGGTCTTTCAGAGCCTGCTTTCTATAGTAGAGGTAATTCGTTGGGGCAAGGAATGTTACTTTTACCTTTTGTGGATAACTTATACTTAAAGTCTATGCTACAATTTGCATTTGGAGAAGCAGTCCCAGTGGACTTACAAAAATCAACTCTTTCTGAGTTAGAAGGGGGTAGTGTTGATTGGTCTAAAGCGAGCGATTCAGAGTTCCGAACATTTGCTACATCTGCAATAACTAACTCTGTTAAAGAAAGAATAGTAGATATCGGGACTATATCAAGTTTATTTGATATAATGATAGTTCTTGATAACACTAATTCGTATTATCTTTCAGAACCAAAAGCATTAGTGTTAAAAGGTTGTAAATTAGTAGGTGAATCAATGGATTTATCTTCATCACAAGACGGTCTCGTCTCAACAGGGTACAAGTTTTATTTTAAAAAAATAGAGGAAACAAATCTATATGGTTAAAGCAGTTATTAACAACGAAGAAAACAACAATGAAGAAAACATTGAATTAAGTAGTGAAACAGATGATTTTGAAGAAAATGAAGTCTATAACGAAATTCAAGAAGAAATAAGAAGACAAAAAGAAGAAGAAGCAGAATTTCAAGAAATTTTAGACTATATTAAAAACAGCGATATGATGTCTGAGAAATTTGTAAATGATAAAGGTGAAAGTAAAGAAATAACAGTTGCTATGCTTCAGAACTGGAAATCAAAGTTTGGGAAAATATACATTTCTCGTATCACAGACGATGCTATGATATATATTTGGAAACCATTGTTCAGAACAGAGTACCAAAGAATGTTAGGTACTGGTAAAAATGATGGTGAAGTTAATTGGTCTGATGATTTCAGCAGACAAAAAGAAGTAGCTAAAAAATGTTTACTTTATCCTCATCCAAGTGCAGATTTTATTTTAAATACAAGAGCTGGTATTCTGAACACATTAGAGCAACAAATTTTTTATCAATCTGGTTTTATTAGTGAACAACAAGCAATTAATTCAATCAATGTTATAGGATAGGTTATATGGGTTTTAAGTACTCAAATGAAACAGTCTACGGTATAAACAGCGCTGTAATTAAATTAAAAGGTCAGTTTATAAATTTAGAAGACTTTGGAAATAAAAGATTAATTATTGTAGATGACCCTGTAATAGTGGTAGATTTACTTTCAATTGATGAATTAAAACGCTATGCTAATTTATCTAAACTTTCAGAAAAGTCTAAAGTAGATATAGAAAATGTAATAGTAAGGGATAAAGTTGTAGAGGTTGTCGGGTATAAAGATAAAAATATATGTATACCTGAAAGCCCTGCAGGTATAATTTCTACAATAGCTGGATTAATTTTTAATAAATCCTATGACTATATAGCTAATGTAGAAATAAATTATGGTTACCATATATCTGATGTAACACCAGTAGATCAAATGTGTGCTATTATCTCTTATTACACTAGTACTCCTTATGATATAGTTAAAGAATTACCTATATCAGAGATATTTAAAAGACACGCAATTTGTGCCAGGGCGTTCCCTAATCAAGTAAACGATATACGCAACAAAGATATAGGGCAAAATTATGAGTGAGTATACTTCTCCAAATGAAACTATTTCTCTAAATTTTAACGAATATTTAGATGCAAAAGTAGCTTACGATTACAGAGGAACTAATAATTTAAGTTCCTCTGATTTGTATAATAAACAACAAAATCAAAGAGAAAATGATCAATTTAATTCTCTTTTAAAAGTATCTGCAGGGGTCGGACTTTCTAGTGTATTGTACAACGAAGTCAAAAATAATAATAACTTATTACAAAAAATTAATTCTTTAAAATCTGCCAACTTATTAACAGATAGGTTAGTAGATAAATTCAATAGTAACGGTGTACCCACCAATATAGACCCAACGTTCTCTAACAAAGCTGCAAAACCTTTATCAAATTCCCTCGCTTCTATTTTAACTGACTTAGAAGAAATGTCTCCGCTCCATATTTTAAAAACTCTTCAACTATCAAGTTTTTCTACTCTTTTTGTAGAAGTAATTGACCAACAAAATAAAATACATATAAAACCTAGTTCTATTTCTGTTTACAAAGACTATTATAGAAATTTAATTTTAAATAATAGTGGATATCAATTAGATGACTTAGACTTTAAAAATGGATTTAATTTAGAAAACAATAAACTTTACCAACGTCTAGCTAATGGAGAAAATGGTAGAGAGTTACTAGGTCATGCGAGAATAATCAATACAAACACTGAAATAGGTGGAGAAAATGGAATGGATTCTCCCAATAGAGTCTTCCAAAAATTTTCTAATATGCACGGTGTTCAAACACATGTTAGTCAATTTAAGCAAGAACCTTTAGCTGTAGTAGGAGCTAGCGACAAAAATAAAGCAATAAGCGATTGGGTAAGAGCTTATGGAAGATTTAGTACAGAAATAGGCTATAAAGTATTAGATAACCCTTTAGGCTCTGCAGAGGAGTATATAAATACAGCTTTTGGAGAGCAAGGGCAAAATTTAACAAAGAGTAAGTTCTACACTACTTTAAAAAAATATACAAATGTTCAACTAGGTACTGGTGGAGATTACACACTCGGTAATAGAGAATCTTTAATAAGGTCTGCAAAAAACTTAGCTGTAAAATCTACTGCTTTGTATGTAGGTTACCAAGGTATTAATGCCTTACTTGATGACTTTACACCTGAATCGAGTGTCTGGCACAAAGGTATACTTGCAGGGTTATCTGCAAATTATCAGGAAATGCGAGTCAATTTTGCAGAAACATGGTCAGATAATTTTCAAGGTTATAGAGAGAAGCAAGAAGAAGCATCTCCAGAATCTACTAAAATAAGTACATTGATTGGACTTCCTTTAGCAGGTTTTATGCTAGGTGCAAACTCAGCTTATTTTGAAAGAATTTATGATAGTGCTAGAAAAGGTACTATAGCATCTTCTATGGCACACTCTTCAGAAAAAGTAGCTGGAGGTATTGTAGGAGACGCTCTAACTAGGCGTGGTAGTAATATTGAAGGTAGTACACTAAGACGTAGAGGAAGTATAGGTGCTCTAGCTGGTGCGGCTTTGGCGCTCCCTTACTTACCAGGTGCTTTAATAGGAGAGTCTAGTGAAGAATTAAGAGATAAGTATTCTGGAAAAGTAGAGGAAGGTATCAGACAAAATCGTGGATGGTTGTTTGGTGGTGAACCTTTCGAGGGTGGTAAAATTCAGTACTATAGAAAAAATCTAACTACTGAATGGATAAAAGATGCAAAAGGAAAAGCTTTATATGAAAATTCAGATGAACAAAGAGCGTTAGACCCGATATTCTCACCTTTTAACTATTTACAAAACCCTTATGCTTTTGAAGAAAGGCATACAGATAGTATGCCTTATCCTGTATGGGGTATGGATGTTACTTATGGTTCTTTTATGGGTGAGTTATTTGAAGGAAGTATCGGACAAGTAATTAAACCAGATGTGGTTAATCCTGAGATGACTCAATTAATGAGTCCAAAGAGAACTGCTGTAAAGTTTATGGCTAATATGGTTTCAGAATATAGCGAAAACCAAGAGGCTAAAATTTCAGGAGAGACTAATCCTGGTGCGTATACTTTCCCAGTAGTAGAAACTAGGCAAGATAAACTCTTAGTACAGGAAGGTTTAATGATGTCAAAGCCATCTGCTGACTTTAATAGAGCTGGAATAACTGCTACAAATACTTATACAGCAATGTCTGATTTTGCAGGTTTAAAAGGTTTCTCTTCAAGTTTAATACTTGATTCTATGTATATGAACCCTGAGACACAATTACAACCACAGTTAGCAAGATCTGGTTCAGGTGTAACAGCTAAAGACACACTTCAATCAATGGAACAAGGTGACTTACTAGGCTTCGGGGAGTTCACACGAAGATTAATTCCTCAGTCTTCTGCAACAGATAGTTCTGTAGTTAACCCTTTAAAAAATACTGTTTCACCAACATGGCTACCCAGTAATGAAAACAGATATTATAAAGATTTTAGCAGAGGTAATTATTACGATAATGCAGTTAGAGGGGAAACAATGCTGCCTGGAAAAGGGTATGCAGAGTTAACACCTGAATTAAAAGGAATAAATTCTAATGATTATCCTTTAGTCTACCAATATAAAATATTACAAAATGTAGCTAAAGGTTCTCCTGAACATCAATCATTAAGAGACTATCTTGCAACTAATTTAGAAACTTTATCTCCTAGTGAACAAAATGTTTTTTTTGAAGCTTACGGTCAAGAAAAATCTAGGGAACAAGAGAAAAGATTTTTTGAGTATAAAACAGATGCAGATAGATCTAGAATGGGTTTTTTACAGTTAATGCAAAGTACTCTTTGGGATAGTATTTCACACTTAGAATCTCCTTTAGAACCATTAACACCATTTAGGCCTATGGCAAAGTTTGTACATCAACGCACAGCTATAGAGGATTATCAAAAAACTCAATTGGCTGGTCCTGATACAGGTATTTGGACAAAACCAGGTGAGCATTTTATTCTTCCTGCTAAAAATAGAGTAATTCAATTATTAAATGATAATTATAAACCTAAAGAAGTACAAGAAAAAGAAAACGTAGATGAGTATTTTGATAAATTAGCTTTTCTTAAAGCGGTGAAAAAAGGAAGTCTTGCAGATGCTCAAAGAACTGTTATAGGTTCATCATATCTTGGAATAAAAGACCAAGACTCTATGAAAAAATTTAAAGCTTCTTTACCTGATAATCAAAGAGCGTATGTGGAAGCTTTTGCAAAAGAAAAAGATAGCAAGAAAAGAGAAGCTATCCAAGCTATGCTACCGAAAGATATTGCTAGAAATTATATGAATATATGGCAATATGTAGATACGTATGATGAGGCAAAATCAAAGGGTCTTGATCCAAAAGATGAGGTTGCAAACCAGTACGTTAAAGAAACAAATAAAATAGCTGAAGAAACTGGTATAAGATTAAGTAGAGATGAATTAGCTACCATTAATAGTAAAGCAGTTAACATAGAGAATGCTAAAGAAAAACAAAAGTTTTTAGAAGCTCAAAAAGGAGAGGCTGTTCGTCTAAAAGCCGCAGAGCAAGAGGCTTTAACTTACATCCAAAATCAAACTGGTTCTATACCAGATGATGATTGGATTGGTTGGGACCCTAGACTAACTATAGATGATATAAAATTAAAGACTTTAACTGTAGGTAGAGAAGATATACATCGTTACGGTTATTGGGAAAAAGAGCAAGAAAGAAATAATAGGATTGTTGCATTTCAAGATAATGATCCTATCATTAGTAACATAGAAAATATTAAAAGAGATATGAAAACTAACCGACAAAATCAATTTAATATTACTCAAAAAATGAGAAGAGCAGGGTTCGAAGTCACTAGGATGTCTGACACACCTTCAGCTCAGAGAGCACTCACTATTGAGGATGGTACACAGTATATGGAAGAATACACAAATTAGGAATGAATTATGGCGATAGTAAAAACAATGTCCCCTCAATTTATCAGCACTGTTGTTGGTGCTGGTATTGGAGGAGCCGCTTTAGAAGGTAATGATGATAACCCAATAGGAGCTGTATTGGGTTTAGGCATAGGAGGGGTTGCAGGGTCTCTTTTTGATTTTGAAGCCCCCAACTTTACTAAAAGTATAAAAAAAGACTTTGACATCAAAGTCGAAAAAGCAGATTCAGAAGTTATAAAATTAAAAAAAGAACTCCATGAAAGTGTTAGGCAAAACGGAAAAAATTTACTTGACGGGACAACTGATTTTAATAAAAACGATGTTTTTGGGACATTAACTAAACATAATGCTATAAAAGCTATTGATGATACTAACGATGTCAATACTTTAAAAAGTTTATTAATCGCTGTAAAAAATCCCAATAAGTTTGAAAAGCTTCAAAATACATCATCAGTTGTCGTAAATAATAAAATACAAACTGTTATTGCGGCTGATACTCCTGCAGATGTAAAAAAAGAAGAGTTAGAAAAGTGGTTTAGAAAAAAAGGTTATCAAGGTCAAGAATTAGATAATAAGTTAACGTTATTCTCTGGTTTATTAGATAAAGAAAAAAATATTATCATGGATTCTAAAACCAATGATTTAACCATAGGTGGTGAAAAATTCAGAGTAACAGCTTACTCTGAAAATAATAAATTTAATAAAAGAGTTGGTTATTATGCTGACGATTTAAATTTTTACACTACTAGAAAAATAAATCCTTTTATCCCTATGTTTAATTCAGGGTTAGATGAAAATGCTATTGCAAATGTCTTAGGTATTAGTTTAAGTATGGATGCTAGTGGCAGTCCTACTAAAGAGTCTCAAGCTATATTAGATATAATTAGTGATTCTAAAATTAATGGTATGAGACCTGAAGACTTACAAGCTTTAAGTTCTCGTATAAAAGGAGTAGATAATAAAGCTATAGAAGCTTTAGTTGATTCTGCGTATCAACATAGACATGCTGAGTCAGGATTTTTAGGCTCAGGTATTAACTCTGAAAAAATAGCTAAAGATATGTTATCGGAAGAGTCTGTGAGATGGAGTGAACATATAGACGGAGGAAAATCTTTTGATTTTGATATGTCAAAAGGTACGTTAAGAGAAGGAGGTAGCGGTTTACGAAATACATCCACTAAAGCAAAAAATAATCTTAGCGAAATAAATCAATTCTATAACAACTTAGGACTTTTAGATGATAAGTATAGAAATTTAAAAGTAGGGGTTAAAGCTGACCATGCTGCTATATATAACACTTCTCGAAACTTAGACGATATGTACTCAGTTATGGGTGTAGTAGAAAGAAATATGTTCACTGGTTCTAGGGGATTTGCTCCTGAAGTAGTTGGTGACCAAACAGTTATGAGAGGTAATAGAAGTAGAGTAATCAGTCCAGAAAGTACTATTAAAGCTTTTGAAACCCTAATGGAAGGTAGGTATTTACCAAACGAGTATGATTCCTCTACTGCATTTTCTAGAGTAACAGTCGATGAAGATAATTTTAATAAGCTTGCTAAGTACACAGAAAAATTAGCTCGTCCAAAGAAAAAAGGTAAGTTTATCAATTATAATTATTCAAGATTATCTTTGGATGATGGTGCCGTGTTAGGAAAGGCAGCTGATCTTAACAGTTATAAATTTACACAATCTCGTAACTATAATTTAAAGAGTAATGCTTTAGGTAGTTTTACTGTTTCTGAAAAAGTTAATCAGGCTTTAAAAGCTAAAGACTTAGGTATGAATGTTGATTCAGCTAAATTAGAGAGTTTTAATTTAAAAAAATTAAATAATGTTCAAAAGCAAATTTCTAACTTGAAGAATATAGTACAAGGAAATGTCAAAAGCAATAAAATTAGTAAAACTAAAGCTCAAAGTCTTCTAGCAAAAAAAGAGAAACAAGCTCAAGACATGATCCTTAGGGTTAATAAAAGCATTGATGTTGCTAAACTAGAATTTCAAGGGGCTCCTAATCAAGACATCCATAAAATGTTAGTGGATATTCAAACTAAAATAGCTAACAAAGATTACACTAATGCTAATGTTGATATAAAAAATTATCAAAATATGGGTAGATCTCTTAGCTTCAAACCTGGAGATGTATTAGGAGTAGATGCTAATGGTATGTCTTTAAAACTAACAGATGAGTTTCAAACATATTCTTTAGATTCTCTTTCAGAAATGAGAACTTCTTCAGCAAAAGCTAGTACACTAAATTTTAGTATGAAAGGTGAATCAGTTGTTGGTAAAAATGAATATTTAAAATTTTTCGGTCAAGATTCAAAAGAAGTTGTTGAGTCTTTAGATAACAATATGTTCATTAGAGCACAAGCCATCGCAAGTTTATCTAATAAAGGTCTAACCATAGATGAAAATGGAGCAGCTTTACTTAACTCGATAGTTCTTACAGAAGATGAAGTAGAACAAAGATTACAAGCTGAAATAACTGATATTAAGTCTGGAAATATTAAACAAGCAAGTATCATAGGTTCTGATAAAAACAGTGGAACCCAAGATATTAAAAAATTACAGGATTTATTAGAATCTAATAAAGAAGCTTCTGGATTAATTTCAAAAGATACTTTTGATGATCTGTTTAGACAATCAGAGAACGGTCGTCCAGCTAATACTAACTTTAATAATGAAAAAATTAGTAATAGTATTTTTAAAATGCTTGATAATGGTAACGGTGCCGCAGATTTATCTAACACAAATTCATACGGTTTAAGCCATATGATTAATACTCTATACGAAAGTAAAAGTTCTATGAGTTCTCTAGCTGGTATGCAAATACTAGGTTTAAGAAATGCTAGAGATCTGGCAGAAAAATCTCATGTAAGCAACCCTTATTATAAATATTATGAGCAACAGTTAGTAGATTATTTAGGAATATCAGCAAGTCCTAACATGTCTAAAGATGATTTTGTTAAACATGTTGAACAAGAATATACTAAAAAAATGACAAATTTAACTGAAATGTATAGGGGTAGTAACTTAATTAAAAATGTTGCAGATGAATCTTTATTTACAAAAGAAAATTTAAAAATGTTTGAGTTAGCTTACAAAAATGAAGGAGAGTCTTTACATATAGCTAGTCCAGATATTAGTAATAGTTTTGAATATGGTTCAGGTAAACTTGAAAAAGGTATGTCTCATAATGCTCAAATGCAGTTAATTATGAATGGTCTTGATAGAGATTTATTAGGTTATATAGGTCATCACAACTCTTTTGAGTTGTACGATTTGGATTCTATTTTAAAACTAGAAAGAAGTGCTAATCCTGAAGTTACATTAAATAGCTTCTTTGAACAAAAAAATTATAGCTCTGTAAGACAAAGACAATTCTTAAGCACATTAAGATCTGCAGCACCAGAAGAAATAAATGATATACTTTTAAGAGCAGGTGCCAGTCAAGAATTAATAGCTTCTGATTACTTGTATTACAATATTAGTCAAAATGCTAATGAAATAGAAACTATACCTCTTCCTAAAAGATCAACTAATAGGTTTGGTAAACATCAAGTTGACCCTGGAAGGATTAAAGAGAAACAATTTACTAGAGCTTATTATGATGCTGTTGAAAGTAACATTGCTATGAAGGATAATCCAGGTGTAAAAGCTTTTGAGGACTCTTTTAATAATGCTGTTAATACAGTTAAGAGAAGTGTTGTTGATACAGTAACATCTCCCAACAACCCTGCTTTAAAAGGAATGTTAAGATTAGACGCACCAAACTCAAGTTATTCTGTTGTTAGGTCTACTCAGAGTCAAGTCTTTGGTGACTTAGTAGAAAAAAGAATTAGTAAAGGTTATTCTACTATTGGTGTTAGTGAGGAAAAAGCCCACCAAATCTTAAAAGATTATGGTATGGATATAGATCTTAAAGATATAAACAAATATATATCGAGAGAAGGTCTACTTCAAATGGAAGTGTATGATAAAACTTCTAGTAGTAATTTACTAGTAGACTTGATTGCTTTTGAAAATAGAGAACCAGCACAATCAGGTAACTCTATTAGAGCTACTAAAATTTTTGTAGGCGGTATGGGTACAGACTCCGCTAAAGATTCTGTATTTCATCATTCAAAAGATACTCACTATACTAAGTTAATGTTTGGGGACTATGACTTAGACCATGTATTATTATATAACTTCAATAGAAAACTTTCTTTAGACGCTTACCAAAGAGTCAGCTCTTATGAATCTAAAATGGCCAGTAATGTCAAAGATTTAATTGAACTTTCAGAGCAATTAAGTGTTAAAGGTAAAAAAGATAAAAGTTATAGAAGTATTGGTGATTCAATGCTAGCCGTTGAACAGGATTGGGCTAGAAGAAGTCCCAACCCTATGGTAGTTGGAAGTACAGAATATGTAGAAGAAGTAACTAAGGATTATGAGAACTATCTAATGAAAGCTTCTAGAAAAGGTAGCTATAGAAAAACTATCTCTCCTCAGGTAACTCAATTAGCTACTTCTTTATCAGAAACTATTGATAAAATGACCCACATAGGTACTAATGATATTACAGATTATGATAAACAAGTATTAAGAACTATTAATCATAACTTAGTTGAGAACTTACTTAAAACTCAACATATCGACACTAGTACTTTACCTGAAGTCTTACCAGTAGAAAAAGTATTGCAAGCAAGAAAAGACTTTTTAAATGGAGGAAATTCAACCAATATTTCTGATAATTCTAAAAGATATAGAAACTTACTAGAATCTGAAATAAACAGAATGTTTGAAGGTGAGAATAAAGATCCAGCTATAAGAGCCAAACATCAACACTTAATAGACGCACTGTTAGATGAAGCATCTAATGATAGAAGAAATGGTAAAGAGATTGCTAATAATATTTTGGATATCCCTTCAAATGCTCCTAAAATGGTTAATGACCCTAGTATTAGAACTACTAATAAAGTTATTAAAGAAGCAATCTCTGGAGAAGCTTTTAGTGATTTAAATCCAGAAACAATAGCTCAAGGTAAGAGTAGAAATATTCTTAATTTAGAAGTAAAGAATACAGATATTGAAAGAACTATTTCTTCAGGGTATAATGAACTAATTGATGCAGCTAAAAGAAATTATGTAAAAAATAAAATACCTATTCTGGCAGGAGCAGGGGCTCTTGCTTTAGGAGCTTTGATGACGCAAAAAGACCCTAACTTCCATGCTAATAAAGATGTAAGAGCAGACATAGGGTCTATGATGTTAGCTCCTAACGCAACTAGTATGGAGCAAAGCAGATCGTCAGATAAGATGTTACAAAGACAAGGCAGCATAAAAACAGATTACATACTACCAGATATTAACTTAAGAGATGTTGGAAACAATGTCCAAAGTAATTTAAAACTGTATGGTAAATTTCAAGATTATCAAGAGAGTGCTGAAACAAATGTTAAGAGAGCAATCTTTGGTAATAATATTTCAAATGTAAGGATAAATAGAACAAATGACAGTTACAGCTAAAGCACCAGAAAATTTTGTATTACAAAATAAAGAAATACTAGAAATTAACGATATTGTATGGGATATAATGCCATCTGAT
>RRZT010503460.1_pt1 | contig 13601 bp, 18 predicted proteins | sample 2165551 | NCBI WGS metagenome assembly RRZT01 (sample SAMN10456910, study PRJNA506462) | wastewater metagenome | biome: wastewater; feature: sludge; material: wastewater sludge; isolation source: wastewater sludge with Escherichia coli K12::gfp cells carrying plasmid... | place: USA: Moscow, Idaho... | reverse complement strand
GGTGATTGCCGGGCGCATGGAAAAAAGCCGTGCAGAGATCAGCCATTGGGCCGAATATGACTATGTCATCGTCAATGACGATATCGAGCGCAGCACGGAGGCGCTGATCACCATCCTGACCGCCGAGCGGCTGCGCCGCCAGCATCAGGCCGGGCTTGGTCCGTTCGTGCGCGCCCTTATGCAGGAGGAAGGCCAATGATCTGGGATCTGGATGGAATCGCGCCGCATATCGCGCCGGACGCCTGGGTTGCGCCGGATGCGCAACTGATGGGAAAGATCGTGCTCGAGGCGCAGTCCAGCGTCTGGTTCGGTGCCGTCCTGCGCGGCGACAACGAGGAAATCCGGCTGGGGCGCGGCTCGAACATTCAGGATCTTTGCGTCTGCCATACCGATCCCGGCTATCCGCTGATCGTGGGCGAGAACTGCACCATCGGCCACCGCGCCATCCTGCACGGCTGCACCATCGGCGACGGCGTGCTGATCGGCATGGGCGCGATCATCCTGAACGGCGCGAAGATCGGCGCGGGGGCGCTGATCGGCGCTGGAGCGCTGATCGCCGAGAACAAGGAGATCCCGCCCGGCGCGCTGGTCATGGGCGCCCCCGGCAAGATCATCCGCGAGCTGGACGACAAGGCAAAGGAAGGGCTGATCGAAAGCGCGCGGCGCTATCAGCAGAATGCCGCGCGGTTCCGCAAGGGCATGGTGCCCGCGCCGAAGGAATGACCGAGGCCACGCTTGCCGCACTGCTTGGCGCGGTGCCGGTCGCGCTCGTGGTTGTCGATGACGGCGCGCGCATCCTTGGCGCCAACGAGCCGGCCGAGGCGCTGCTGGGGCCGGTGCCGGGCGGTCGCCCCTTTGTCACCGTGCTGCGCCATCCCGAGGTGAATGCGGCGCTGGACGCGGTTCTGACGGGCTCGGGGCGGGCGCGGCTGAACGTGACGCTGAACCTCGCCGATCACCGGGTCCTGTGCGAAGTGACGGTAACCCGGCTTGATTCGCCCGGATTGCGGGGTGCGGCGATCAGCATCGAGGACCGCTCGCGCGACGAGGAAACCGAGCAGATGCGCCGCGATTTCGTCGCCAATGTCAGCCATGAGCTGCGCACGCCCCTGACCGCGCTGATGGGGTTCATCGAGACCTTGCGCGGCCCGGCCCGCAACGATCCGGCCGCGCGCGACCGCTTCCTGAACATCATGGAGCGCGAGGCGGGGCGCATGAACCGGCTTGTCGCCGATCTGCTGTCGCTGAGCCGGGTCGAGCAGGACGAGCGCCGCCGCCCGCTGCAACGCATTGATCTGGCGGGACTGCTGCGCTCCGAGGTGGCGACGCTGGTGCCCTCGGCCGCAGCGGTGGGGGTGCGGCTGGACCTGCTGGGCGCGGGCAGCAAGGTGATGGTGCCGGGCGACGCGGACCAGCTTGTGCAGGTCCTGCGCAACCTGATCGAGAATGCGGTGAAATATGGCGGCAGCGGCGGTGTGGTCACGGTGACACTGGCGCATCTGGACCATGAGCCGGTGCTGCGCGGCCCGGCATGGTCGGTGAGCGTCGCCGACAAGGGCGAGGGCATCGAGCCTCAGCACCTGCCGCGCCTGACCGAGCGGTTCTACCGCGTGGATACGCATCGCTCGCGCGAAAAGGGCGGCACCGGGCTGGGGTTGGCCATCGTCAAGCATATCGTCAGCCGCCATCGCGGCAGGCTGCGGATCGAAAGCGCGTTGGGGCAGGGCAGCCGCTTCACCGTGCTTTTGCCTGAAACGGCGGGGCGGGTGTGAGGAGCGGGCCGCTGAAGCGGCTGCGGCAAGGGAAGGGCGACATTCCCGCCTGAGGTTCGAACCGATCGCCGTCGGTTGACTATGCCAAGCGATCCGGAGAGGCTGCGCAAACAATGACAGGAACGCTGATATGGCGCGTGTTTGGCTTTTCTTGCTCGGCATCGCTCTGGCGGCCTGCGCCATGGATGATAAAGGCACGGTCGGCGATGATTTGGCCAATTGCGCGCGGCGTGGGCCGGGTCAGGAAACGGGAAGCATAAGGACCGAACATCCCTTTACCCACGAAGCCGGTTCTTTCGTCGGTCTGGCGACAGAAGAGCATGGCCCGGGGAACTTTGCCCTGCAGCGTTTCGCATTGTTGAATTGTCAGACCCGGGAAATCAGCCGGCTCGAGATGAGCTATGACACCACAACCGCCTCTGCTGACGGCAGCACCTTTTTTGCCCGGATCGACCAATTGCGGCGTCAGGGACGGTTGACCCGTCCTGGGCAGCTTGAGCGGCTGTCGACAACGAACGGATGGAGCTATCTCGAGGGGCAGATATCTTTCGAGAAGATTGAACGCGCAAAATGCGCGTGCGAGTCGCATATGGCGCAAAAACCGGTCGATGACGACAGCTGAGGGATGTTGGGGATGAGATTTCCGACCGTTCTGGCGATATGCGTTTGGCTCGCAGCATGCGCGACTGATGGAGAAAAGCTGCTTGAGCAACTCTTGCCTGATTGCGGTTTCAAGGAGGCGCCAAATCTGGTTGGGAACGTCAGGACCGAGTTTCCGGTCATCCGCGAAGGTGGACCGTTCGTTGGCATTGCGACGCAAGAGTGGCAACCCGAGGGCTCATGGAGTCAAAGATATACGCTTTTGAACTGCAAGACCCGCGATCTGTGGCAGGTCCATGGTTCCGGCCCCTCGATAATTCCACCCGAAAGGGGAGAGTCGGTTTTTGAGCTGGTGGATCATTTGCGGCGTGAGGGGCGCCTGATTCAGTCGGGGCAGCTGCACCGGATGTCCGTCAGGGAAGGGCTGGATTACATGTCCGGAAAACCAAGGTCGGAAGATGGCCGGGTGAAATGCGCCTGTGATCTTATCGGCATGAAATAATGGCTATATGGCCGCCGCGACAGCGGCTGGTATGTATGTCGTCGCATGCGGCGCCTGATTCTGGGGCATTTGCAGCCATAAAATAAATAAGGGGCGTCGCGACGCCCCCTATGTCATTCCAGTGTTCCTGCCGTGACCGGGCGACCCCAGTCACTCGGCGGCGTGACCCGTTACCGGTGCGGGCTCGATATCCGATTTCATCCGGAAACCGCGCTCAAGCTGGTCGAAGGGTGCCACCGGATATTCGCCCGAGAAACAGGCGTCGCAATATTGCGGGCAGGACTTGTCGCGGCCCCGGGCCTCGCCCGCCGCACGGTAAAGCCCGTCCAGCGACACGAAGGCCAGACTGTTGACGCCGATCCATTCGCGCATCTCCTCCTCGGACATCTGCGCGGCCAGAAGCTTGTCGCGGTCGGGCGTGTCGACGCCATAGAAACACGGCCATGCGGTCGGCGGCGAGGCGATGCGGAAATGCACCTCGGCGGCGCCCGCGTCCAGGATCATGTCCTTGATCTTGCGCGAGGTGGTGCCGCGCACCACCGAATCGTCAACCAGCACCACGCGCTTGCCGGCGACCAGCGCCCGGTTCACGTTCAGCTTCAGCCGGACGCCCATGTTGCGGATCTGTTCGGTCGGCTCGATGAAGGTGCGGCCCATATACTGGTTGCGGATGATGCCCATGCCAAAGGGGATGCCGCTTTCATGGGCGTAACCGATGGCGGCGGGAGTGCCGCTGTCGGGAACCGGACAGACCAGATCGGCTTCGACCGGGGCCTCGCGGGCCAGTTCGACCCCGATCTGGCGGCGGGTCTCATAGACCGAGCGGCCGCCGATGATCGAATCGGGGCGCGAGAAATAGACATGCTCAAAGATGCAGAATCGTCCGGTCGAGGGACCGAAGGGGCGCGAGCTTTCGACCTGCCCCTTGGAGATGACGACCATTTCGCCCGGCTCGATCTCGCGCAGGAACTCGGCGCCGATGATGTCCAGCGCACAGGTTTCCGAGGCAAGGACAAAGCCGTCATCGCCGATCTTGCCCAGAACCAGCGGCCGCACGCCCAACGGGTCGCGCACACCGATCAGCTTGGTGCGGGTCATGGCGATGACCGAAAACGCCCCCTCGACGCGGCGCAGCGCATCCTTCATCCGCTCGGGAATATTGCGCTGGATCGAGCGCGCCATCAGGTGGATGATACATTCGCTGTCGGATGAGGACTGAAAGATCGAGCCGCGCTCGATCAGCTCGCGGCGCAGCGCCATGGCATTGGTGATATTGCCGTTATGGGCCACCGCACAGCCACCCATGGCGAATTCGCCGAAAAAGGGCTGTACGTCGCGGATCGCGGTCGCGGCCTTGGTCCCGGCGGTGGAATAGCGCACATGACCGATGGCCAGCGATCCGGGCAGGGTTTCCATCACCCCCTGCTTGGTGAAATTGTCGCGCACATAGCCAAAGCGATGGGCGCTGTTGAACCCCTGTTCGGCGTCATGGGCGACGATGCCGCCGGCCTCTTGCCCGCGATGTTGCAGGGCGTGCAGCCCGAGGGCGACGAAATTGGCGGCATCCGCGACTCCGATCACGCCAAAAACGCCGCATTCTTCATGCAGGCGGTCGGAATCGAAGGGATGGGCAAGGAATGGCTGCATCATCACCGGCTCTTGGGGCTGCTGGACATTGGGGTAGGGCTTGGCGTCAATTTAGGGTGTCGGGCCCATGAAGTCACGCCCCACCGGGAGGATGGGGCGCATTTTCTGTCAAGAAAGCGACATCTGCCTTAATTCGCAGGGGTTTGGGTGCTGGCATCGACCGGGGCGCCGGTCGCCACGCAGCTGCGCACCAGCTGCTCATAGCGGTTGACGATCCAGCCGGGCGCGTCCTGCGGGATCTGCTGGTCCATCTGGCCGCGCATCCGTTCGAAAACCTGCGCCGAACGGGAATTGTCGACCATCTCGACCGGCTGGGTGGCCATCACGCGGTCATAGACGATGAAGGCCACCGCCACCAGAAGGATGCCGCGCGCGACGCCAAAGAGGAAACCCATGCCCTGATCCACGCCCCCCAGCGCCGAGCGCTGCACGACCGAGGAAAACAGCGGCGTCAGGATCGAGAACAGTACCAGCGCCAGCGCGAAGACGGCGGCAAAGCCGGCGATGATCGACAATTCGCAGCTGTCGGCCAGGAATTTGTTCAATCCGGGGATCTGGGCCACCATGGGCCGGACCGTCGGCGCAAAGATGAAGGCCAGGATCGCCGCGCCGATCCAGCCCAGGATCGCCAGCGATTCGCGCACGAAGCCGCGCGCATAGGCCAGGATCGCCGAGAGGATGATCACGGCGGCAACGATGCCGTCGATGATGGTGAAACCGTCCATTTTCACGCCCTTTCGCGGGATTGTCCGCGTCTTATGACCAGATCATCCGGCACCGAATGTCTCGCCCACAAAACCTGTCAGGTCCGAGATGCGGTCGATCCGCATCCCGGCAACGCCCTCGACCTTGGTGGCCGCGGGCAGGATGGCCCGTGAAAAACCAAGTTTCTGCGCCTCTTTCAACCTGTTTTCGGCCTGAGAGACCGGTCGAAGCGCCCCGGAAAGGCTGATTTCGCCGAAAAGGACAGTATCGGCAGGCAACGCACTATCTTCGCGTGCGCTGAGCAGGGCGGCGGCAATCGCCAGATCCGCCGCCGGCTCGTTGACCCGCATCCCCCCGGCAACATTGAGAAAAACGTCGAGCCCGGCAAAGGGAATCGCGCAGCGCGCCTCGAGCACGGCGAGGATGGTCGAGATGCGGCCCGAATCGAGTCCGACCACCGTTCGGCGGGGACTCGCCAATGTCGAGGGCGCGACCAGCGCCTGGACCTCGGTCAGGACGGGGCGCGTGCCCTCGATGCCGGCAAAGACCGCCGAGCCGGGCGAGGGTTCGCCCCGTTCGGATAAAAACAGCGCCGAGGGGTTCGCGACCTCGGACAGGCCGCCGCCGGTCATCTCGAAGACGCCGATCTCGTCGGCGGGGCCAAAGCGGTTCTTGTGGGCGCGCAGGATGCGGAACTGATGGCCGCGCTCGCCCTCGAAATAAAGCACGGTGTCGACCATGTGTTCGACCACGCGGGGGCCGGCGATCTGTCCCTCTTTGGTGACATGGCCGACCAGAATCACGGCGGTGCCGCGGCGCTTGGCAAAGGTCACCAGCTCATGCGCGGTGGTGCGGACCTGGCTGACCGAGCCGGGCGCGGCCTCGATCTGATCGGACCAGAGCGTCTGGATCGAATCGATGATGGCGACATCGGGGCGTTCGGCATCGAGCGTGGTCAGGATGTCGCGCAGCGCGGTTTCGGCGCCCAGCCGCACCGGCGCATCGCCGAGGCCAAGGCGCTGTGCGCGCATGCGGACCTGGGCGCTGGCTTCCTCGCCCGAGATATAGATCGCCTGCTGGCCGGTGCGGGCAAAGGCGGCGGCGGCCTGCAAGAGCAGCGTGGATTTGCCGATACCCGGATCGCCGCCGACCAGAATGGCCGAGCCGGGCACCAGCCCGCCGCCCAGCACGCGGTCGAGTTCGGCGATGCCCGATTGCACCCGTGGCGGCGGCGCCTCTTGCGTGGCGAGACCCGAAAGCGGGACCGGCTTTCCCTTGAGCGTGCCGAGGCCGCGGCCCGGACCCTGCGACAGGGGGGCTTCCTCGATGATGGTGTTCCAGGCGCCGCAGGCTTCGCAGCGGCCGGCCCATTTGCGATGGCTGGCGCCGCAGGCGGTGCAGGTGAAGGCGGTGATCGGTTTGGCCATGCGCCGCTATGTGGCAGATTGCGCGGCCGGATGCCATGGGGTGCCATGCGGCCGGGTGGCGCGGCCGCATGGATATTTATGTGAAGAAGAAAGTCTCAGCTGACGCCAAGGCCTGCGCGCATCATCACCCGGCGCAGGGGCGCGATGGCGTAAAGCCCGCCCAGCGTGGCCGCGCGCAGGTCGCGCAAGGGCCGCGACGAGATCATGCTGGCACGGTTGAGCGCGTCGATGCCCATGAGCCGGGCCAGCGCCTCGGGGCGACGGCGGCGGTCATAGGCGTCGAGCGATGTCGGGCTGCCCGGATCGCCGGCGGAAAGCGCGATCAGTGCACCGAGATCGGCCAGGCTCATGTTCAGGCCCTGTGCGCCGATGGGCGGGACGACATGGGCCGCCTCGGCGATCAGGGCGGTGCGCGGGCCGGTGAAGCGGTCGGCGATCTGGCTGATGATCGGCCATTCGGTCAGCTGGGTGGCCTGGGTCAGGTGTCCCAGCACGCCGGCCGAGCGGATATTCAGTTCGGTGCCGAAGTCCTCGCGGCTGAGGGCGCGCAGGCGGGCGGTTTCGGGGCCGCGCTCCATCCAGACCACCGCCGATGAGGGGCGGCCGTCGCGGTCGGGCAGCGGCACCAGCGTGAAAGGCCCGCCCGAGCGGTGGATCTCGGTCGAGACATTGTCATGGGGGCGGTCATGGGTGACGGCGAAGGCCAGCGCCTTTTGGCCATAGCGCAGCGTGCGGGTGCCGATCCCCAGCGCGTCGCGCACGACCGAGTTGCGGCCATCGGCGCCGATGACCAGACGCGCGCGGACATGGCCGCCATCGGTCAGCGTCACCATGGCCTCGCTGTCGCGGGCCAGCAGCGCCGCCGTGCCGGTGCCGGGCAGGAAGTCCACATTTTGCAGCTGTGCCAGTCGCGCCGGGATTTCGCGTTTCAAGAGCCAGTTGGGCAGGTTCCAGCCAAAGGGCTGATCCGAGATTTCGGCGGCGTCGAAATCGCGCGTGAGGCGGGCCTGCGAAAGCTTGCCGCCGGCATCGATGATGCGCATCACCTGCAAGGCCGTGGCATGGGGCGCGAGCCTGTCCCAAAGCCCGGCCGCCGACAGCACCGCGATCGAGGGATGCAGAAAGGCCGTGCTGCGCAGGTCGGCGCCCCGGGCGTCCTCGGCCGTGACGGGGGGGGCGGGATCGACGCAGATCACCGAATAGCCGGCGCTGCCAAAGGCCGCCGCCGCGATCAGGCCGGCAATGCCGCCGCCCGAGATGAAAACATCGCAATCCCGGATCTGCATCGGTGTTCTTACCAACCGGCGGCGTAGGCGATCAGCATGAAAAACACCGCGACCGTGGCGGCAAGCCCGACCATGGCGATGGCCGGCAGGCCCCAGAGCGCCAGCGCGATCAGGCTGAGCACGACGAGCATCGCGGCAAAGAGGAAAAGCAGATTGGCAAAGCGGTTGTCGCTTTGCAATTGGGCTTGGTCGGTGTGGTCCATGGCGTTCTCACGGGGGGCTGGGCGCGCGATGCCGCGCGGGCTAGAGGTGGTGGGCGAATTCTAGCCGGGTTTCAGGTTTCGGCAAGATTGCGCAGAAAGGCCGTCAGGTCGCGGGTGCGGTTCTGGACATGCGCGCCATGGTCGTGATCGGGGGCAAGCGCGTCGGGGCCGTCGCGGCCATCGCCGACCAGAATCGTGCGCATGCCCAGCCGGTGCGGGATTTCCAGATTGCGGGGATCGTCCTCGAACATGGCGGCGCGGGCGGGGTCGAAACCGTCGGCGTCCCGGACTGCGGCATAAGCGCGCGGGTCGGGTTTGGGGTGAAAGCCGGTTTCCTCGACGCCATAGACCGCGTCGAAAACCGCCAGCCCGCGATGGGCCAGAACCTGGGCGGCATAGGCGGCATCGGCATTGGTGTGGACGATCTTGCGGCCGGGCAGGGCCGCGATCAGCGCGGCCAGTTCCGGGTCGGGGCTCAGCACCGAAAAGTCGATGTCATGCACATCGCGCAGATAGGGCAGCGGGTCGATGCCATGTTCGGCCATCAGCCCGGCCAGCGTCGTGCCATGCGCGCGCCAGTACTGGCTGCGCAGGCGGTTGGCCTCGGGTTCGGACAGGCCGAGTTCGCGCATCACATAGGCGGTCATGCGCTTTTCGATCTGTGAAAACAGGCTCGCCTCGGGCGGATAGAGCGTGTTGTCGAGATCGAAGATCCAGGTGGTGATGTGTCGAAAATCCATGACCCCTGCCTAAACCCGAGGCATCGCGCTTGCAATCGGGTGCGCGCTCGCGGATCGTGCGGGCATGAAAGACGCCTATTCCCTGATCCTTTCCGCCATCGACAACGGCACCTATCGTCCCGGCGACCGGCTGGTGGAATCCGAGCTGGCCGAACGGTTCGGCGTCTCGCGCACCCCGGTCCGCGAGGCGCTTCAGCGGCTGGAAACGCAATCCATGCTCAAGCGCGACGGGCGCAGCCTGATCGTGGCCACGCTGGACCACAACCAGCTGGCCGAGCTTTATACCGTCAGGACCGAGCTTGAGGCGCTGGCCGCGCGTCTGGCCGCCCGCCACGCCACGCCCGAGGAAATCCGCGTCCTGATCGGCATGGTCGAAGAGGATCGCACCAATCTGGGCGATCCGCAGACGCTGGCCCGGGCCAACCGGCGATTCCATCACCAGATTCATCTGGCCTCGCATAACCGGTTTCTGGTCCAGCAGCTCAATCTGGTGCATCGCTCGATGGCCTTGATGGCGGGGACGACGCTTTCGGCCAAGGGCCGCGACTGGGTGACGCTGGACGAGCATCAGGCGATTGTCGATGCGATTTCCAGCGCGACGAGGCAGGGGCCGAACAGGCGCTGCGGCGCCATATCTCGATGGCCTATGAGACCCGCCTGAAAGAGGAAGCGCGGCTGAATTCCGAGGTGGATGAGTGACCGCACGCATCCGCGACGCCGCCGATCTTGAAGCGGGGGCCGCGCATCTGATGCAGGTCTGTCCGGTCTGGGCGCGGGAATTGCCGGCGCTGATGCCGCTGCCGCTGCGGCTCCGGGCGGATGGTTTCGCGGCGATCTGCGATGCGGTGGTGTCGCAACAGATTTCCACCCATGCGGCGGCGGCGATCGCGGCGCGCATGGCGGCGGCCGGGCTGAGTGGCGAGGCGGCGATTGCGGGCGCGGGTGACGATGCCCTGCGCGCGGCGGGGCTGTCGCGCCCCAAGATCCGCTATCTGCGCGGCATCGCAGAGGCGGGAATCGATTGGGACGCGCTGCGCGATCTGCCCGATGACGAGGTGATCGCGCGGCTGACCGCGCTGCCGGGGATCGGGCGCTGGACGGCCGATATCTATCTGAAATTCGCGCTGGGGCGGGCCGATGCCTTTGCCGCGGGCGATCTTGCGCTGGCCGAGGCGGCGCGGCTGCTTTACGGCCTGAACGAGCGTCCCGGCCCCTCGGCCCTGACGGCATTGGCCGCGCCGTGGCGGCCATGGCGCGCGGTTGCGGCGCGCGCGCTCTGGGCCTATTACCGCACGGCCAAGGGCCGAGAGGGGATAAGATGACACGCGATTTGAAATCCGCACGCAGAGGGCCGGAAAAGGCCGATTCCGTGGTGATCTTTCTGCACGGCTATGGCGCCGACGGGGCCGATCTTTTGGGGCTGGCCGATCCGATGTCGCGGCATCTGCCCGGCACCGCATTCTATGCCCCCGACGCGCCCGAACGCTGCGTCAACAATCCCATGGGATATCAGTGGTTTCCGATCCCCTGGATGGACGGCTCGTCCGAGGAGCAGGCGCGGGCCTCGGCGGCGCAGTCCTTTGACGATATCAACGCCTTCATCGATCAGGTGCTGGCCGCCGAGGAGTTGCCGGCGGAGCGTCTGGCGCTGGTCGGGTTTTCGCAGGGCACGATGATGGCCCTGGCCGTCGCCCCGCAGCGCAGCCCCGAAATCGCGGGCGTCGTGGGCTTTTCGGGCCGCCTGATCGAACCCGATGCCGAGATCGGCGCCAAGACCCGGCCGCCGATCCTTTTGATCCATGGCGATCAGGATCCTGTCGTGCCCTTTGACAGCATGGCCATCGCCGGCGAGGCGCTGCAAAAGGCCGGTTTCACCGTCTATGGCCATGTCATGAAGGGGGCCGGCCACGGCATTTCCCCCGACGGGCTGTCCGTGGCGCTGGGTTTCCTGAAAGAGCGGCTTTCCGCAAAACCCTGAGACGATTGCGTTTCAGGGCTTGCAGCCGCGAAAACAGGGCTTACGTTAAGTCGGACGTGCTGAGGAGACACCGAATGGACCTGATCTGGACGACTGCCATCGCCCTGATACCGGCCAGCCTGCTGGTTCTGCGCCTGATGATGCCGCAGCCGCAACGGGTTGCCGTTCGCGCCCGCGCCCGCCGCTGATCAGCGCCAGATCGCGGGATCCGCGATCTCGATGGAATTGCCGGCCGGGTCGCGGAAATAGATCGACCGGCCGCCTTGGGGCCAGATGAAATCGGCCTCGATCGCGATTCCTTTTGCCTCAAGATGACTGCGCCATGCGTCCATCGTCTCGGGCGCCGCACTCAGGCAGAAATGCCCGGGACCGGTTGCGCCATGGGGCGGCACCGGCAGGTTTGCATCGGGGGCGGGCGGAATGCGCGTGGCCTCGGCGCAAAAGACCAATAGCACCTGTTCCCCACAGCGAAAAAAGACATGCCGCCCGGGCCTGCGGGCGATTTCGGTCAGGCCGATCACGCCGGTCCAGAACCGGGCCGCCGCCTCAAGATCCTCGGCGTAAAGCGCCGATTCCAGCGTGCCGGACAAGGGGGGTGGTTGCCGCATGGCAACCATTCTGCCAGCAAGTGCGCGGTGGCGCCAGCCTTGCTTGACCCGCCGCGCCGGGGGGATCAACCTGCCTTGGTCTTGTTCAGGAGCGTGCGAAAATGGCGTGGATCTATCTGGGTATTGCCGGCATCCTTGAGGTGGTCTGGGCCTATTACATGAAGCTGTCCGAGGGCTTTACCCGCCCGGTGCCGACGATCATCACCATCATCGGGTCGCTGGCCAGTTTCTGGTTTCTGTCGCTGTCGATGAAGGTACTGCCGCTGGGCACGGCCTATGTCATCTGGACCGGCATCGGCGCGGTCGGGGCCTTTGTGCTGGGCATCACGGTGCTGGGCGAATCCGCCGATACGATGCGGATGGTCGCGGCGGTGCTGATCGTTGCGGGGCTGGTGCTGATGAAGCTTGGCTCATCGCATTAGGCGGCCCCAAAACGGCCCTTGTCACACCCCTGTCATGGCTGACGGATATTTCATCCACAGGCATACATTCGGGGACTTGCCAGCCGTCAGCCGCGATATATAGTCGGCCCTACGGATTAGGACGAGTTCCGGGCAAGGCAGAGTGAGGGCCGATGCTGGACGATCACGGCGATTTCCGAACCCATTTCGTGCGTGAGCCGGCCGGCCTGCGTCACCATCCGGCATTGGTGCTGAACGCCGATTTCCGTCCGCTCAGCTATTACCCGCTGTCGCTCTGGCCCTGGCAAGAGGCAGTCAAGGCGGTGTTTCTGGACCGGGTCCAGATCATCGCCGAATATGACGAGGTGGTGCGAAGCCAGAGGCATTCGATACGCATCCCCTCGGTGGTGGTGCTGAAAGATTTCGTCAAACCCCAGAAGCGCGTGGCATTCACGCGCTTCAATCTTTTTCTGCGGGACGAATTCTGCTGTCAGTATTGTGGCGCGCGGGGCGATCTGACTTTTGATCACGTCGTGCCCCGGTCGCGTGGCGGCGTCACCAGCTGGGAAAACGTCGTCGCGGCCTGTTCGCCCTGCAACCTGAAAAAGGCCAACAAGTCGCTGAAAAATTCGGGCATGAGCCTGCGCCGGCCGGCGCGTCGGCCCACGCCCGATGAAATGCATGCGGCCGGCCGGCGCTTTCCCCCGAACCACCTGCATGAAAGCTGGATGGACTTTCTCTACTGGGATACCGAGCTGGAAAGCTGAGGCGCTAAGGGCCGATTCCGGCCGCGCGATCAGTGGCGGTGGTCGTCGCGCATGCCCAGATGCGCGACCGCCGCAGCCAGAAGCGCCAGAAGTCCCAGCACAAAGAGCGGAATCCCCACGGCGCTGGCGACCCAGATGGTCAGGCCCGCGGCCAGAATCACCGCCAGGATCAGCAACAGGAAATGCGGCAAGGGCATATCATCCTCCGTTGTCTTAATATGGCGTGTGCAGGGCCTGACGAAAAGCCCCAAGCGCGGATTTTGCCGGGCAGGATGCTGCAAGCTTTCTGAAAATATTTCTGGGTGCCGGTGCGGGTGACGGGCATGACAGATGTTCGCATAATGTTCTATAATTCAGTTATGACCCGACTGCCCCGCAATCCCGATGAAATCCTGCGCGCGCGTGGCGCCGATGCGCGCCCGGCCGCCCGGTTCGAACCCTATTGCGCCGAGCGCGAGCATGACGGCTGGGACATCCCGACCGAGCAAAGCCTGTTGCGGACCGAGGTGGCCGAGGAACGCGCCCGTTCGATCATCACGCGCAACCGTTCGCCCGATGTGCCCTTTGACCGCTCGGTCAACCCCTATCGCGGTTGCGAACATGGCTGCATCTATTGCTTTGCCCGGCCCAGCCACGCCTATCTGGGCCTGTCGCCGGGGCTGGATTTCGAAACCCGCATCACCGCCAAGCCCAATGCCCCCGATCTGCTGGCGGCCGAGATCGGGAGCCGGGGCTATGCGGTCGCGCCCATCGCCTTTGGCACCAATACCGATCCCTATCAGCCGGTCGAGGCGCGGCTGGGCATCATGCGCGCCTGTCTTCGGGTGCTGCATGACTGGAACCATCCGGTGGCGCTGGTGACGCGCGGCGCCACAGTCATGCGCGATGCCGATCTGTTGGGGGCGATGGCCGGCAAGGGGCAGGCGGCGGTTGGCGTCTCGATCACCACGCTGGACGCGGATCTG
>RRZT010211431.1_pt1 | contig 13601 bp, 13 predicted proteins | sample 2165551 | NCBI WGS metagenome assembly RRZT01 (sample SAMN10456910, study PRJNA506462) | wastewater metagenome | biome: wastewater; feature: sludge; material: wastewater sludge; isolation source: wastewater sludge with Escherichia coli K12::gfp cells carrying plasmid... | place: USA: Moscow, Idaho... | reverse complement strand
TCTTCCGGTTTTGGCGGAAGTAATGCTGTAATTATTTTAAAAAAAGTTCAGAATGACTAAAGTTGAGATTAAAAACGAAGAAGTTTGGTTGAATGATGAACTTTATTTTGAAGATTCTTCAGGAGATTTTGGTATATTTTCGAAAAATTTCTTCAAATCTTTCGAGATTGATTATCCAAAATTTTATAAAATGGATCATCAGAGTAAATTAGCTTTTTTAGCTGCCGAAATTTTGTTGAAAGATGAAAATACATTGAACGAAAATCAAGATATTGCATTGGTTTTTGCAAATCGAAATTCGAGCTTAGAATCAGATTTGAAACATCAACAAAGTATTCAATCTACGGATGAAATTTTTCCTAGTCCAGCAGTTTTTGTCTACACATTAGCAAATATTTGTTTGGGTGAAGTGAGTATTCGTCATCGATTGAAGACAGAAAATGCTTTTTTTATTTCGGAAAATTTTAATGAAGAACAATTAAAAAAGTATGCGAATTATTTAATTCAAAAAAATAAAGCAAAGAAAGTTGTTTTGGCTTGGGTAGATTATTTAAAAGGTGATTACGAAGCGAAAATGTACTTAATAGATTAAAAACAATATTAGTTAACAATAAAAAATACTATGGAAAATTTAATTAACGATTTGAAAGTTAAAATCATTGAAATTTTAAATCTTGAAGATGTATCAGTAGAGGATATCAAAAATGATGATCCTTTATTTGGAGATGGTTTGGGATTAGATTCAATCGATGCTTTGGAGTTGATTGTTTTATTGGATAAAGAATATGGAATTAAAATTACAGATCCAAAAGAAGGAAAAACGATCTTTCAATCGGTAGAAGTAATGGCAGATTATATTGAAAAAAATAGAACAAAATAATGCATAAAAAAGTTGCAATAACAGGAATGGGAATTATTTCGGCAATTGGTAAAAATGTCGAAGAGAATTTCGATTCATTAATTCATCAAAAGCATGGCTTATCACGCCTCAAAAATTTTGATTCTATTCATAAAAACGAAATTTTTGTAGGTGAAATAAAATTATCGAACGATGAATTAGCAACTTTTTTAAATTTATCTCCGGATAATAATTTCTCTCGAACAGCGATGTTAGGACTAATTGCTGTGAAAGAAGCTCTGCAAAATGCAGGAATCGAAAACGTAAATGAAGTCAGAACTGGATTGATTTCTTCGACAAGTGTGGGAGGAATGGATAGGACAGAAAATTACTTTTTGGATTATGAAAATTTGCCTGAAAAACAGAAGTACATTTCGAGTCATGATGCTGGCGCTTCTTCCAATCAAATTGCAAATGAGATCGGTTTAAAAGGCTTTGTTTCAACAATTAGTACGGCTTGTTCTTCGGCTGCGAATGCGATTATGTATGGCGCGCGCTTGATTAATTCAGGAAAATTGGATCGAGTGATTGTTGGTGGAACGGATGCATTGTCAAAATTTACCATTAATGGATTCAAAAGTTTGATGATTCTGAGTGATGAATTTAATCAACCTTTTGATGAAAATCGAAAAGGTTTGAATCTTGGTGAAGCAGCTGCTTATTTGGTTTTAGAATCAGAAGAATCTATTCGAAAATCAAATAAAAAAGTCCTTGGTTATTTGATTGGAGCGGGAAATGCAAACGATGCATTTCATCAAACAGCTTCGTCTGAAAATGGAGAAGGAGCGTATTTGGCGATGAAAAAAGCATTTGAAACAGCAGCTATTCAACCAACCGAAATTGATTATATCAATGTTCATGGAACTGCAACAAACAATAATGATTTAACAGAAGGACGAGCTTTGAAGAGAATTTTCGGAGAAAATGTACCAAATTTCAGTTCTACGAAACCATTCACAGGTCATACATTGGCTGCTGCTGCGAGTGTAGAAGCAGTTTTTAGCTTGTTGAGTCTTCAACATAATCTTGTTTATCCAAATCTTAATTTTCAATCTCCGATTGAAGAGTTGAATATCTTTCCGATTACAAAATTGGAAAAGAAAGATATTGAATATGTGTTATCAAATTCGTTTGGTTTTGGAGGAAATTGTTCAACTTTAATTTTTTCTAAATCATGAAAGAAATATTTGTAAACGGACTAGGTTTTGTAAATGCGCAATGTATAGATGAAATTACAAATGATTTTCTTCCTTTAGAAACATCCATTACTAAGGCAAAATCTCCTTCTCTTAAGGATATGATTTCGCCAGCGATGAGTCGTAGAATGGCTTCTGGAGTTAAAATGGGAATTTATTCTTCACTAAAAGCATTGAATGAAGCAGGAATTCAACAACCAGAAGCGATAATTACAGGAACGGCTTTAGGTTGTTTGGTTGATTCCGAAAAGTTTTTGACGAATATTATTCAAAATAAAGAAGAGTTTTTAACACCAACGGCTTTTATTCAATCTACACATAATACGGTTGGCTCTCAAATTGCTCTGCATCTTGGTTGTAATGCGTATAATTTTACGTATACAAATGGTTTTAATTCCTTTGAAAATGCGCTTTTAGATGGTTTTTTACAAGTAGAAAATCAAGAAGTAAATAACGTTTTGGTTGGTGGAATTGATGAAATTGGAGAAAGAACATATCAGTTGTTACAATTAATTGGTGAGATTGAATCAAAAGATAATCAAGGAATTAAATATAGTGAAGGCGCACATTTTTGTGTTTTATCTAATGAGAGAAATGAAAACTCTTATGCGAAAGTTTTAGATGTTTTTATTTTAAATCAATATGAAGATTTGTATTCCGAAATTCTAAAATTTATTCAATTGAATCATATGAATTTAACCGATGTTGATGCGATTATTTCTGGTGAAAATTTATTGAATATTAATGACTTAAATGAAATTGAGTTATTTGAATACAAAGATTTTATTGGAGAATTTGGAACTTATTCTGCTTTCGGATTTGTGTTAGGATGTGAATTGCTGAAAAATCAAACTTTACCAAATCAATTCAAAATGAATGATGTAAAAGCTGAAAGTTATAAAAACGTACTTTTGGTGAATGAGCATAAAGGCAAGGATTTAAGTTTAGTATTGCTTCAATCGATATGAAATTCAGAGTTGCTACAATCCTTTTTGTAATTATACTAATCTGCTTATCAATTGGTTGTTTTACAAAAGGTTTGTCTTTTTTTTATTTATTGAAACCTTTTTTTGTATGGTTAACATTGACGATTTTTGGTGCTTTTGAAATTCGATTTAACTATTTTTTGAAAGCTTATCATCGAGGAAATAATCATACAGAGAAAATAATTTCTCTAACTTTTGATGATGGACCTACAGAATTTACGCCAAGAATTTTATCTATATTAGAAAAAAATAATGCAAAAGCAACTTTTTTTTGCATTGGAAAACAAATCGAAAATTATCCTGAAATTCTTCAAAAAACTCATCAGTCAGGGCATTTGATAGGAAATCATACATTTCATCATTCTTCTAAAAATGGATTTTATTCTGCTGAAAAAATTGTTGAAGAAATTGTTTCTACCAATCAACTTATTAAAGAAAAAATAAACGTTACAACTAAAATTTTTAGACCACCTTTTGGTGTAACGAATCCACATATAGCAAAGGCTTTAAATAAAACTCAACATAATGTAATTGGTTGGAGCATTCGTTCTTTGGATACAGTTATCAATGATGAAAAAAAATTATTGAATCGAATTACTGGTCAAATAAAGCCTGGTTCGATTATTTTGATGCATGATACTTCGGACAAAACGGCGAATGTTTTAGAGCAATTATTCGTATTTTTACAAAAGGAAAATTATAAAGTAGTTCCGTTAAATGAACTCTTGAAAATTGATGTATATGAAAACTAAAATCTTCATTTTATTTGCTTTTTTTCACTTGACAATTTTTGCGCAAGAAAGTAAAATGAGTAATGTTGAAATTGAAAATTTCAAAAAAGATATTATAGCTGATTCTAAGAAAATACAGACGTTGACGGCTGATTTTACGCAATATAAAGTAATGAGTTTCTTGGATAAACCAATTGTTTCGAAAGGAAAATTGTACTTGCAAAATCCGAAAGCGATGCGTTGGAATTATACTCAACCAATTGATTATAATGTGATTTTTAACAATGGAAAAATCTATATTAATGATGAAGGAAAAAAATCGAGTGTAGATTTACAAGGAAATAAAAAATTTGAAAAATTAAATCAATTAATCGTAGGAAGTGTAAGTGGAAATTTGTTTGATACAAACGATTTTGTAATAACTTATGTAAAAACAGATAAATCTCGAATTGCGAAATTACAACCAAAAATAAAGGATGTAAAAAAGTACATCAAAGAAATTCAGTTGACGTTTTATTCAGGTCAATCGACAGTTACGGAAGTCAAATTAATTGAACCTTCGGATGATTACACAAAAATTTTATTTACTAACAAATCTTTAAATAAAACGATCAATGCGTCTGTTTTTAATCCTTAGTTTTTTCATTTTAACCTCTTGTGGAACGACTTACAAAATTGCTGATATACAAGAACAACAAAAGGATGAAAAGGAGTTTCTGAATCCATATTTTAGTTCAATCGATAAAGAATATAGCTATCGTTTCAAGATTACGTTCATGAAAAAGGAGATGAAAGGTAATTTTGTTGTGAAAAAATTGGGTTACAACTCGCATCGTGTGGTGATGACGTCTGATTTTGGGAATACGTTATTCGATTTGTCAGTCACGGACCACGATTATACATTGAATTATGCGATGCCAGATTTGAATAAAAAAGTGGTTGTAAAAACTCTTGCAGAAGATTTACAAGCTATTTTTAAAAATGATTTTCCAGTTGATGAGTGTATAAAAACGACAAATCAAACGATTTTAAAATCAAAAGAAGTGAGTTTAATTTTTGCTAAGAAAGAATCAAATTATTTCAATGAATTGGTTCATTTAAAGAATAATAAAATAAAAACAATTAACCAATTTTCGACAGATTTAACAGATTTTCCAAAACAGATTTCAATTAAACATAATCACTTCAATTTAAGTATTACACTTACAAAAGTAAATATACAATTAGAGGAAGAGTAAACTAACGTACAAATCATCTTTTTTTAGATTATATTTGTAATTCAAAACTATTACAAATGCTTATTCCTAATCTATATACCATTAAAAATACTGAAAAAATTGATGAAAATAATTTTAAAGTTCGAATTGAATTGAATCCAAATCATCAAGTTTTCAAAGGTCATTTTCCAAATAATCCAATTACACCTGGTGTTTGCATGATGCAGATTATAAAGGAAATAACAGAAGGTTTTGTTTCGAAAGATTTGTTTTTGTCTAAAGTTTCGAATGTGAAATTTATGGCGACGATTAATCCATTTATTCACCCAATTTTGGATTTGAGTTTGAATGTTGTTTGTGAAAATAATGAAGTGAAAGTGAAAAATTCTTCATTTTTTGAAACGACAAATGCGTTGAAATTTAGTGCAATTTATAAAGTTCTGGATTAATGAAAACTCTATTATCTATCTTTTTATCGGTTTCATTTTTCTTTGGATTAACCTTACCCGAATTGAGAACAGATTTTGAAAACGCTTCGAAATCATCAAATAATGTATCTATTTTGTATAATAAATTAGATGATTATTCAGGTGATAATCAAACAATTATTGCATACAAAGGTGCGTCTAAAATTATGAAAGCAAGGTATATAAAAGATAAGGAAACGAAGAAACAATATTTTACAGATGGAGCAACTTTGATCAATAATTCGATAAAAAAGGACTCGAAAGATGTTGAAAATCGTTTAATTCGATTGATTATTCAAGAGAATATTCCAAAATTTATCAAATACAATCAAAATATACAAGAAGATAAAACATTCATTGTCGAAAATTATAGTTCTGCGCCAAAAGAAGTAAAAACTTTAGTGAAATCTTACGCCAAAAAATACAATACTTTTACAGCGCAGCAGCTGAAAAAACTAAATTAATCAATGGATTTTTCGATTATTCGACATAAAATAGACGAACAAAAAGTTTGTGTACTTATTCCGACTTACAACAATCATAAAACATTGAAACGTGTGATTGACGGAGTTTTGGAGTACACGAATCAAATTATAGTTATAAATGACGGATCGACGGATTCTACTTCCGAAATTTTAAAAGATTATCAGAATCAGTTTATTGTAATTGAACTTTCCGAAAACAAAGGAAAAGGAATTGCATTGCGTACTGGTTTCAAAACTGCGCGAGAAAAAGGCTACCATTATGCATTGACAATCGATTCGGATGGTCAACATTTTCCGCATGATATTCCAAATTTTATTACAGAATTAGAGCAAAAAAATAAGCCTGTTTTAATTATTGGAAGTCGTCAAATGGAGCAAGATGGCATTCCGAAGAAAAGTAGTTTTGGAAATAAGTTTTCTAATTTTTGGTTTTGGTTTGAGACAGGAATTAAGCTGAATGATACACAATCTGGTTATCGTTTGTATCCGTTGAAATTTATTCCGAAAAAGTTTTGGACAAATAAATTCGAATTCGAAATTGAAATCATTGTGCGAACAGCTTGGAAAGGAATTGAGGTGACGAATATTCCAATTGATATTTTGTACGATCCAAACGAACGTGTTTCACATTTTCGTCCATTTCAAGATTTTACGCGAATTAGTATTTTGAATACTTTTCTGGTTTTTTTGACGATTTTTTACATTAAACCACGTAATTTTTTCTTCAGTTTCAAAAAAAAAATATACGAACATTCATTAAAGAAGATATCCTAGGAAGTAATGATAGCAATAAAGTAAAAGCGCTTTCAATTGCTTTGGGAATTTTCCTTGGAATTGCACCATTTTGGGGCTTTCAAACTTTTTTATCCATTTTTTTAGCATCAATGTTTCGCCTAAATAAAGTGATCAGTTTCTTTTGTTCCAATATTAGTATTCCGCCAATGATTCCGATAATTATTTATCTTTCTTTGCTGACAGGTGGATTTATTTTGCAGGACAATTTTCATTTAGATTTGAGTTTAGTTTCTTTCGAAATTATCAAAAAAAATCTGCTTCGTTATATTGTCGGAAGCTTTGTTTTAGCAACTTTTTGTAGTATTGTTAGTGGAATTGTAAGTTATTTTTTATTAACTTATTTCAGTCAAAAGAAGGTTAAGAATGCATAAATTTTTCTATAACATATTTTTACAAATCAAAGCGAATAAATGGTTGAGTGTATTGTTTTTTATTCTCTTTTTAGTTGCTTGTGCATTTTTTGCAAATCGACTAAAATTTGAAGAAGATATTACGCGAATCATTCCGAAAGATGAGAAAAATGATGCAATGGCAAAGGTTATTGCTCAATTAAAATTTACGGATAAAGTTGCGGTGATTATCGAAAAAGATAAAGCTGGAACGCTTGATGATATGACGGCACAGGCAACTGATTTTTTAGATAGTATTCAACCGTTAAATAACTATTATAATGATATTCAGGGGCAATATGATTTAGATAATTTTGCTTCTACTTTTGATTTTGTTCATCAAAATTTACCGCTTTTTTTAGAGAAAGAAGATTATAAAACGTTAGAGCAAAAATTGTCTAAAGATTCGATAGCTTCTATTGTTGAAAGTAATTACAAAAGCTTAATTACGCCGACTGGAATAGTTTCGAAAGAGTTTATGTTGAAAGATCCGCTTGGATTGACTTTTGTTGCGTTAAATCGTTTAAAAGAAAAGAATTTGACGGATGATTTCGAGGTTTACAATGGATTTATTGTAACGAAAGATCATTCGAAATTATTTCTTTTTATCAATCCTAAATTTTCAGGAAGTGAAACAGAACATAATACCGAATTTGTCAATCGATTAGAGGAAATTCAACAGCATTTAAATCCTGAATATAGCGGAAAATCAACATTAAGTTATTTCGGTTCAAGTTTTATTGCGGTAGCAAATGCAGAGCAAATTAAACAAGATATTATTACAACTGTTTTGATTTCGATGATTACATTAATGGTCATTTTAATTGTATTTTATCGAAAAATTTACATTCCGATAATTATTTTTATACCTTCCGTTTTTGGTTTTTTCTTCGCTTTGGCACTTTTGTATTTTATTCAAGGTACAATTTCTGCAATTTCTTTGAGTATTGGAGCAGTTTTATTAGGAATAACGATTGATTATTCGTTGCATATCATGACGCATTATAAGCACAATAGCGATTCTAAAACATTGTTTAAGGAGATTACAAAACCGCTTATCATGAGCTGTACAACTACAGCGATTGCATTTTTGTGTTTACTTTTTGTGAAATCGGATGTGTTGAAAGATTTAGGAATTTTTGCTGGAATAACAGTTATTGTTTCTGGTGTTTTTTCTTTATTGATTATTCCACATTTGTATCATCCGAAAGAAGATGCTGTTGAAAATAATTCTTCAATAATCGAGAAGTTAGCGTTCTTTTCATTTCATAATAACAAGATATTGATTGGTGCTTGTGTTCTTTTGATTATAGTGAGTTGTTTTACGTTTAATAATGTCAATTTTGACAAAGATTTATCTAAATTAAATTACGTTCCAACCGATCAAAAAATAGCGGAACAAAAGTTAGAGACTTCGTCTAATTCTATCTCAAAATCGTTGTATGTAGTTAATTATGGAAATAATGTAGAAGATGTTTTAAATCAAAATATTGCGTTAACAAATAAGCTTGAGCAAGCAGAAAATAAGGATGAGATTTTAAGTTATAATTCGATTCAATCATTGGTTTTACCAACTTCTGTTCAACAAGAAAAAATAAAAGATTGGGAAAATTTCTGGAATTTAGAAAAAGTGAATTTTGTAAAGAATGAATTTATCAAGGATGGAAAAAAATATGGTTTCAAAGAAGAAATTTATAATCAATTTTTCTCAATTTTTGATAAAGCATATCAACCTTTAAAATTAGAAGATTATCGCGCGTTTAATCCATCGCTTTTTGAAGAATTTGTTTCGCAAAAAAATGGTTTTTATACGATTTCTACTTTAGTCAAATTAAAGGAAGAAAGCCGAGAAAATTTCATCAAACAATATCATAATAAAGAAACAATTGTAATTGATCGCAAACAGTTAAACGAAAACTTTTTAGGAAATTTAGTTACTGATTTTAATAACCTTGTCAATTATTCGTTTATTGCTGTTTTATTAATATTGTGGTATTTCTTTCGACGTATAGAATTGGTTATTATTAGCGCGATTCCTATCGCATTATCAGGTTTGGTTACAGCTGGATTGATGGGACTTTTTGATATCAAATTCAATATTTTCAGTAGTATTGTTTGTACGTTGGTTTTTGGTCATGGTGTCGATTTTAGTATTTTTATGACGAGTGCTTTACAAAAAGAATATACGACTGGAAAAGATGAAATGCCTACTTATCGAACTTCGATTTTGTTAGCAGTTATCACGACAATTTTAGCAATTGGAGCGTTAATTTTTGCCAAACATCCAGCGTTGAAATCAATTGCATCAGTTTCTTTGGTTGGAGTAGTTGCAGCATTAGTGATTACGTTTATTTTCTACCCAATTTTATTTCGATTTTTTATTTCGAATCGTCCTAAAATAGGTAAATCTCCAATGACATTGTGGTTGGCAATTCAAAGTGGGATTTTCTTCATTTATTTTGGATTATTTGGTACAATAACGTCTTTAATTCTTCGATTTTTGATGCTTATTTTACCAATCACGAAAGAAAAAAAATATGGACTTTTTGGTTGGGGAATGTCAACTTTTATGAAATCTGTGTTGATGTTAAAACCAACGGTTGTCAAGAAAATTATTCATCCAAATCAAGAAGATTTTAAGAAACAGTCAATCATAATCGCGAATCACACTTCGTTTTTGGATACGTTGGCGATTGGAATGTGTACGCCTAAAATTGTGTTCTTAGTGAACGATTGGGTTTACAAATCGCCGATTTTTGGTCGTGCTGTGAAAATAGCTGGTTTTTATCCTGTTTCGAATGGTGTTGAAAATAATATTAAAGAGATTAAAACTCGAATTGGGAATGAGTTTTCGTTGATGATTTTTCCTGAAGGAACGCGTTCTCGAACAAATAATATCAATCGTTTTCACAAAGGTGCATTTTATTTGGCGGAGAAATTACAACTTGATATTTTACCAATTTATATTCATGGGAATTCTGAAATTATTCCAAAAGGAGAATTTTTAATTTTTGATGGACATATTTATTCAATAATAGGTAAAAGAATTGCTTGGAACGATGAAAATTATGGTTTGAATTATTCTGAGCGAACGAAAAAAATTAGTAAAGAATTTAAAGCTAATTTTCAAGAAATTCGAAATCAATATGAAGATGAAAATTATTGGAAACAGAAATTATTTTTAAGTTTTTTATACAAAGAATCTGAAATTATTCAAGCTGTAAAAAACGATTTTAAATTAACTAAATCTGTTTATCATCAATTAAATAATGCATTTACAAAAGATGAAAGAATTGTACATTTTTCGAATGATTTTGGACAAATTGATTTTTTATTGTTGATGCAACAATTCAACCGAAAAATAATAACGTTTGTAAAAGAGGAAGAAAAGCGAGAGGTTGCTGGAACAAATTATATTATAAAAATCCGTTCGTTAGAATATCGTCCTAACTTTGACGTTATAGATGAATATATGACGCTTTTAATTTCAACTGATATTGAAAATATTTATCAAGAAACAATAAATCAATTTGTGAAAATTGTTGTTTTAAAGAATAGAAATATTAACGAATCACTTTTTACAAGTTTTGCCCAACAAACCGAAACAAATGAATACACAGTTTACACAAAATAATTCTGAACCTCATTACGATGTAGTAGTGATTGGTAGTGGTTTAGGTGGACTTGTTTCTGCGCTTATTTTGGCAAAAGAAGGGAAAAAAGTTGTGGTGTTGGAAAAGAATAATCAGTTTGGAGGAAACTTACAAACTTTTGTTCGAAACAAGACAATTTTTGATACTGGTGTTCATTATATTGGAGGTTTAGATAAAGGAGAAAATTTGTATAACTATTTCAGTTATTTGAATATATCCGATAAATTGAAATTGCGTCAGTTGGATAAAAATGGTTTTGATATGATTTCGTTTGATGATGATTCTCAAGAATATCCAATTGCGCAAACATATCAGAATTTTGTAGAACAATTAGCTGTTTTTTTTCCTGAAGAGCGAGAAAATTTAATCCAATATAGCAAAAAATTAGAGGAAATTTGTTCTGCTTTTCCAATGTATAATTTGAATATTGGAACCTTTGCTGATGAAGAAGATTTTTTGTCGATTAATGCGAAAGAATATATTGATTCTGTTTTTACAGATGAGCGTTTGAAAGCGGTTTTGGTGGGAAATAATTTTCTTTATGTAGGGCAATCAGAGAAAACACCTTTGTATATTCATGCGCTTTCGGTTAACTCTTATATACATTCGGCTTGGCGATGTGTAAATGGAGGAAGTCAAATTGCAAAACTTTTGATCAAAGAATTGAAGAAATATGGCGGAGAAATTTATAAATATCAAGAAATAAAATCATTTGTTCAGAACGAAAATGAAGAAGTAATTGGTTGTGAAACAACAAAAGGAAAACGTTTCTTTGGCGATTTATTCATTTCGAATATTGACATTAAAAAAACAATAGACATGTTAGGCGAGCGTAAGTTTGGTAAACCATTTTCTCGACGTGTCAAAAGCTTGGAAGTAACGCCGTCTGCATTTACTATTTATATTGTTTTTAAGCCAAAAAGTTTTTCCTATATCAATCATAATATTTATCATTTTAACTCAATAAATGATGTGTGGGATAGCTACGAAAAACCTACAAATGATTGGCCAAATACATACATTGCAACATTTAGTATGGATCAAAAAGATGAAGAATATTCAGAAAGTATGACGGTTATGACGTATATGACGTTTGATGAAGTACAAAAATGGGAAGAATCGTATAATGTTGAGACTAACGATAATTATGGGAAAAGAGGAGAGGAATATGAGGAATTTAAACGTCAGAAAACGGAATTAATCATTCGTAAATTAGAGAAAAAATTTCCTGATATTAGAGAAAAAATTTCTTCAATTCATACTTCTACGCCTTTATCTTATCGCGATTTTATTGGTTCTGAAAAAGGAAATATGTATGGGTATTTGAAAGATAGTAATCATCCGATGAAAACATTTATTTCTCCAAGATCTAAAGTGAAAAATGTGTTTTTTACTGGTCAAAATGTCCGTGTTCATGGAGTTTTGGGTGTGACGGTTGGTGCATTTGTAACTTGTTGCGAAATCCTTGGCGCTGACTATTTAATGAACAAAGTTCATCGTGAAATAAAACTAAATGCGAATGAATAAAACCATTTACTTTTTTACGTTTATTTTTTTTACGCTTATATCTTGTGGTGTTCGAAAAAGTTTAGAAAATCGTCCTGATTTGTCTACTTTTCAATCAAAACAATACAGTAGAAATGAAATCAATGATTCACTTTTTTACATTGATAATAATTTTTTAAAGAAAAATAAAACCCAGAATTGGGAACTTTTTGTTTCCGGAGATCCGTTAGAAATTGGTCAAAAAACAGGTGTTTTAACGAAAGAATTATATGCTTTTCAAGAGCAATCTTTTATGAATTTGATAACTGATTTTATTCCTTCCGAAAAGCGTAGAAAATTTCTTTTTAAAGTACTCAAATATTATAATCGAGATTTACATAAATATGTCAACAATGAATATAAAGCACAAATTTATGGACTTTCTGAGTCTGCAAATAGCCGCTACGATTCGTTAATAGACAAATATAATCGTAATCTTTTTTTACATGGTGCGCACGATATAGGACATGCTATGCATGATTTGATGTTGGTTGGTTGTTCATCTTTGGCTGTTTGGGATAATAAATCTGAAGACGGAGGCTTGTTGATTGGTCGCAATTTTGATTTTTATGCAAATGATGATTTTGCCAAGAATAAAATAATTTCGTTTGTCAAGCCAAATTCTGGTTATCCCTATATGTCGGTGACTTGGGGCGGAATGATTGGTGTTTCGTCTGGAATGAATTTGGAAGGGCTTACAGTAACGATAAATGCTGGAAAATCTTCTATTCCACTTAAAGCAAAAACGCCCATTTCTCTCGTTGCTTTAGAAGTTTTACAATATGCCTCAACGATTGATGAAGCGGTTGAAATAGCAAAAACTAAAAAGGTTTTCGTCTCTGAGAGTATGATGATTGGTAGTGCAAAAGATCATCGTGTGGTGTTGATAGAAATTTCTCCTAAAAAGTTTGGTGTTTATGAAGTCTCAAATCAGCCTTATTTAGCTTGTACGAATCATTTTCAGAGTGATGTTTATTTGGATGATAAGCGAAATAATACGCAGAAAGAGGAAAGTCATTCGGTTTATCGTTTTGAAAAAATTGAAGAGCATCTTTCGAATGAAAATAAGCTGAATCCAACTAAAATGGTTGAATTATTACGTGATACAAATGGTTTGAAAAATACCAAATTAGGTTACGGAAATGAAAAGGCTTTGAATCAATTATTGGCGCATCACGCAGTTGTTTTTCAACCAGATAAACGATTGGTTTGGGTTTCGTCAAATCCATATCAATTAGG